>OLSP01001459.1_pt1 | contig 21637 bp, 17 predicted proteins | sample 1672941 | NCBI WGS metagenome assembly OLSP01 (sample SAMEA3136739, study PRJEB25190) | human gut metagenome | reverse complement strand
CTTAGTACCGTTACCAGCGACACGTAGCGAGAGCGTGTTTTCGAAAATTTTGTTATTTTTGAACAATTAAAAGAAGCGTATGAGGAGTTTCGCAATTACCTAGATATTCTTAAGACCAGAAGGAGAATTTATATTATGAAGAAAAAACTTGTATCAGCACTGGCTCTTATGATGTCCTGTGTGATGCTGGCAGCATGTGGCGGAAACAAAGTGGAAGAGAATACAGCCACACCGCAGACCGAGACCAGCGAAGCAGTCACAGAATCAACAGAGGAAGCAGCAAGTACAGAAACTGAAGCAGCAGGCGAATTGACAGATGTGAATGTAGCCGCCTTAAAAGGACCGACAGCTATGGGAATGGTGAAGCTGATGGATGATTCCGACAACGGAGATACCGGAGCAAATCATTACAATTTTACCATTGCAGCATCACCGGATGAGATCACACCGCAGATTGTGCAGGGAAATGTGGACATTGCAGCAGTTCCGGCAAACCTTGCATCTGTTTTGTACAACAAAGAGGGTGTGGATGTCAGCGTTTTGGCAGTCAATACGTTAGGTGTATTATATATTGTGGAAAATGGCGACAGTGTACAGAGTGTTGCTGATTTAAAAGGAAAAACCATCTATGCCAGCGGAAAGGGTGCAACACCGGAATACGCATTAAACTATATGCTGACTGCAAATGGCATTGACCCGGAAAAAGATGTCACAATCGAATACAAATCCGAGCATTCTGAATGTGTGGCAGCACTCGCAGCAAATGAGGATGCAGTGGCAATGCTTCCACAGCCATTTGTGACTGTGGCAATGACACAGAATGAAAATATCCGTGTGGCACTTGACCTTACCGAAGAGTGGGAGAAGGCTTCCGGCGATGGAGATACAAAGGCAGCCTTAATTACCGGAGTTGTGATCGCAAGAAATGATTTTATTGAAGCGCATCCGGACGCAGTTGAGACATTTTTGCAGCAGTATGAGGCTTCTGTAAACTATGTAAATGACAATGTGGCAGATGCGGCAGTCCTTGTCGGAAACTACGATATTGTTGCAGCACAGGTAGCAGAGAAGGCAATTCCGGAATGTAACATTACATTTATTGCCGGAAATGATATGAAAGCAAAATTAAGCAGCTATCTTGGAATTTTATTTGAACAGAATCCGGCAGCAGTCGGTGGAGCATTACCAAATGATGATTTCTACTACAACGCAGACTAGGAAGAAAAATAAAATAAAACTCTGGACCATTGCATTCTGGCTGTTACTCTGGCAGTTTGCAAGCATGGCATTAGACAAGCAGATATTACTGGCATCGCCCCTTTCAGTGGGGCGGTGCCTGCTTTCGTTGGTGAGAACCTTTTCCTTCTGGGAGTCGATCTGGTTTTCACTGGAGCGTATCGCACTTGGTTTCTTCTGCGCAGCGGCAGGTGGTGTTTTGCTTTCTGCACTGGCATATCATGTGAAATTAATACGCGATATCCTTGCGCTTCCGGTGGCTGTGTTAAAGGCTACTCCGGTCGCATCTTTTATTGTGCTGGTGCTCATCTGGATGCCGTCAGGGAACCTGTCAATACTGATTTCTCTCATTATGGCATTTCCGATCATTTATACAAATCTTCTGGAGGGATTTGAACATCTGGACCGGAAACTTTTTGAGATGGCAAAAATCTTTCGGATGACATTCTGGAACAAAATGTATTACCTTTATTTTGGGGGACTTTTTGCGTATTTTCGTTCTGCCTGTGCAATTGCGATCGGCATGTGCTTTAAGGCGGGGATCGCAGCAGAGATCATTGGCATTCCCAAGGGTTCCATCGGAGAAAAACTTTACAATGCAAAGATTTATCTGGAGACACCTGACCTGTTCGCCTGGACATTTGTCATTATTGCAGTGAGTGTGCTTTTTGAAAAAATTTTTCAGTGGCTGTTGTCATTGCTGGCGCATCGGCTGAGTGTAAAATAATTTGCGGTTTACGTATGTGAGCAAAGCAAAAAAAAGGCAGTAGAAAACAAAAATGGAATTGGTAAAAGAGAAAAAATGGATATCATAGTAAAAAATTTATGTAAAACATATGATCGTAATCAGGTGTTAGATCATTTTTCCTGTACGTTCCGGGAGAAAAAAATGACCTGTATTATGGGAAAATCGGGTATCGGAAAATCCACGCTGCTATCGATTCTGATGGGGCTGGAGAAGGCGGATGAAGGAACGGTTTCCGGTATGGAGCATCAAAAGATCAGCGCTATATTTCAGGAAAACCGCCTGTTTGAAAATCTGGATGCGGTGACTAACATTCATATCACAACCGGAAAAACAAAAGAAGAGATCACAGGCTTTTTAAAAAAGATGGAACTTGACGATATTGCCGGAAAGCCGGTAAGTGAGTACAGCGGCGGCATGAAACGCCGTGTGGCGATCGCAAGGGCACTTCTGGCAGAGTATGATATTTTGATCATGGATGAGCCTTTGCAGGGACTTGACGCAGAGACGAAGGAGAAAGTTGCCACAGTCATAAAAATGCAGACTGCCGGAAAAACGGTTCTTTTTGTCACGCATGATGAGAAAGAGGCAGAATTTTTCGAGGCAGAGTGTATGGAACTTGTATGAATTTACGCAAAAAAGAGGCAGATCAGCACAGTAAATGTGTGGTCTGCCTCTTCTTTTTAACGGTTCATTTCAGACTGATAGCCTGAAGTATTCTTATGCTGTTTGATAATGCTGTCGATCTCCTCTAAGTCCGTGAAGACCATATCGCCGATGACACTGTGTTTGATGGCAGCCATGGCATTGCCGTATTCCAAAGCTTTCTGGCAGTCCCCATGTTTTAAATAACCATACAGTGCACCGGATACATAGGCACGCTGTCCGCCGCCTGAGGATGCTCGCCGCAGGCCATGAGCCGCAGTCCGAACCGGGTCTTGTACAGCAGCACATAGGAGGCTACCAGCAAAAGCGCCGTAATGAGCATGAACCAGCTGAACTCGAACGAGCCGAGATTGACGGTGAACGCCTTCTTCGCACCGGCATACTGCACGATGGAGGAAACATCATCGGGATTCGCAGCGGTGTTGATGGCCTTGACAATAACCGTCGCGCCCGCGGTGCCGAGCAGATTCAGCGCGGTGCCGACAAGCGTCTGGTCCGCCTTGAAGTTGATGCAGGCCACGGCCAGCAGGCAGGAATAGATCATGCCGACCAACGCCGAAATAGCCAGAACGCCGAGGATCATCACGATGGCGGGCACATTGGGCGAAATGTAGCGCATTGCCAGCGCGCCGCCGAGGGCGCCCATGATCATAATGCCCTCAAGGCCGAGGTTGATGACGCCGGAGTGCTCCGCGAAGCAGCCGCCGAGGGCGACCAGGATCAGCACGGAAGCAAAGATCAGGGTGTATTGCAGCAGCAGTACCATTACTGATCGCCTCCTTTCCCGGCTTCGGCCCGGGCCTGCGCTTCGGCTGCCCTGGCCTTCAATGCCGCCTTCTCCTCACGCTTGGCCGCGTAGGAATTCATCGCGTGCTTCATGAACAGCACAAAGCCGCAGAGATAGATAATGAGCGCCGAGATCAGATCGGAGATCTGGGCGCAGTACATGGACTTATCCACATACGCGCCGCCCGCCGTGATGTGCTGGATAAAGAACGAGGCGAGCACGGTGCCGATGGGGTTCAATCCGCCGAGGAAGGCCGCGGCGATGCCGTTGAAGCCCATCGCAGGGACGGAGGAGGTGGAGCACTGCCACTGCTCATATCCGGTGAGGTAGAGCATCGCCGCGCCCATGCCGGCGAGCGCGCCGGAGATCATGAGGCTGAGGATGATGTTGCGCTTTTCCGCCATGCCGCAGTATTTGGCGGCATTCTTGTTGTAGCCGGTGGCCTTGAGCTCATAGCCGAACTTCGTCTTTTCCAGCACGACCCACACGAGGATCGCCATCAGCACGGACAGCGGGATCGCGAGACCGACGTACTGGTTGTTGTTAAACAGCGCGCCGAGCCCCAGCGAGTGCTTCCTCATTCCAGATGTTTTCGTAAATCTGATTAATGGAAAATACCCTTCCCTGATTCTTTATCAGCAGAAGCAGGATATTGTACTCAATGGGTGTCAGCTTCACCACATCACCGTCTACTCTGACTTCCTTCAGGTCATCGTTTATACTCAGACCTCCTGTCTCGTAGATATGAGCATTCTCCACAGGTATTGCCGCTCCCAGCCTTGTATATCTGCGAAGCTGTGACTTCACCCTTGCCACCAGTTCCAGGGGATTAAAGGGCTTGGTTACATAATCATCTGCCCCTACATTTAATCCAAGGATCTTATCTGCATCCTCTGATTTCGCAGAAAGAATAATGATCGGAAGAGGATTCTCTTCCCTTATCTTCAAAGTAGCCCGGATGCCATCCAGCTTCGGCATCATAATATCTATGATCAGCAGATCCACCGGCTGACTGCGCAGTATATTGATTGCTTCCAAACCATCATATGCTTTAAAAATCACATACCCTTCCTGCTCCAGATAAATACTGATTGCCTCTACAATGTCTTTATCATCATCGCAGACCAGAATATTCGCCACTTTATACACCTCCCTCATCATCCGAAATGCCTGTCTGAAATCTCTCATGTACAGACACCCCGGCTTCTTATTTTGTATTTCTAATATTAGAATAATCGAAGCTTCTTAATATGAAAGGGACAAATTCTTAAGATTTTCTTATGATTATTCACTTTTCGCAGTCAAAATATCAGGCTGTTAATCTGTCACTTTTATCAGGCTCCTATTTTCATCCAATTCTTCTATTCGTTCTGCTGTATACATTTTTTATCTCATCTTTTCTCTTTTTCTGACAGTCAATAATAGACTGAAAATCATTATATCATTTCACATATATTACTTCTATAGAATATTCTCTTCTGTTTCCCATTTCCACACCCATCACTGTTTATTCCATTCTCCATAACTCACAACCAATCTATAGCAACCCTCGTAAATAATACTTCCATCAACGCACCAGTGGATCATCGTTATATGTTTTTTGGTATTTTATTAACAATCTTCATACATATCGCATAATTTTTTATTGATTTTGTACAATATTATTTATTTTTCGGCAAAACAATGCTACAATGTTTTACAAGATTAGAGCGTGTCTGAAAAAGGCTTTCTGCAAGATGTGCGTCACAATTTGTGGTATATTTTGCCCGGATGAGGGCGCCGTAGCGGGCTACGGCAACTGAATTCGGGTGAAATATCCCGCAAAGTGGGGCGTGCAGATTGCGGGAATGATTTTTCAGACACACTCTAGTGTACTGATTTATAACTGTTCAATGGTCTGCTAACCGCAAAGCTACTGAACAGTTACACGTTTTTTTTCAACGAGGGAGGTATTCTTATGAATCTGGAAAACATGACAAAAATCTACGCCCGTGGTGACAGCCGCATTCAGCTGAAGGTAATTCCCGGACATTTCGTCACATCTCAGTCACATATCACTCACTATCTGGATCTTACAACTATGAAATCCAGAACTGCCGAAGCACAGAATATTGCTCACGAACTGGCTGCTAATTATGAAGTATCTACTCCTGTTGATACCATTATCTGTATGGACGGACTGGAAGTAATTGGCGCATATCTTTCTGAAGAACTTACCAAAGCCGGCATTTTTTCCCTGAATGCTCATCAGACGATCTACGTGATTACTCCTGAATCCAGCAATTCCGGACAGATTATCTTCCGTGATAATTTTCAGCCAATGATCAAGGGCAAAAATGTACTGATCCTCAATGGTTCGATTACCACAGGCTCTACTTTGTCCAAAGCAATCGAGAGCATTCTGTATTACGGAGGCACTATCAGAGGTATCGCAGCCATATTCAGCAGAGTAGACAGCGTGGCTTCTCTCCCTGTATATTCTATTTTTAACACCAAAGATATACCGGACTATCATTCCTATTCATCTACAAAATGTCCAATGTGTCAGAGGCAGCAAAAAATCGATGCCATTGTCAGCAGCTACGGATATTCAGCTCTGTAAATCTTCGAAGTATTTTATAAAGAAATTGTTACCAGAATTGATGACTTTGTCTGGGGACCGGTGATGCTGATCCTGTTGGTCGGAACCGGTATCTTCCTGACTGTGCGCACCAGATTTCTTACATGGCGTAACCTTGGCTATGCACTGAAAAGCACACTCAGCAAGGAAGCCCGCACCAAGAGCCGCGGACAGGGAGATGTATCTCCTTTTTCCGCACTGACAACCGCACTGGCAGCCACCATCGGTACCGGAAATATCGTCGGTGTTGCCACAGCCATGGTTTCCGGTGGTCCCGGAGCTCTGGTATGGAACTTCTCCGATATCGCCAACGCACTGATGGCTATCCCGAACCTGATCTGCATGCTCCTGTTAAGCGGCGAGATTGCCAAAGATGTAAAAGAATTCCAGCCGGAGATTAAAAAATAGTTACCCACATCATTCTTTTTATCATCCTGAAGTAAAATGCAGCCAGAACCTTGTTCCGTCAGGTTCTGGCTGCATTTTACAGAAATCTTGTACGCCGGGTACAAATAAACACTTACTTTATTGATGGCATACTTCCATATACTGTTTTACATCTGAAGCAATTGATATATATGGTGTTCCATATGGGATCCAGGTTGACTGAAAAGCATGATATACATCTGATTTTCCCGGCCATACTGTTCCTATCACATTATTATTTTCATCTAACTGATGAAACCAGGAACCATTTTTATGATCCAATACCTTATCATCCAGGTATCTCATAAACTCTTCATAATCTTTTGCATATTTCTGCTTATGAGTTATATGCCATAAGACTGCTGATGTATTGATTGCCTCTGCCAATGTCCAATGCATTCTGTCATGAACAACAGGTTTTCCATCCCAGTCAGTCGTATACACAATTCCAGGATTTCCATCCACATTCCAGGAATCTTCAACTGCTCTGTTGTAGAGTTTCTCTGCAGCTTTTAAATATACTTCTGCAGAATCAGGGGTATCTTTATAAGAAGAATATGCCCACTGCACGATCAATCTGGCCCACTCAATTCCATGGCCCGGTGTTGCTCCATAAGGTTTAAAACGATCAGCAGGACATTCCTTATTGCAATCAAGATCAGCTTTCCATTCCTTTGTAAAATGTTCAGGTATTCTCCAGTCATTTGCGCTTGCCCATCCAATAACATGATCTATAATTCTTCCTGCACGTATTCTGTACTTTTCTTCTTTTATTGCATCTGCTACTGCCAGAAACGCTTCTACTGTATGCATATTTGCGTTAAGACCGCGATAATCATCAAGAACTGTAAATTCTGTATTCCAGGTATCATAAGTAAGTCCCTGTTTCTCATCCCAGAACCGTTTATCAAATAATTCCAATGCATCTTTAAGCAGAGTTTCTGCATCTTTTTCTCCTGCCAGCAAAGCAGAAGAAGCAGCCAGAAGAACAAATGCATGAGCATAACACTGTTTATCTGGCAGGAATTTATTATCCGGTGTAATTCCCGGATACCATCCTCCATTTTCACGATCTTTCAGTTCTTCCAGTAATCCATGTACAGCACCATGGACCAGTGCCGGACTTTCTTTATCCCCAAGCATGATTCCCATACTATATACATGAACCATACGGCATGTGATCCATGTTTCTCTGTTTCTGTCTTTCCATGGTGTTCCATCATCCCCAAGGAAATAAGCACTTCCTCCCGGTGATAAAAATCCTTTTCCAAAATTTAAAAGATTTTTCTGCAATTCACCTAAGAACATTTTATTTTCTTCTGTATCTATCTGATATTTTTTACCCGAATTTTCCATCTTAATCTTACCTTTCACTTCCAAAAAATTTCAGTTTCTCTTATAGCACAAAAAAGCACCTCATACCGAGGTGCCTCATGTAGCAGGGCTACAAGGATTCGAACCTTGAACTGACGGAGTCAGAGTCCGTCAGAACATGCGTCAGAATCCCTGTAAATTCAGGCTTCCTCGCCTTATAATTTTTTAAATTGACCTATAAATTGACCTATAAGATTTCTTATACTGATACAGGTGTTTTCATCTGTTCTGCAATTTCCTTGATTCTGTCAATTCCATATCCTGTATATTTCGCAATCTTATCTATTGGTTCGTTACCTTCAATCATCATTTTTGCCAATGATAAATTTTTCTGTTCGATTCCTTTTCCAATACCTTGTTCGATTCCCCGTTCAATGCCTTGTTCAATGCCCTGCTCAACAAGTGCTTTACTTAAATTACACATATCACGCACCTCACTTTCAAACTCTGCTGTCATTGCAATATCAAACTCATCATTTAAACGTTTCTTCTTTTCTTCTGGTGTTGCAGTTGTTGAAAACAGCACATTTAACAAATCCAGAATTTCCAGATCACTGCTTTCATCCGCATCACCAAGATTAAGTATGACAACTTCCATAAGGTCATATGCTTCTGATTTCACAAACGAGTTACCACGAACAGAATCTTCAACGGTATGATATCTGAATATTCCATTCTTCCTTTTCTTCGCCGGATCAGGACATATCCAGATACTATATACCTTCTGTATCTTCTCATAATGTTCATCTGTAAAGACCGTTCCATACTGCTCTGAAATCATTCTGGCACAATAGTAGAAACCTCTTGTTACCAGTGGATATCCCGGTGTATCATTTAACTGAATCTCCAGATTTATAATAAGCTGTACCGGCTCTTTGCTCTCTGGCAGGGTTGCTTTAAAACGAATATCATAATACACTGTCTGGTCTTTGACAGCATTTGCCTCTGTGTTTAAACCATCCAAACGTTTATCGCCATTTAGTCTTTCATCACGATTCAGCTGATCCTGATGGACTGCATGTTCCGATAACTCCACATTTTCATTCAGACAATTATCGCAGATAAATTTTACGCTATACTGCGAAAACTCTTTTGTACAAGACTTCAAAATCCAGGCAATAACTGCTTTATACGTCAGCAATTTTTTCGCACATTCATCATATCGTGCTCTGTCTGCCGCCAGTTCTATTGTCTGGGCTATATCTGTTTGCCGTTCCATAATCATCATCTCCCGCAAGCATGTCTTCTACTTCTTCTATTTTTATGTTACCACAAGCATCTATTTTCAGCAAGTTTCCCTCGAAAAAACATTTCGACAAAAGCTCCTATGCTGAGCAAATCTTTTACGCTACAGTTGTCTCTTCTTTTATTCCGGGAAGTTTAACAACCTGTCGTACCTCTCCATTTGAAACTACCTTTTTACGGATAGCAATATAATATTTTTGAGTTGTTGACTCAAGATCACCAATATAGGCAGCTATCTCCTCTACTCGTGCACCACTTTCATACATTCTGGTTGCAAATGTTTTTCTGAAAATATGCAATCCACCTTTAACTCCCTGTAATTCTGCATTTTTCATAATAACTTTCATGCGGTGTTCTAAATTAGAAGCTGTATTAATCTTTCCCGTTTTTGTGGTCACTATAAATTCATCTGGCAGACTGCTGTCCCGACTGTATTTTATTTTCTGTAAGATATATTTTGCTTCTTTATTCAGTTCTATCGTTCTTGCCTTTTGATTCTTAGTGCTACCTTCCAGAGATACATAGTTGTTTTCTTCATCAGATTCTTTATTTCGATTTTTTACCATGGATATACTTTTCTCAATTACCAGATAAGCTCCTTACAACTAAAAATCCCCATTTTTTCCATAGTTTCACCTGTGACAAAAATATTTGCTGAATTTTTATGTGATCCAATATCAGCTCCTGCAAGATATCCTTGAAACTTTCTTTCAGAAGCGTGTATATATCTGCAACGCTATTACTGTTGTTTTCTGAGATGATCTGTCGAATTTGTTCCTTTGCAACTGCCATAAAAAATACAAACTATTTTACACTACCTATCTTTTAGTAACTGTTCAGCATCCTTGCAAGATAATAGACTGCTGAATGGTTACTTAAGATCTATATATGTTGGTTCACCAGCACCACCAATAATTTTATCAGCAATATCTAAATCTTCATCTATTTGGATTCGAAACTTCTCCCCAACCGGTTCCCATCCATAATTATTTTCTTTTGAATATATCTCGTCAGAATCAGTTTTTTCCTGTACATAATATTCATCATCCAGTTGTTCTGCTGATTGTAAATCCCACCGGATTTTTCTCTGATACAATTGTAAATCGAGATATTGACAGTTTTTGTCTGGCAGCGACATCTGGAAGTTATCCTCATCAACTACATCGCCTTCTTCATAGTCACCAAAAACACTGGTTTCGAACCTCAATTCATTTTCCGGTCCAAATCCTGCACCTTCAAAACTCACTGGATTGCCAAAACTATCTGTGCCTTTCAGTTTCAATTCATATTCATTAAGCCATTTATCATCCGGAGTCACCCCAAGTGCCGTAATCCTGGAATGTAAATCGTTCATCGCAAGTTCCTTTAAAATCAGATTACCTCCATCTCCACCTGAAATTTCCATATTCATTTTCTTTCGTATCGTCTGCTCTTTTAATTGCTCTGCTGTAATAGTAAAGTCATAAACAAACTCCGTAATATTCTCAGAACGATTTTTCTCAGAAATTGGCGCGCTACTTCCCACATCCAAAACAAGATGTATCTCTGTTTCTCCAGCTGGCAGTTCCACACCATCATACTCCTGCATCAGAACCATTTCTGTATCCATCTCATATTTTGTATAAGAGTCCAAATCCATTAGCCTTGTCGTGCTGCTAAAACTCTGATATCGCTTACCATTAATCAATGTTTTTTCATCATTAATCCATAAATATAGAGATTCTTTCTTTTTTTCTTCATAGTCAGGTTTTACTGATACAATCAAACTATAATTATCCAAAATTACTTCGTTGATTGTTAATGATATCCCACTCTTTGTCTGTACCTGATTTATCACTTCTGTATAGGCAGACAAATCTTTGGAAAATCCCATCAGCTCTCCTATTTTTGTAGTAAATTCTTTAACTGCCGCCTGAACATGCGAATTACCAGCCACTGTGATAAAAGCCAAAAGGATTGCTGCTGCCTGACCGATTTTTCGCCTGTACAGCCTGAAAATATCGCCTCTCTTTATTGTCCATGGTTTTCCTGCTTCTGCTATCAGTTCTTCATCAACCTTTCCAAACTCTTGTGAAAAGTCTAAGTATTTTTTCATATCAACACCTCACGTTTCAAAATACGATATAGTTTTTTTCGATTACGGCATAAATTTGTTTTAATACACCCTTGGGATACGCCATGTCTTTTCGCAATATCCTTTATGGAATCCAGATACCAATAACGCCTGATAAAAATATCCCTGTCTGAATCTGACAGTTTTCTCAGAAAATTTTCTATGATTTTTATCAGTTCTTTTTCCGCGATTTTTTCATCCACTACATAAGAAAAGCTTAATTCATCCATTTCACCACAAACGTCAGCAACATGCCCATCCATGCGCTTCGCAGCCTGCTTTTTACGAAAACAATCAATTGCAAATCCTCGTGCAATTTTTCCAACATATGCAGATAATACAGACGGCCTCCTGGGTGGTATATATTCCCACGCAGCAAGCCACGTATCATTTAAACATTCTTCCACATCCTCATGATTATTTAAAAGATTCCATACAATTTTATAACAATAACCCGAATACTTATTGCTTAACTCCTGAATTGCCGTTTCATCTCTGTTAAAAAACAACTCGATAATTTTTATATCCTCCACCGCATTTCTCCTTTTATTGTTTCAATAAGATATGATTATTCCTGCAGGATATCATCTTCTTATTATATAAGTCGAAAAAATTATACATAGGTTACAAAATTTTTCAATAAAAAAGGAAAAAGACCCACACTCCTTCAAGTCACACAAAAAAAAGACACCTCATACCGAGATGTCTCATTTAGCAGGGCTACAAGGATTCGAACCTTGAACTGACGGAGTCAGAGTCCGTTGCCTTACCGTTTGGCGATAGCCCTTTATGTTTTGTTTTCGCTACTTCGTTCGCGACAATTGGTATTATATAATAGTCTTTCAAAAAATGCAACCCCTTTTTTGAAATTTTTTTAATTTTTTTTATTTTTCTTCAAAAACATGAAAATACCGCCTATTTCCGGGACTTTTTTTATGTACTCAGAGTGAAATTATGCTATAATCAATAAAAACTTATTGCTGTTTATAATAATGTCTTTCGCAGAACTCTAAAACAGCAGGAAATATTTTTACGAGGAAATTTTAATAATAATTTTGTTCTCATAATGAGATATTATTATTAACCAAAAAGGAGAGCTATATATGAGAGCTAATAATCTTACTCTGCTCACAGACCTTTATGAACTTACTATGATGCAGGGCTATTTTAAGAACCCAACAAACCAGACTGTTATCTTCGATATGTTTTACCGTACCAATCCATGCGGAGGTGCATTTGCCATCACTGCCGGACTGGAACAGATGATTGAATATATTGAGAATCTTAAATTCACAGATGAAGATATCGAATATCTCAGAAGTCTGAATACTTTTGAAGAGGACTTCCTTGAATATTTAAGCAACTTCCGTTTCACAGGTGATATCTATGCAATTCCTGAGGGAACAGTTGTCTTCCCAAGAGAACCGCTTGTCAAAGTTGTAGCACCTATCATGGAAGCTCAGCTTGTAGAGACAGCAATCCTGAATATCATCAATCACCAGAGCCTCATTGCTACCAAAGCAGCCCGTGTTTGCTATGCTGCAAAAGGTGATGCGATCATGGAATTTGGTCTGCGTCGTGCCCAGGGACCGGATGCAGGTATCTTTGGCGCACGTGCCGCAGTCATCGGTGGATGTGCCGGTACTTCCTGTGTTCTCACAGGCAAAATGTTCGACGTACCGGTCCTTGGAACTCACGCACACAGCTGGATCATGAGCTTCCCGGATGAATATACCGCATTCAAAACCTATGCCAAACTTTATCCCAATGCCTGCACCTTACTGGTAGATACCTATGATGTCCTGAAATCCGGTGTTCCAAATGCAATTCGTGTATTTGAGGAAATGCGCGAAGAAGGTATTCCGCTTACCAAATACGGTATCCGTATCGACAGTGGTGATCTTGCCTACCTTTCCAAAGAAGCATATAAGATGCTTGCTGCTGCCGGATTTGACGATGCAGTTATTTCCGCTTCCAGCGATCTGGACGAATATCTCATTGAGAGCCTGAAGGCTCAGGATGCCAAGATTAATTCCTGGGGTGTCGGAACACGGCTGATCACCGCCAACGATAATCCTGCATTCGGCGGTGTATACAAACTTGCTGCTGTCAAAGATGCAGACAGTACCGAATTTACACCTAAGATCAAGCTTTCCGAAAACACAGAGAAAGTAACCAACCCTGGAAATAAAACCGTATATCGTCTCTATAATAAGAAAACCGGAAAAATCAGGGCAGATCTTATCTGCCTTGCTGATGAAAAGCTTGATGCAGACCAGAACATGGTTCTCTTTGATCCAATCGATACCTGGAAAAAGACAAAAGTTCTCGGCGGAACCTATGAAGTACGCGAACTTCTCGTTCCTGTCATCAGAGAAGGTAAACGAGTCTATGAATCTCCATCTGTTATGGAGCTTCGCGAATACTGCCAGAAAGAGCAGAATACTCTCTGGGATGAATCCAGACGTTTCGTAAATCCTCAGAAAGTATATGTAGACCTTTCTCAGAAACTCTGGGATCTGAAAAAAGATCTTCTGGAAGAAATGAGTGAGAAAGCTCTCGACTGAGCATAAAATCAGATCAGACATAACTAAACAGACAAGTCCCCGGCTCCAACCGCAAAAATCAACAGGCAGTTGAAGCCGGGGACTTACTTTTTGATTCAGTTAAAACATATGCTGACATCACAGATTTCGCTTTTAGTCCCAACTCTCATATTTGGTCCAAAAAGCCCTACACCGGATGTAACGATATTATGCATATTTCCTTTCTTCAGATAACCACAGGGATTTTCCCAGAAGAATCTGATCACAATATTTCCCGGAAATACCTGTCCGTCATGGGTATGTCCGCAGAGATCTACGTCCACACCTGTATCCGCCAGTTCCTGAAGTTCTCTCGGCTCATGATCGATAACCAACACTGGCAGTGACACATCCATACCCTCTGTGATTTCCTGAGGAGTCTTTCGTTTATCAATCCCCCGTCCGGGACGCTCATAATCTGGTCTGCCATACAGATAAAAGGAATCATCGATGAGCACATATTCATCTCTCAGAAGCGTAATCCCCGCTTTCTCCAGAAACTCATCCATCTCCGGGGTACTCTCTTTCTTTTCCTTACTGCCAAAGGTGAAGCCTGCCAGGATCTTTTCCTGAATATCATGATTTCCGTAACATGCATACACACCATACTTCGACCGAATTCCTCTCAATATCTCTGCCAGTTTTTCCGGATCATCCAGTGCCTCATATTCATTGTCAAAAATATCTCCTGCCACTACCACCAAATCCGGATTCTGCTCATTGATCTTCTCTGTCATCTGCTCCATCTGCTTGCATCCAATATTATATCCCAGATGAAGATCTGCGGCCAGAACCACATTTAACTCCTTCATATTTCCTGCCTTTTTATCAACAGAAATATTGTACTTCGTTGTATGTATATTTCCGGCACTGAGCACTCCGTAAATACTGACTGTTGAAATGATCACCGCACAGACAGCTCCCACAACAGCAGTTCCCATATTGCTGAAAAGCAGTTCTCTTCCCGGAAAGGCAAAATTTCTAAGAGGATATTTCAGTAACAGTCTCAATCCATCCGCGATTCCCAGAGTCATAAGTGTATACATCAAAACACCGAGCCAGTAATTACTCAGAAGCTTCATAAATCTCCTGAATCCTGATGCAGGTGCCATAAATGCGATCAGTATACTAAACACTACAAATAAATATACAAGTCCAATCCCCCTGCACACCCACACATTCCGAAAAACCGTATGCAGTACCTGAAACCAGTGCAGGCTGCGAAGCAGGATATACACGCATACCAACAGATAAAACGGTGCCAGATATATTGCAGCCATATAATATGTCTCCTTTCCAACTCTCATTGCCATAACAATTTTATTACTATAACAATTCCAGAAAATCATAACTGCTTCTTATTATACAAAAAAGAATCCTCAGCCGCCACTATAAGCTGCTGAAGATTCTATTAATTTTACTGTTCCATCTGTCTTCCCAGAAATCCGCTTGCTGTTCTGATGAGCATCTTCTCTGATTCACCCATCACATCTCTTTCATTCTTTCCCAGTAAAAGAACCGAACCTACTGTATCTCCTGCACTGATAATAGGCTGCATGATCTGGGAATACAAAGGTTCTCTCTGTTCCTGAGTCACAGGTATCCTGCCTCTGTCATTTCCGTTGGCAAACACAGAGCTTCTCTCCGTAATTGCATCTTCCAGAGCTTTGCTGATAGGTTTTCCCATATATTCCCTGCTTCCCTGTCCCGCAGCAGCCACTACCTGATCGTGATCTGTGATACACGCTACCATCCCGCTTGACTGCGCCAGCGCCTCTGCATATTCCTTTGCAAAAACATTCAGTTCTCCGATAGGGGAATACTTTTTCAGAATAATCTCCCCCTCCCGGTCAGTAAAAATCTCCAGTGGTGTCCCCTCTTTTATCCGCAGCGTTTTTCTGATCTCCTTAGGAATGACCACACGCCCCAGATCATCTATGCGCCGAACAATTCCTGTCGCTTTCATGCACTTTTCTTCCTCCTGTTTTTCCTTTTATCGAAGTTTACTGTCTTTGTACCCTTCAGTTTCCATATCATGTGTTGTATGGTTATTATGTGGAAAAACAGGGAGAATATACATTTCTGTATTTACAAAAAATGCCATTTAACTGCAATCAAGCGGTTATTTCCCGGAAAGTAATTCCATCAGTTCCTCTTTTGTGAAGCTGCCTCCGTTAAGCCCTTCGCCCTCCAGGATCTGATCTGCCAGTTCACGTTTCTTTTCCTGCAGTTTCAAAATATTTTCTTCAATCGTATCCTTCACGATCAGCTTGTATACATTCACTACATTCTTCTGACCAATTCTGTGTGCTCTGTCCGTTGCCTGATTCTGCACTGCCAGATTCCACCATGGGTCAAAATGGATTACAATATCTGCTGCCGTCAGATTCAGACCGGTTCCTCCTGCCTTCAGAGAAATACAGAATACCTGTGTGTTATCTGTGTTAAAGTTCTCTACCATCTGTGCACGCTTCTCCTTACTTGTAGAACCAGTCAGCATATAGTAACTGATCTTCTCCTCTTCAAGGCGCTTCGCAAGATGGTCAAGCATTGTCGTAAACTGCGAAAACAACAGAATCTTATGTCCGCTCTCCACTGCATTACTGATCATATTCAGGCACATATCCACTTTTGCAGAATCAGCTTTATAATCTGCAAAAATAAGAGACGGATCACAACAGATCTGGCGCAATTTTGTCAGCTCTGCCAGAATTGTAATCTTTGAGGTCTTAAATTCTTCTTCGGACTGCTTATCCAGCATCAGCATCATCCGTTTCACATGTGCATCATAAAGCTTCTGCTGCTCTCCTGTTAGCTGTACAAACATATTCTCTTCCAGCTTATCCGGCAGATCTGTAAGCACTTCCTTCTTCAATCTTCGGAGTACAAACGGCCGGATCATTTTCTGCAGACGTTTCATTGCATCTTCATCTGAATTCTGAACTGCCGGAATTTCAACTTCTTCCCTGAACTTCTTATAACTGTAAAGGAAACCGGGCATCAGATAATCAAATATACTCCACAATTCACTCAGGCGGTTTTCCACCGGAGTTCCTGTAAGAGCCAGCCTGAAGTCTGCCTGAACCTCTTTTACTGCTTTCGCAGCCTGAGTGTTTGCATTCTTGATATACTGAGCTTCATCAATAATCTCACATCTGAACTTATATCCTTCATATTCGCTGATATCCCTTTTCAGCAAATCATAGGAAGTCAGAAGAATATCCTCAGAATCTGCTTCTGCCAGGATCTGTCTTCTCTCTGCTGCAGTCCCGGTCACCATCTTTGCTGTAAGCTCCGGTGCAAAACGTTGAATTTCACTGCTCCAGTTATACACCAATGATGCAGGAGCTATAATTAATGTATTTCTTTGCAGCTTTCCAGTTTGTCGATCTGCCTTCTTTCCATCAGCTTTCTGCGCCTCTGCTGCCTTGCACGCCTGTTCCACTGTCTCAATTTCACTCTGCATATTTAACATTGCAGTTTCTTTTACTGCTATATTTTCAACAACAGTATTCCTTCTTTCCAGAAATTCTGACAGTAGAAATGCAATCACCTGCAACGTTTTTCCAAGTCCCATATCATCTGCAAGTATTCCGCCGAATCCATTATAATTCAATGTCTTAATCCACAGAAATCCCCGTTTCTGATACTCCCGCAGAACTTTATCCAGGCTCTCCGGCACCTCAAAATCATTATCCTCAATGGTCTTCATATTTCTTACCAGCGACTTAAAAGATTTATCCTTTACTGCCGAAACAACCGGATTCTCTTTCAACTGTGCATCCAAATACAACGCACGGTACTTCTGTACTTCAATCTTATCCTGCTTCATCTGCTTATCCGTCAGCTGAAGCCCTGCCCTGAGTTCTTCCACTGTATCCAGACCCGAGTCTGCTGCATTTACAAAAGCTCCGTTTTTCAGACGATAGAACTTTTTCTTCTTATTATATCTGGAAAGAATGTCAATCAGTTCTTCCTTTGAAATATCTCCTGCTGTCATACTCAGCTCCAGCAGATTTCCACTCAGGGAAACACCTACTGTAACCTTTGGCGAATTCCGGACTTCAATCCGTCTCAGCGCATCAGAAATAAATACTTCTCCCACTGCCTGCAGTGCCTGAATTCCTTCTGTCAGAAATTCATATTCCATCTCTTCATCATCCGCAATTACCGCACACTGTTCAAATGGATTAAAAGCATTCGAATATTTATGGATCACATTTCTGACAACTGTTTCTCTATTCATATCCCTTGCTGCAATATCGTCCGTTGTATATAAAGAAAATTCCCTGTCTCCATACTTAACAGTCGCCTTACATGTAACCATATTTTCCTGCGGTGCATCCAGATAAAATCGAAACTCCGGTTTAACCATTCCATAATTTTCCGGATGAAATTCAACCATTCTGCATTTAAAAAACTTCTGGATCACCGGTAAAAGTTCCTGACAGAATGCCGGTACATCTTTATTTTCTATAAACGCTTTCTCACCGGGGATCAAAGACAAACTGTCCAGAAAATCCTTAACAGGTAAAAGCTCTTCTACATTCTCAATATAAATCTTTTTATCATAAAAGCAAATTTTATACTGTTCCGTATTTGCTACACACGTAAATTTGCTTACCTTCAGTTCAATTCCCTGCTTTGCACCTGTTATGGTCATTTTTCTCGGAAGATGTTCTCTGGTTATTTCCCAGGTTGTGTTTCTGGTTCCTATAGATTCTCCCTGCAATGTCTTTCCTTCCATCAAAAGCAAAAATTCTGCCAGTTCATTTCCTGACAGATCCAGATGCCTTACCTTTTCCAGAGTTCCCATATAGTATCCATAATAGGAAGAGGATCTGTGAAATTGTCTGTTGTTGTCTGCCCATTTACAGATAAATTTCGCAAGCGGTCTGGATTCCTCGGCAAAGGATTCTATTGTATGGACAAACTGAAGATTTTTCCCATATTTATAATCATCCTGATTTGCTATATGAACATCAAAGGAAAATGCATCCTTCAGTACGTACATTTTATTAATTCCTATTTTAAATTCTACTGTAAATGTTCTTCCGTCAAAATTAAAATATGGTTCCAGCCTTACTTTTCCATAAGTGCTTCCCTGAATCAGTGGAAGAGACTTCGCAACTGCCTGCTTCTGCAATAATGAAGCCAATTCCGGCGTGGTATGCATCTGCACTCCTTTTCTGATCGTATGGGTCAGACCACCTTTTACAATTTTTTCTACAGATTGTCCGTAATCATAACTATCCATATCATTTTCATAATCATTATATTGCAGAAGAACCGCTACACAATGTTTACAAAGTCCACCATATTCTGCATATGCCCGACATTCACAATAGCAGGTATCAACTTCATCATTCTCTGTATCGATTGATACATCTACTTCATAGATATTTCTTCCACTGCCTTTTACAGATGCAACAATTTCATCAGACGCACCCATATTTTTTACATCCATATCCAAAACTTTTCCTGTTGCATAAAGTTCTGCACCTTTACTGTATGATGAAGAATTTGCCATATATCTGATCTGAGTTTTTGAAATCATATTTCTATACCTTTCCTGATACAATTAAAAACTTTTTGTATCATTTTCCCGGTTAAACCTGAGTAAAAAAGAACCCCTTCACCAGGCAGTATCAATCTCTGCTTAAAGTGAAGGGATTTCCTCATCCATCGTTATTTATTTTACACGATAACCTTCGCAACTGCAAGACCATAAACTTTAAGTTTATCGCTGCCATTGCCATAAATCCAACTGATCTGGCCTTCCGGTACGGGAATGCTTACAGCTTCTGTTCCGAAATTCTGATAAATATAATATTTCTCATTTTCATTCTCTCTCACTGTAATCTCCAGTGCGTCCGGAATCTCTTCTTTGATTCCGCAGGAAACGCCGCTGTCTTTGAGCACTTTTTCAAGGAAGTCTCCATAGAATTCTTTATCAGCATCTGCTGCCACATACCATGCCTTACCTTTGCCATATTCATTCACTGTCAGGCAGGAATAGCCTTCATAGAAATCACTTCCGTAGGTCATTAAAGTACGTGCTCCGCGAAGCTCCACAAGGTCGCACAGATATTTACATGTATAAGTCTTATCCAGTCCAAGTTCATTGCCAGCCACAGGAACAAAAGAATTTTCTTCCCAGTCATAAAGGCCGTCAATTTCTGTGCTTCTGATTCCCAGTACATCCATCAGTCCATGTGGTGTTCCTTCCAGATAACACCTGTCTGTATCATCTGCAATTCCGGACCAGTAACTTGTGATCAATGTACCGCCGTTTTCCACGAACGAACGAATCTTTTTGGCAAAACCTTCCTTGAACATATAAACCATTGGAAGAGCCAGTACTTGATATTTATCCAGTTCACAGGTCATATCGATCACATCCACATTGACGCCCTGCTTCCGGAAACCTCTGTAGAATTTCAGCATTGCTTCCAGATAATGAAGCCCTTTATTTCTGGGTCCCTGGCTGTCCTCCATTGCCCACTGGCTGTCCCAGTCATAAAGCATGGCAACCGAGCTGTTCACCGTTGTTCCTGCCAGTTCTCTTATTTCTTTCAAAGTTTCTCCAACTCTGGAAACTTCTTTAAACACTCTTGTATCATTTCCACCGTAATGATCGATCACTGCTCCGTGGAACTTCTCAGAAGCACCTCTGCTCTGACGGATCTGGAAATAGAGAGCACCTTCTCCGCCATGTGCAATTGCCTGCATGGACTGTGCAAAAAGCATTCCCGGTTTCTTTAACTTGCTCACACTCTGCCAGTTTGTAGAAGTCGGGCAGGATTCCATCTGGAAGAACGGCTTTCCTTTCAGAGAACGCATCAGATCATGGCACATACCATTGTCATAAGCTGTATCGATCACTGCTTCTTTATGCCATGTCGGATAAGTATCCCAGGAAACCACATCAATCTCTTTTGCAATCTTAAAATAATCTAAACCGCCAAAATAATGCATCAGATTAGCAGTAGTCGGAAGTGTGCTTCCTCCCTCTCTCAATGCTGCAATCTCATGATGAATGAAATCCGCTGTCTGATGAGTAACAAATCGTTTCCAGTCCAGATTCAGTGCATGAAGCTGTGTCTCACCAATCTTAGACGGACTCTCGATCTGGTCAAAGCTGTTATAAGTATGACTCCAGAAAGTGGTGCACCACTTATCATTCAGATTTTCAATAGTCCGGTACTTCTCTTTCAGCCAGTTACGAAATGCTTCCTGACACAGCGGACAATGACATTCTCCGCCATACTCATTGGAAATATGCCACAGAATCACACCTGGATGTGTGGCAACCTCCTGTGCCAGCTTTTTGTTAATAATATGTACCTTCTCTCTGTAAACAGGAGAAGTGTAACAATGATTATGTCTGAATCCAAATAACGCTCTGTGACGTGTTTCATCTACACGAAGTATCTCCGGATACTTGTCTGCCATCCATTTGGGTCTTGCACCTGACGGTGTAGCCAGGATTGTAGAAATACCTCTTTTATAAAGTTTATCAATGATCTCCTGCAGCCATCCAAAATGAAATACACCTTCTTCCGGCTCCAGTGTGGACCAGGAAAAAATCCCAAGGCTTACTACATTACAGCCAGACTCCTCCAGCATATCAATATCTTTTGCCAGAATATCCGGCCTCTTTAACCACTGTTCCGGGTTGTAATCACCGCCATGGAGCAGTTTATCTGTTCTAAAGTCCATACTTGTTCTGCCACTCCAAATGTGTTTAAATATACCCAAACACATCGAGAAATTGAAGTCCTTACGAATACTTCTTACTGCTTCATTGTGTATGTTTTGACGATTGCAGGCAATACGC
>OLSP01001457.1_pt1 | contig 21668 bp, 19 predicted proteins | sample 1672941 | NCBI WGS metagenome assembly OLSP01 (sample SAMEA3136739, study PRJEB25190) | human gut metagenome | reverse complement strand
ACGAATGTCCCATCGCTTCGGAGATAATGCCCGGATGGATTTCACAATAATAAGCTGTCGTAGCCCAGGTATGGCGGGCGGTGTACGAGCTCAACTTATCGGATAATCCCAATAATTCACCTAGCAACATCAACTGTTGGTTAAAGCTGCGCAATGCCAACTGATATTCGCGATACGCCTCTTTAGTTCCTTCACGGCTTTTCAACAATGGAAACAAATAAGGAGAAGAAGGATCACGATTCATATACTTCTTCACCAGGATCATCGCTTCGGGAGTCAATGTCACTGACAATGGCCGTCCTGTCTTACGTCTGCGATACGTTATTACGTTATCACGCAAATCACTCTTACGCAAATAAGCGAGATCCACAAATGGCATACCACGAAGCGAAAACATCAGAATAAATAACTCTTGCGCCTGATATACCGCTAATGGCACACCGGACGTACGAGACAATTTTGCAAATACCTTTTTCATATCTTCATCGCCCAATGCACGTTTATGGTCGGCACGAGTACCGGTATAAACAGAACGGAACAGATGAGGTACATAAGAAGCTTTCCGAAGATCAACGGCACGATTGTAAACCGCACGAAACGTGCGCAAATAAGTGGAAACGGTGTTCCAACTGCAACCACGACTGCGAAGATATACTTCAAATCCCTTTAACCACTCCGGACTCACTTCATCAAAGGTGAAGTCCACTTTCCCACTATAAGCAATGATGGCATTCAGACTGCTACGATAGACGTGCGCAGTACCGAAGTTTCCCTCCACCTGTAGCCCGTTACGCCCTTTTGCCAATCGTGCTTTTGCCGCCGCCGCTCATGCCAACCAGAACAAGATTGGAGCGTTCCTTTAAGAGGGGCGTATTGATTTCGGCAATGCGGGCATCCTCCAGATGGGTATCCAGAAAGATTTCTACGGCATATTTTGCCTGTGCAACGAGCATTTCCAGACCGCCTGCGGCACGAATCCCGCGCTTTTCCGCCTCCAGAACAAGCTGGGTACGCAGGGGGTTATAGACAACATCCGCAACGCCTTCGAGCGCGGTGAAGCGGTCTAAATCAATGGGGCAGTCATCGGATTTCGGATACATTCCGACTGGAGTGGTATTCACGATGATTTTTGCATCGGCATGATTTTTATAGCATTCTGCATAGGTGACGGTTTCCGGATATTCCTTATAATATACGGTGATAATTTCGGATGCACCCAATTCCTCCAGAACGGCAATGACAGCCTTGGACGCGCCGCCCTTGCCCAGAACCAATGCTTTTTTGCCGGCAACATCGATGCCGTTTTTCTGGAGCAGATAACGGAAACCGTAAAAATCCGTATTATAGCCGCAAAGCCTGCCGTTTCTGTTGACAACCGTATTGACTGCGCCGATTCTCTGCGCGCGGCTGTCCACCTCATCCAGATAAGGGATAACCGTTTCCTTATAGGGAATGGTTACATTCAAGGCAGCAAACTGCTTTTCCCGCAGGAAAGCATCCAATTCATCTCTTGTTAAGGGAATCAGATCATAGGTATAATCCGCCAGCTGTTCATGAATGATTTTAGAAAAGCTGTGTCCCAGCTTTTCTCCGATTAGTCCGTATCTCATTAGAAAGTCACCTCGTATCTTTTGTATTTTCTATGGAACAATAGTTTCTCTCTATCTTAATGCAAATAAAGGATTTATGCAATCTCTTTTGCAAAAGAAAAGATTAAAGTTTTTGTAATATTTTTCACTGTATTTTTGTGGTACAATAAAATAAAAACCAAATGGAAAAACAAAGGAATCAGGTGAAAAAATGAATCGATTTTTGAAAAAAATATGCACCGGCATTTTATGCGGTGTGCTTGGCGTGGTAAGCATCGGGGCGCAGGAGGCCTTTGCGGCAGATGCGAAGGAGATGCGTGCTGTCTGGATTTCAACGGTATACAGTGCGGACTATCCTTCTACAACGAATAATGCAGAAGCGCAGAAGAATGAATTTATTCAGAAGCTGGAGCAGGCGCAGGCGTTGGGATTGAATACGGTTGTGGTGCAGGTGCGCCCGAAGGGGGATGCGCTGTATCAGTCCGAGCTGAATCCATGGAGTGCTGTGCTGACAGGGGCGCAGGGGACAAACCCCGGCTATGACCCGATGGCGTTCATGATTGCGGAAGCACACAAGCGCGGCATGGAATTTCACGCATGGATGAATCCTTACCGCATTACGACATCCGGAACGGATGTATCCGCACTTTCTGCGGACAACATGGCAAGAAAGCATCCGGACTGGATTCTGACCTACAACGGGGCAATGTATTATGACCCTGCGAATGAGGAGGTACAGCAGTATATCTGCGATACGGTAAAAGAGGTTGTGGAAAAATATGATGTGGATGCCATCCATTTTGATGATTATTTCTATCCTTCCAATTATCCTCTGCCTGAGGGTGAAACAAGGGAAGGTGCAGTGGCGCAGGAGCGCCGCGACAATGTGGATACGTTAATCAAAAAGGTATATCAGACGATTAAAAATACAAAAGCCTCTGTGGAATTCGGCATCAGCCCGATGGGAATCTGGAAAAACAGCACCTCTGACGAGGCAGGCTCTGCAACACGCGGCTCCGAAGGCTATTATACGGTTTACGGAGATGCGAAAAAATGGGTAGAAAAAGGCTGGGTAGATTATATTACACCGCAGATTTACTGGGAGCAGGGCAATGCCTATGCCGATTATGAGACACTGGTGAAATGGTGGAGCGACGTGGTTGAAGGGACTGACGTAAAGCTTTATATTGGACAGGGGATTTACAAGGATTCCGTTGCGAAGGAGATTGCACAGGAAATGCAGGTCAATGAAAAATACAACGTGGACGGCAGTATGTTCTTCAGTCTGCGGGATTTGCTGAACAACAGACAGGGCTGTGCGGATGCGGTGAAGGCATATTATCAGACAGCGACAAAACCGACAGAGCCAACAACACCGACAGAACCGACCACCCCGACAGAACCGGAAGCACCTGTTACGATTGAAAAGAAATATGCCTACGCAGGCAGGGCAAAGGTAACGGTGAACGGCAAGGCGGTGGATTTCCAGACATACACGATTGACGATTATACCTATTTTAAGCTGCGCGATGTTGCAGGTGCGGTAAATGGGACAGCGAAGCAGTTTCAGACCTACTGGGACGAAAGCAAGCAGGCGATTGAGCTGTTCCGTGGTGTGCCGTATTCCTCCTCTGTGAGCGGCGCGGCAGGCAGATATGGCGATACCTATGGCACAACCTCTACTGCAAAGCTATACTGCGACGGGGAAAGAAAGAGTGTGAGTGCCTATACCATCAACGATTATACCTATTACAAGCTGCGCGATTTGGCGAAGCTGCTGGATATGGGCGTGACATGGGAGGAAGGCTCGGCTACCATCGGCATCAACACCGCAAAAAGCTATCAGTAAGCCAGTGACGGGTCGGAAGGAGAAAGAGATGTCCCTTTTTAAGAAATTGCAGGAAAAGAGAACGGCGGAGCGTGTGCGAAAATCCGAAAGGATGCAGGGCTTTACCATGCAGGCGGAATTGAGCGCGACCATCGTCAGCGTAAGGCTGTTGGACGGCGCGGAAGCGGAAACGCGGTTTCTGGTGGAATATGCCAACGGCGAGAAGAAGGAGGAAGCTGTTAAGAATGACAGTGAAAGATTTCGGGAGCTGAGCATGTATTTGGGCTAAAGGGAATTTCTTGCACGGTTCCGAAGCGCTGCGAGGGAATTTTCTGAAAAAGCCTTGCAAACAAAGGAAAGAAGTGGTATAGTAATACAAAGTAATGATTATAAACGTTGGTGAAAAGAGTGGGTAGAACAACCCGCTCTTTGTTATTGTAGGGGGAAAGCCCCATCGGATTTTTGTAAGACGGAAAAAGAAAAACGAAAAAGAGGTGTAAAAATGGCGAAACCAAACAATACAGAAGCAAAGGTGCTGCCCATTCTGGAGCCGATTATTGCAGAAAAGGGGCTGGAGCTGGTAGATTTGGAATTTGTAAAGGAAGGCGTAAACTGGTATCTGCGTGTTTATATTGATAAGGACGGCGGCGTAAATATTGATGACTGCGAAGCGGTCAGCCGTGCGCTTGAGGTGAAGCTGGATGAAAAAGATCCCATCGAGCAGGCCTATATTTTGGAGGTAAGCTCTCCCGGTATCGACAGACCGCTGAAAAAGGATGCGGATTTTGTGAAATATCAGGGAGAAATCATTGATGTGAAGCTGTATAAGGCGCAGGACGGCAGCAAGCAGTATCAGGGCAGGCTGCTGGGTCTGGAGAATGGTGTGCTTTCCATCGAGGAGGAAAACGGAAACGTAGTGAAATTTGAACAGAAGGATATCGCCAGCGTGAGATTGGCAGTTATTTTTTAAGCTAAGGGAGGAATTTGGAAAATGGACAGTAAAGAATTTTTGGATGCGCTGAATCTGGTTGCAAAGGAAAAGGGTATTGATAAGGAAGTTGTATTTGAGGCAATCGAGGCATCCCTGGTTTCTGCATGCAAGAAAAACTTCGGCACAAGCCAGAATATTAAGGTGGTTATCGACAGAGAATCCGGCAATGTTGCCTGCTATGCGCAGAAAACCGTTGCAAGCCCTGTGGAAGATCCGCAGCTGGAAATTTCTCTGGAAATGGCAAGAGTGCTGAACCCCAACTATGTGGTTGGCGATGTGGTGGATCTGGAGGTAACACCGAAGGACTTCGGCAGAATTTCCGCACAGACCGCAAAGCAGGTGGTGGTACAGAAATTCCGCGAGGCAGAAAGAGAAATTCTCTTTAACCAGTACATTACAAAGGAAAGAGAGGTTGTAACTGCCATCGTACAGAGAAAGGAACGCAGAAATGTTATCGTGCAGATGGGCAAGATTGATGCGATTCTTTCCGCAAACGAACAGATTCCCGGCGAACAGTATAACTTTATGGATCGCATCAAGGTATATGTACTGGAGGTAAAGCAGACTACAAAGGGCCCTCAGATTTTTGTTTCCAGAACACATCCTGAGTTGGTAAAGCGTCTGTTTGAACAGGAGGTGCCCGAAGTACATGACGGCACAGTGGAAATCAAGAGCATTGCAAGAGAAGCCGGAAGCAGAACAAAGATTGCCGTTTATTCCAAGAATGAAAACGTGGATGCGCTGGGTGCCTGTGTTGGGCAGAATGGCTACCGTGTCAATGTAATCGTAAGCGAGCTGGGCGGCGAAAAGATTGATGTGATCAACTGGAGCGAGGACCCCAAGGAATTTATTGCGGCAGCACTCAGCCCCTCTAAGGTTCTGGAGGTTGCGCTGAACGAAGCAGAGCAGAGCGCGAAAATCGTGGTGCCCGACCATCAGCTTTCTCTGGCAATCGGCAAGGAAGGGCAGAATGCAAGACTTTCCGCAAAGCTGACAGGCTGGAGAATCGATATCAAGAGTGAAACACAGGCAAGAGAAACAAACTTCTTAGCAGAAGACCCCGTAACGGAAGAAGCGGCGGAGGAAACAACGGCAGAAGAAACAGTAGATGAGTCTGTAGAAGAAGCAGCAGAGGAAGATGTAACAGCGACAGAGGAAACGGCAGAAGGCGAAGCAGAAGCGTAAGAGGGAGGAGAGTATATGAAGCAAAGAAAAGTACCTCTCAGAAAATGTACCGGCTGTCAGGAAATGAAAAATAAAAAGGAACTGATTCGCATTGTACGAAATGATGCAGGCGAATTTGCCTTAGACCGTACGGGAAAGCTGCCCGGACGCGGTGCATATATCTGTCCCAATGCGGAATGTCTGGCGAAGGCGCAGAAATCCAAGGGGCTGGAGCGCTCCTTTAAGGTGGCTGTGCCGAAGGAAGTGTATGAGCAGCTGCTTCAAGAATTGGAGAAACAGACCAATGAATAAATTTTTTTCCCTTCTGGGGCTTTGCAAGCGGGCGGGAAAGCTTGTTGCAGGCGAGGTGGCCGCAGAACAGGCGGTGCGCAAAAAACAGGCATTTCTGCTCATTTTAGCGCAGGATGCATCGAAGAATACAAAAAAGAAATTTACAAATTCCGCAGTGTATTATGAACTGCCCTTGGCAGAAATCGGAACCAAGGAAGAACTGGGCAGAGCCATTGGCGCAGAAATGCGCTCCATTATTGCGATTACAGAAAAGGGCTTTGCAAAAAAACTGAAAGAGCTTGCGGATGATAATATAGAGAATAGAACGAAGGTCGGTGAAGGCTGATTTTCGAGAAAGACGAGGTGTTGTGGAATGTCCAAAATCAGAATTTATGAACTGGCAAAGCAGCTTGGCGTTGCCAATAAAGACTTAGTAGCAAAAATCAACAGCATCGGCATTGAAGCAAAAAGCCACATGGCAATGCTGACAGAGGAAGAAGCCGCAAAGGTGACGGCGTTATATCAGCCGAAGAAGGAAGAACCCAAAAAGGATGCACCGAAAAAGGATACACCGAAAAAGGATGCACCCAAGCAGAACCAGCTCAAGCAGAACCAGCAGAAGCAGGATGGGCAGAAAAAGGAAAATGACCGCAGACAGGACGGCAACAGACCTGCGCAGAAAAAGGACAACAGAAACGAAGGCAGAAGCAACGAAAGCAGAAACGAAAACAAGCAGGGCAAGGGCAATAATAACAACAATAACAACAATAACAATAATAATAATAACAAGCAGGGCGGTCAGAATAACAAGGGCGCACAGCAGCAGGGCAAGAAGGACAACAATAAAGGCAAGGACAGAAAAGACAAAAAGGGCAACAAGAACGGCCAGAAGGTAAGAGAAAACCCCATGGAGCGCAGAAGACGTGAAATGGAGGAGGAAGCAGCACTGATGGCAGAGCTGGCGGCACTGGAGGCGGAGGAAGCAAACGCAGATCCCGTTATCAAATATATTCCCGAAAGCATTACCGTAAAGGATCTGGCTGAGGTTCTGGGCAAAAAAGGCTCCGATCTGGTTATGAATCTGATGAAAAAGGGCAAAATGCTTGCCATCAATGCAACATTGGATTTTGATACCGCGGCTTCCATCGCAGAGGAATACAACGTGATTCTGGAGCAGGAGGAAGAAAAGGATATCATGGAGGAAGCCTTTGGCGCAGAGGAGGAAGAGGATGAATCCAAGCTGGAGGAAAGACCTCCCGTTGTTGTTGTAATGGGGCATGTTGACCACGGCAAAACCTCTCTGCTGGATGCCATCCGTCATTCCAGCGTAACAAAGGGCGAAGCAGGCGGCATTACACAGCATATCGGTGCATACACCGTTCAGATTGACGGCAAGCCCATTACCTTCCTGGACACACCCGGTCACGAGGCATTTACGGCAATGCGTATGCGCGGCGCGCAGATTACAGATATCGCGATTCTGGTTGTTGCGGCAGATGACGGCGTAATGCCCCAGACGGTAGAAGCAATCAACCATGCGAAGGCAGCAGGCGTTGAAATCATCGTTGCCATCAACAAGATGGATAAGCCCTCCGCAAACCCCGACCGCGTAAAGCAGGAGCTGACAGAATACGGTCTTCTGGCAGAGGACTGGGGTGGTACAACCGTTTGCGTTCCTGTATCTGCACACACAAAGGAAGGCATTGATAACCTGCTGGAAATGATTATTCTGACAGCGGAAGTTTTGGAACTCAAAGCAAATCCAAAACGCCGTGCAAGAGGTATTGTAATTGAAGCGCAGCTGGATAAAGGACGTGGACCCGTTGCAACCGTTTTGGTACAGAAAGGTACATTAAACGTTGGTGACCATATTGCCGTAGGAACTGCTTATGGTAAGGTTCGTGCCATGCTTGACCACAAGGGAGAGCGTGTGAAACAGGCAACACCTTCGACACCGGTTGAGATTCTTGGTCTGAATGGCGTGCCAAGTGCCGGAGAAATTTTTGTTGCTACAGAAAATGATAAAGAAGCAAAACAGATTGCACAGGCTTATGTAGACCAGGGTAAAGATAAACTTTTGGAGGAAACAAAAGCGAAGAAACTTTCTTTAGATGGACTGTTTAGTCAGATTCAGGCAGGTAATGTCAAAGAATTGAACTTGATTATCAAAGCTGACGTGCAGGGTTCTGTTGAGGCTGTAAAACAGAGTCTTGTGAAATTAAGTAACGAAGAAGTTGCTGTACGTGTGATTCATGGCGGCGTTGGTGCGATTAATGAGTCCGATGTAAGTTTGGCAAGTGCATCCAACGCGATTATCATTGGATTTAACATTCGACTTGATAATGCAGCAAAAGAGACAGCAGACAGAGAAAATGTAGATGTGCGCTTGTATCGTGTCATTTATGATGCAATCGAAGATGTTGAGGCAGCGATGAAAGGTATGCTTGAGCCGATTTATGAGGAAAAAGTCATTGCTCATGCAGAAGTCCGTCAGACATTCAAGGCTTCCGGTGTTGGTACGATTGCCGGTTCTTACGTTTTGGATGGTAAGATTGAGCGCGGATGTCGTGCACGTATCACGCGTGAGGGCGAGCAGATTTTCGAGGGCGATTTGTCAAGTTTGAAGCGTTTCAAAGACGATGTCAAAGAAGTGGCTGCCGGTTATGAATGTGGTCTTGTATTTGATGGATTTAATGATTTGCAGGAAGAAGACCAGATTGAATGCTACAAGATGGTTGAGGTTCCGAGATAGTCAAATCGTTAGGAACGGAGATGGAAAATGAGAAAAAACAGTGTAAAAAATATTCGTATTAACAGCGAAGTACAGCGTGAAATGAGCCAGATCATCCGAGAAGACATTAAGGATCCGAGAATTCATCCGATGACCTCGGTGATGGCTTGTGAAGTAACGCCGGATTTGAAATTCGCTAAAATTTATGTGAGCGTTCTCGGCGATGATGAGGCGAAGGAAAAGACGATGGAGGGACTCAAAAAGAGTGCCGCTTACGCCAGACATCAGTTGGCGCACCGTATGAATCTCAGGAATACACCGGAATTAACATTTATTCTGGATACGTCCATTGAGTATGGTGTAGAGATGTCGAAGAAAATCCGCGAGTTGAATCACCGTGATGAGGACGGGGGTGACAGCGAATGAGTAAATTGCTGTCAGCAATAGAAAAAGCAGAAACGATTGCCATTGGCGGGCATGTGCGCCCGGATGGCGATTGCATCGGTTCCTGCATGGGATTGTTCCGGTACATAAAAAAGAATTATCCGGACAAACAGGTCTGTGTTTATGTGGAAGAGATACCGGATGCTTTTGATTACCTAAAGGAGGAAGATGCTTTTTATGAAAAGCCTTCCTATGACCTGTTTATTTCCCTTGACTGCGGAGATGAGGAGCGTCTTGGTGATGCACAAAAGGTGATGGAAAAAACGCCGTATGTGTTAAATATTGATCATCACATTACAAATACAAAGTTTGGCAATGAAAATGTTGTAAAAGAAGCAAGTTCAACCTGTGAGATTTTGTATGGTTTGATGGAGGAAGAAAAGTTAGATGCCGGTATTGCCGGTGCACTCTATACCGGCATCATCCATGATACCGGTGTGTTTAAACATTCCAACACAACAAAAGAGACTATGGAAATTGCCGGAAAGCTGATTGCTTTTGGAATCCCGTTTGGCAAGATTATCGATGACAGTTTTTACCGAAAAACGTATAAACAGCTTCAAATTATGGGACGCTGTCTGATGGAAAGCGTCCGCATTATGGATGGGCGCTGTTTGTTTTCTATTGTGCGTCAGAATGTGATGAAATTGTATGAGGCAAAGCCATCGGATCTGGATGGAATTATTGATGAAATGCGAACGACAGAGGGTGTCGAGGTGGCAATTTTACTTGATGAGAGAGAACCGGGCGAGTTTAAGGTAAGCATGCGCTCGAATGAGATTGTCGATGTCAGTGTTATCGCCCGCTATTTTGGTGGCGGCGGTCACGTAAGAGCGGCAGGCTGTGCCATTAAAGGCTCTGCATTTGATGTAATCAATAATCTGACCGGGCATATTGAAAAACAGCTGGGGTAGTCAAACATGAATGGAATTATTAATGTGTATAAAGAGCGTGGTTTTACTTCTCACGATGTGGTGGCAAAACTGCGCGGCATTCTTCATATGAAAAAAATAGGGCATACCGGAACGCTCGACCCTGATGCGACCGGTGTGCTTCCTGTATGCATAGGGAAGGCAACGAAGGTTTGCGGGCTTCTCACGGACAAGGATAAGACTTATCGTGCAGTTGTAAAATTAGGTGTCATGACAAATACTGAGGATATGACAGGAGAAATCCTTGCCAAACATCCGGTGTCGGTTATGAAAGAGCAAATTGAAAGGGCAGTTTCTAAGTTTGTGGGTGAAATCGAACAGGTTCCGCCGATGTATTCTGCCATAAAAATAAATGGCAAGAAACTTTATGAATTGGCAAGACAGGGGAAAGAAGTTGAGCGGAAAGCCCGCAAGGTGACAATTTACGAAATTAAAGTGTTGTCGATTGATTTTTCGGAAAATGAATTTACGATGGAAGTGAGCTGTTCCAAAGGAACGTATATCCGTACACTCTGCAAAGATATTGGGGAGTTCCTTGGGTGCGGTGCGGCGATGAAAACTCTTGTGCGCACTCGTGTTTCTGAGTTTTTTTTAGAGCAGGCACTTACGTTAGGACAGATAGAGCAGGCAGTAAAAGAGGGAAAGATACAGGATTATCTGATTCCGATTGATGCCATGTTTTCAGATTTAAAAGACTGTGTGGTATCGGATGAAGCACTGCGCCTTTTACTTAATGGAAACTGCATTGCAAAAAAGGATACTTCATATCAGATGCCAAAAGACAAAGAGCGGGTGAGAATGTATTCCATGGAGAATGAATTTTATGCGATTTACGAATACCGCCAAAGGGAGGATAAGTATTTCGTAGTGAAGATGTTTTAGAATTGAGGAATGACGTATGAAAATAATACGAAATTTAGAGTTTCAGGGAAAACAGACAGCGGTTTGTATCGGCAAATTTGACGGGATTCATAAAGGGCACCGTCTGCTGATTGAACAGGCAAAAAAAGAAAACAAACCGATTGTTATGATTTCGTTTTCCGTGGATGAAGCGAAGGTTTTGTATACGCCTTATGAAAAAGAAAAATTAGCAGAATATTTAGGAATCGACTGTCTGCTTGAGATTCCTTTGACAAAGGAATTTTGCAGCCAGACACCGGAGGAGTTTGCAAAAAAATTATTGTGCGATACCTGCGATGCCGCATCGGTCATCGTTGGCAGTGATTTTCGCTTTGGCGCCGGCAGAAGCGGCGATACAAATACACTGCAGCAGTTAGGAGAAAAACTTGGTTTTTCGGTAACGGTTCTTTCTAAATTGGAATTAGGCGGTGAAGTCGTGAGCAGTACCAGAATCCGCTCGTTGATTGGAACCGGTAAGATGGAACAGGCAAATGAACTTTTGGGGACGCCTTATTTTCTTACCGGTGTAGTACAAAAGGGAAATCAGCTGGGACGGACGATGGAAACACCAACGGCAAATATATACCCGGATGCTTATAAAGTGCTGCCACCATATGGTGTGTATGCGGTTTTTGTTGATGTTGAAGGAAAAAGATATAAAGGAATTTGTAACCTTGGAGTAAAGCCGACCATCCCCGGTGAGAATGAAGTCGGCTTTGAGGTTTGGCTGTTTGATTTCTCCGGTGATTTATATGACAAAGAATTAACAGCATACTTTGTCTCATTTTTGCGGGAAGAGAGAAAGTTTGCCTCTCTTACTCAATTAAAAGAACAGATCACAAGAGATACGGTTTTGGCGAAGCAAATACTTTCTCAGAAAGAGAGCGAATGGCATCCGGAATCGTTTCTTCACTGAGGTTTGCAAAACCGAGAAGAAAAGTTGGAAGATAGTGGAAAGGAAGATTCTGGTAATATCCCTTTAATGATTTTAACGGCATACCAAGTGTTTGTGCTCTGCGTAATATTTCTTCTTCAGTCTGTGGTCCCAAATAACGGATAAGCACATATAACCCGGCATTGTCGCCGGATATTTCAAGAATTTTTTCAGGGAAATACTTCTGCAGTTGTTCCATCATGCAGTCGTGTTTCCCTTTGTATATTTTTCTCATGCGGTTTAAGTGTTTTTCAAAGTATCCCTGTTTAATAAAATCGGTTAAAATTGCCTGCTCAATACGTGAAACCGGGCAGGAGTAATTGTCAATCAGACGTTCAAAACGTGGCAGCAATGCCATCGGCAACACCATGTAACCGGTTCTTATAGCAGGTGAAATGGCTTTGGAAAATGTTCCGATATAGATGACCTTTCCTGCTTTGTCTAAACTTTGCAGCGCGGGAATCGGTTTTCCTTTATAGCGGAATTCGCTGTCGTGGTCATCCTCCAAAATATAGCGGTTTTCTTCCTTTTCTGCCCAGTGCAGAAGCTTTTGTCTGGTGGAAACCGGCATAACACTGCCGAGAGGAAACTGATGACTTGGCGTTACATAGCAGATGTCCGCGTTTGTTTTTGCAAGTGCCAAAACATCCATGGTGTTTTCCTTTAGCGGAATATCCAGAATGGAATAACCATTGGTCGAGAGAACCTGACGCGCACTCAAATATCCGGGGTCTTCCATGGCAAATATGGTTTCCCTGGAAAAAAGGATGCAGAGCATCTGAAGAAGATTGGAAAGTCCGGCACCGATGATAATTTGTTCCGGGCGGCATATAACCCCACGGGAGCCACGAAGATAATTCGCAATTGCCTGACGAAGCGGCAAATCCCCTTTGGCATCACCGGCACTGAAATTGGATGGTAAATCCAGCTGGTTTTTTCCGATGGATTTCCAGATGGAATAAGGGAAATGTTCTAAATCAATGGAATCCGGGTTAAAATCAAAGTGTACCGGTGGTGCTTCCTTTGTGTTTTTTTCGGTGTTTTCTTTTTGTGGAGCAGAAGTCGGGATTTGCTTTAAATGCGTAACGTGGTTTGCAAAATATCCCTGTCTTGGGCGGGCGTCCAGATATCCTTCGGCAACCAACTGGTCGTAGGCGGTATCCACCGTGCTTCGGCTCACATTTAGGTTCGCGGCTAAATTACGCGCCGACGGCAGTTTTTCTTCTGCAGCAATATTTCCATTCAATATCTCTTTGCGGATGTATTCATAAATCTGTATATAAAAAGGTTTTAAGTCGGTATTATCAAGTGGTATGGTTATCATATACAAAGTCCTCCTAGTTAAGCATACCAATAGTATATCAAATGAAAGGACAGGAGGCAAATGATATATTATTACCGACTGCTAGCATAATTTGTAGCGCGTGATGCTTGACCAATTCGGTGGGAAATGCATTGCTTTGAGAAGTTTGTCTCTTTGGGATTGAGAGGTTGCTTTTGTAAAAGTGTTAAATAATTGGGTTAGTTTCCTCTTGAAAATTATAAAATCCTCTGTGTCAAGCATATATCGAAATGCTATTAATAATGCAAATACATCGTGTTTGCCGTAAAGGTATTGGGTACCTTTTTGAGGAATGCCAAGTTTTTTATGTAATACAGTGTCAGGTATTTCAAAGCGTGTTTGGAAAGAAAAAAGTCGCTCGTTATGTGCACATAGATTACGAAATATAGTAAAAATCCTTAAATATTGGATTAATTCTTTTTCTGTAATGTTGTCATAATGGATACTGATTTTAGATTTTATGCTAGGGTGCATAAAGGAGTACATTTTGGAAGTTTGTCCCATGGTAAGAGTTTTCATTATTACCCACAATGGAACATTTCCATAGGTATTTCGCTGATATACAACATAATTGTGTTCTGTGTTTTTTGTGGCCTCATATGTTAATTTAGAAATTAGTTTTGAAATATGATAACGATTTGTTTTAGAAATATTATAGTTTGCAGAGTTTAAATATGCTGCTTGATTTTCAGAAAAAACTTCGCAGAAAGAATAGGAAATCAGCGAACGGATTTTTTGCTCAATATGGCAAATATATTTAAAAACAAGCGAACGAAGATTTTCATCGAAGTCGTATAAGGCAACAATATCTGTAAAGTTTGTACCTTTTTCGTAAGTTCTTGTCATTGGATTGTAAAATATATCCTTGTAGCCATCAATTAAAGAGTAATAGCCAATGTTTAGTAATTTGTTTTTGGCATAGGATAGATTGGAAATATTAAGATGCTTTTTTTGAATTAGGTTATTTAATTGTTCAAAGTATGTAATAAAAGGTTTCGTTAATTTCTTTTGCATAAAAATCCTACCATAAAATTTTGGTATAAAAAAGGAAGGCCCGCAGGTCTTCCTTCCGGTCGCAGGCATCGCAAGTTTCTGCAACCTAATCACTACAGACATATTATCACACATATCCGCCAAATGCAAGCAGTATATGTGATAAATCTGCAATAATAATATATGCATGAGCGGATGTTTTAATACAAATTGCCTTTACCTCTATTTTTTGCTATACTAAAGCGGTAGAATCTATGTATAAAGAAATGGAGATGAATACCTGGATGAAAAAGCAGATAATTTTTGATATGGATGGTGTTCTGTTTGATACAGAAAATCTCGTCTTTTCATGCTGGAAATTTGCTGCCGGAAAATTTATGCTGACCGGTATTGAAGACGTTTTTTATCAGGTGATTGGTGTGTCATCGGAAGGGACAAAAAAGATATTTTCCAAAACGTATGGTGATAAATTAGATTATGCACAGTTTCGGGAGGAGACACACCGAATGTTTGATGAAAAAATAGAGAAAAACGGTGTGCCATTAAAAACCGGTGCAAGAGAACTATTGCAGTTTTTGAAGATTAATGGATGGCGGGTTGGTCTGGCGTCCTCGACACGTGTTCAACGTGTGGAAGAAATGTTAAAAGCGACGAATTTATACGATTTTTTTGATGTTATAGTTGGCGGTGACATGGTAGAAAAAAGTAAACCGGAACCAGATATTTACTTAGATGTTTGTGAAAAGATGAAAATAAATCCAAAGGACACATATGCAATTGAAGATTCGCACAATGGTGTCCGCTCGGCGGCTGCGGCCGGACTTAAAGTTCTGCATGTGCCGGATATGTTAAAGCCAACAAATGAAATGGAACAATTGTCTTACATGATTTTCCCGGATTTGATTGAAGTAAGAGAGTATCTTGCGAAAAATGCTTAAATAAAAAATCCTCCTGCAAATATGCGGGAGGATTTTTGTATCCTATTCTGACTTTTATTAAACTTCAAACAGCATATCACCGTAAGATGGTACCGGCCAGTACTCTTTGTCAACAATCATTTCCAACTCATCGATTGGTGCACGTAAGTCTGCCATTGCGGTAAATACGGTGTCACGGAAGAATTCAGCCTGTTCTTTTCCTTCTTCCATGGCATTTGCTTTCTTGTCTGCATCTTTCAAAGCATACAGAGCAGTCTGTGCTTTTGCAAGAAGAGAAGAGCACGTAGTAAGCAAATCTTTCTGAACGGACAAGTCTGCTTCTGCACAAGCAGCAGAAATGCTGTTAATTGAATCACCAAGACTTGTTACATAACTAATGATGGCCGGGATGTATTCCTTAGAAGCCATATGAATCATTGTCTTAGCTTCGATGTTGATTGCTTTTGCGTAAGCTTCGTAGTTAATCTCTGCACGAGACTCAAGCTCAGTCTTTGTATAAACATGCTGTCTCTCAAATATCTCGATGGTTTTTGGATAGAGAAGAGAAGCAGTTGCATCTACCATTGTTTTTACGTTTGGAAGACCACGTTTTTCAGCTTCTGCAATCCACTCATCGGAGTAACCGTTTCCGTTAAAGATTACTTTCTGATGTTCTTTCAATGTCTCGTAAATAATTTCATCTACAGTCTTATCTAAGTCATCTGCTTTTTCCATGCGGTCAGCCATACTCTGAAGTACATCAGCAACTGTTGCATTAAGTACGGTATTTGCACCGGCAATTGACATGGAAGAAGCAACCATACGGAACTCAAATTTATTTCCGGTAAAGGCAAATGGTGATGTACGGTTACGATCAGTTGCATCCTTTTTGATTGGTGGGATGGTGTGAACACCGATATCCATACGCTCGCCTTTATTACTGTGAGTAGCAGTACCGTTTTGTAAAATCTGCTCTACGATATCCTCTAACTGCTCGCCGAGGAAAATAGAAATGATAGCCGGAGGTGCCTCATTTGCACCAAGACGATGGTCATTTCCAGGATTGGAAGCAGACATACGTAACAGTGCGGCATTATCATCTACAGCAGCGATAACAGCGGATAAAAACAGAAGGAACTGTTTGTTGTCATATGGTGTTTTACCAGGACTTAATAAGTTCTTTCCTGTATTAGTAACCAAAGACCAGTTATCATGTTTTCCGGAACCGTTTACGCCGGCAAATGGTTTTTCGTGAAGAAGACATTCCAAGCCATGACGGCGGGCAACTTTCTTCATGGTTTCCATAACTAACTGGTTGTGGTCAGTTGCAATGTTTGCTGTGCTGTAAATCGGAGCCATCTCATGCTGAGCAGGAGCCACTTCGTTATGCTGTGTCTTTGACAAAATGCCAAGCTTCCACAATTCATCATTTAATTCGCGCATAAATGCTGCCTGACGCTCGCGGATTGTACCAAAGTAGTGGTCATCCAGTTCCTGTCCTTTTGGCGGCATATGTCCAAACAATGTACGACCGGTAAAGATTAAGTCGTCACGCTGTAAAAACTGCTCTCTGTCAATTAAGAAATATTCCTGCTCCGGTCCTACAGAACATTTTACATTAGTAACATCCTCATCGCCAAGTAAGTTCAAAACGCGGACAGCCTGTTTGCTGATTGCTTCCATTGAACGGAGAAGAGGAGTTTTTTTGTCAAGTGCCTCTCCTGTGTAAGAGCAGAATGCGGTAGGAATACAAAGAACCGTACCGATTGCATCCTCACGGAGAAATGCCGGTGATGTACAATCCCATGCAGTATAACCTCTGGCTTCGAATGTAGCACGGAGTCCGCCGGATGGGAAAGAAGAAGCATCTGGTTCACCTTTAATCAATTCTTTACCGGAGAACTCAAGTACAGCGTGTGCATTGGATTCCGGACTTAAGAATGAGTCATGTTTTTCGGCTGTTACACCGGTCATTGGCTGGAACCAGTGGGTATAATGAGTAGCACCGTTTTTCAATGCCCATTCTTTCATTGCATGAGCAACCACATTTGCTACTTCAGGAGCCAGCTCCTCACCATTTTCAATGGTATCCCTCAACTGGGCGTATGTCTTCTTTGGCAGGTATTCCTGCATGACATCGTCGTTAAAAACTTTTGTTCCAAAAACATCTTCGATTACATTTTTTTGCATAGTTAATTCCTTCCTTCCCATGTTATTTGAATTGCAGACGCCTGACAAAAAAGAAAGGTGTCCCCATGAATGAGAACACCTTCGTTCTTGTAAAACGTACTATGCGTATACCATATCATGTTTACATTCAAAAGTAAAGAGTTTTTTTGAAAATATTTTTTTATGATAGGCAAAAGATATCCATCCATTGATTCAACACTTGTTCTATTGTATCAGAAAAACAAGATTTTTCAATGCTTTCTGACGGGAAAACCTCGGTTTTCTGAAAAAGTTTATTATTTATATAGAAAGAAATGCTTCCGATGGGGGTGCTTTTTCGTATTGGCGCACAAAGTGCAGTCGGAATTTGGTATACGATTTTCAAAGAATCAAAGGAAGCAGTAAGTGTTTCTTTCGGGATAACCGGTTTGAGAGATACAAACTTTTTTTTGCCATCCTTTACCGGGATTTTGGCAAGGGCAAGGTTTTGAACCGGAAGCGGTGTTTTCTGAAAATAAAAAAAACCATAATCCATCAAACTCTTTGTGTCACTCCACTTGAATGACTTGTTTGGCGGCCATCCGCTGGCGAGAACACAACTGGTAAGCGTGATGCCGTTTTCCTTTGCGGCTCCGACAAAACAGTAACCGGCTTTTCCGGTAAATCCGGTCTTGATACCGAGCGCGCCTTCATAATAAGAAAGGAAAGCGTCATGGTTTGTCAGACTGTAGTGGTACTTTCCGGAACAGTCTGAAAAAGAATGAGATTTTGTCTGCACCAGAGAAAGGAAGTCTTTGTTTTTTATAGCATAGGAAGCGAGCTTACACATATCCGAAGCAGTGCTGTAATGACCATTTGCGTCGAGTCCGTTTGGTGTGATAAAATGAGTCGAAGACATGCCAAGAAGTTTTGCCTTCTGATTCATTTTTGCTGCGAAACCGGAAACAGAGCCGCCAAGGTGTTCGGCAATTGCGACTGCCGTGTCATTGTGGGATTCCAGCATGAGAGAGTACAAAAGATCTTTCATATAATACTGTCTTCCAGGCTGCATACCAAGATGGACTTTTGGCATCCCGGCGGCCTTTTGGCTTGCAATGACTACATCGTTAAGCTTATTTGACTCCAGTGCTAAAAGGGCGGTCATGATTTTGGTGGTACTTGCCATTGGCACTTTTTGGTCCGTGTTTTTACTATATAGAATGCGATGGGAACCGGCATCCATCAGGCAGGCATAGGAGGCGTGTAAAATAAGTGGATTTGGTGTCTGCTCCATGGCATTGATTTGAATGACAGGCTCCGGCAGAACAGGATCAAAATCCGAAGAATCGGTGGAGCTAAATTGTCTGTCCCACAGAATATGGAATGAGGTCAGGGCACATAATAAAAGGATGGCAAAGCATTTTTTTTGTTTCATAAAAAGGCCACCAGATATTTTTTTACAGTATATGAGGAATTTGAAAAAATAATTCAAATAGTTGTTGCCAAGGGGTTGAAAAAGCGTTACAATTACAATTGGATAAAATTTGAGTTTTATATAAACAATAATACAGAAATTGGAGGGCTGCAAATGAGTAACTCAGCAAAATTATCAGCAAGAGAACGTATCGAATCTCTCGTTGATGCCAACAGTTTTGTTGAAATCGGTGGCATGATTACCAAACGTAATACCGATTTTAACATGCAGGAAAAAGCAGTGCCGGCAGACGGTGTGATTACCGGTTACGGTGTTGTAAATTCAAATCTGGTCTATATCTACAGTCAGGATGTAACCGCCTTGAATGGTTCTGTAGGTGAGATGCACGCGAAGAAAATCGCCGGAATTTATGAGATGGCGATGAAAGCGGGCGCACCGGTTATCGGACTGATTGACTGTGCCGGTATCCGGGTACAGGAGGCGATGGACGCATTGGCCGGATTTGGCGACATTTACATGGCGAAAGTGAATGCATCCGGTGTAATCCCTCAGATTAGTGCAGTTTTAGGTTCTTGTGGCGGTGGTGTTGCGATTTCATCCAAATTAGGTGATATTACAATTATCGAAAAGACAAACGGAAAACTGTTTGTAAATTCACCAAATGCGATTGCAGGAAACCGTATTGAGAAATGTGACACAAGCGATGCTGCATTCCAGGCAGAATGTGGAAATGCGGACATTGTATGTGAGAATGAACAGGAAGTATTTACAACAATCCGCAGCTTAATTGATTTGCTTCCGGCAAATGCAGGAGCAGCAGTGGTTGTTGAAAATTCGGATGATCCAAATCGTGTACTGGATGGCTTTGATGGTTATGCAACGGATGCAAAAGCTGCCTTGACACAGATTGCCGATGATACAAAATTTGTGGAATTAAAAGCAGAATATGGAAAAGAAATGGTAACCGGACTTCTTTCCTTAGATGGAGTTACAGTAGGTGCGATTGCAAATGCGAAAGAAGGCATTCTTTCAACTGCCGGCTGTAAGAAAGCAGAGCAGTTTATGTATTTCTGTGATGCATTTAATATTCCGGTTGTTACCTTAACAAATGTAAAAGAGTATGCAGCAGATATGCAGGAGGAAAAAACGATTTCCCAGGCAGTTGCAGATTTGACATATGCGTTTGCCAGTGCCGATGTTCCACGTATTAACGTGATTACAGGTGAGGCATACGGAAGTGCTTATGTGTCGATGAACTCCAAACATATTGGAGCGGATTTGGTTCTTGCCTTAGATTCTGCAAAAGTTGGTGTTATGGATGCCAAAGTTGCAGCGCAGATTCTCTGTGAAGATGAAATTTCACAGGCAGCAAATACCAAAGAAGCATTGGAAGAAAAGGCAAAAGAGTTTGATACACTTCAGGATGGTGCCACAGCGGCAGCAAAGAGAGGTTATGTGGATAATGTAATTTCCGGCAGTGAAATTCGGAAACACTTAATTTATGCATTACAGATGTTCGGAATGAGGTGATAGGATGTTATTGCTTGATTTAGAAAAAGTAAATGCTACCGTGGGTCCCGGTGAAGCCGTAATGAACACCTTGATTGGTATGGGAACGGTATTTGTTGTATTGATTCTTATTTCCATCATTATCTTTCTCTTGAAATTTGTGCCAAAAATGTTCGAGAAAAAGAAAGCGGAACAGGAAGCAGTAAAACAGGAAAAACCGGCAGCAAAAGCTGTAGCAAAACAGGAAGTACCTGTTTCGGATAACACCCAGATTATTGCGGTAATTACCGCAGCGATAGCAGCACAGATGGAAGCTGAGACCGGTGTTTGTGTACCGGCAGACGGACTTGTGATTCGTTCAATAAAAAAACGTACGTTCAATTAAGGAGGATATTGACATGAAAAGTTATACAATTACAGTAAATGGAACCGTATATGATGTTACAGTAGAAGAGAAGGCAGGCGGCGCAGCAGCACCGGCAGCACCTGCTCAGGCGGCAGCACCTGCACCTGCACCGGCACAAGCTCCTGCTCCGAAAGCACCGGCAGCATCCGGTAATGCTGGTTCTGTTGAAGTAACAGCACCAATGCCTGGTAAAATTCTTGCTGTAAAAGCAGATGTCGGACAGAGTGTAAAGAAAGGCGATGTAATTCTTCTTCTCGAAGCTATGAAGATGGAAAATGAGGTAGTAGCACCTCAGGATGGTACAATTGCAAGTATCAATGTGAACTCTGGTGATATGGTTGAGGCAGGAAATGTACTGGCTACTATGGACTGATTCAGCAAATGAAAAGAACCGGAGGTAAACTAAATGGAAGTAATAGAAAATCTTATTCGACAGACAGCGTTTTTCCAGGACGGTATTGACTGGAGAAATTATGTCATGATATTGGTTGCTTTTATCTTCTTATATTTAGCAATCAAAAAAGGCTATGAGCCTTTGCTCTTACTGCCAATTGCGTTTGGTATGCTCTTGGCAAATATTTATCCGCTGATTATTCAGGATGGTGGACTGTTAAATTACTTCTTTAAGTTAGATGAATGGAGTATTTTGCCATCGCTGATTTTCCGGTAGAATACAAAAAAGATAAAAAGGTTATTCCGGCTCAGGTATTGATGGCCGATTTCACTCCTTTCGATCCGGCTTCTGTCGACCGGATGCAACGTTCCCAGTTGTGGGATTGTCCGGATGGGGAAAAATTGCTGGACAGTTGTAAGTATAAACTGATGCTTTCCGATTTCCTGGCTGCCGGATTGGAATACAAGCTTCGTTGCCGTATGCTCGCCCGCTGGCTGGAAATTGCTTTGGAGCTATTCGATGATTGTGTGGGAGTATGGATCCCGGCTAGCGGTAAACTGCTTACCCGGCAACAGTTGCTGAATAATCCGTACCGGGGAGATGACCGTTTTCTGTATTTTGGAGTGAATATCCGTTTTTTCAATATCCAGGGTACGGAGGATATGATGGTAGATTCCTTAGGGCTATATGCTGTCGGTTTACCCGATGTACAATATCATT
>OLSP01001452.1_pt1 | contig 21735 bp, 18 predicted proteins | sample 1672941 | NCBI WGS metagenome assembly OLSP01 (sample SAMEA3136739, study PRJEB25190) | human gut metagenome | reverse complement strand
GTTCTATGGTTGGGGCTTTTGACCCCGGCATCATGACATTTTGCTTCCGGCAAAAGAAGGAAAATATGGAGTCGGATTTTTTAATGCAGTTAATATCGAGATGGCGCGTGCGATCATCGAGACAGCAGAGGAGCTTCAGGCACCGGTCATGGTTGGAACTGCGGAGATTCTTCTCCCGGCAACCGAACTGAATCTGGTAGCGGATTACCTGATTCCGATGGCAAAGAAAGCAAGAGTACCGGTCTGTGTACATTACGATCACGGTCTTACCTTTGAACGCTGTATGGAAGCACTGAAGCTTGGATTTACTTCCATTATGTATGACTGCTCAACCGTATCCTACGAAGAAAATGTAGAAAGAGTAGCTGAGATGGTGAAAATCTGTCATGCCATGGGAGTAACGGTGGAAGCCGAACTTGGTCATGTGGGCGATAACGCCGGAGCAGGAAAGCTGGAGAATCCGGAGGATTACTATACAGATCCGGATACCGCACTGGATTATATTACAAGGACAGGTGCAGACTCCCTTGCAGTTGCAGTCGGAAACACGGAGCTCACCAGCCCCGCCCGGCTGCGGACCGGCTCCGTCCCCACGTTCATCAGGGTAAAGCAGCCGGTGCCGTAGGTATTCTTGGCCTCGCCGGGATGGAAGCAGGCCTGCCCGAAGAGGGCCGCCTGCTGGTCGCCGGCAGCACCGCACACCGGTACTCCTGCCAGCGTCTCCAGGCCGGGGATGCCCGGCTGCACCGTGCCGTAGACGGCACTGTTCTCCACCGGCCGGGGCAGCATACAGGCGGGGATCCGCAGCAGGCGACACAGCTCCTCATCCCAGCACAGCCGGTGGATATCAAAGAGCATGGTGCGGGAGGCGTTGGAGTAGTCGGTGACGTGCTGCCCCGTCAGCCTCCAGATGAGCCACGTCTCCACCGTGCCGAACAGCAGCTCCCCCCGTTCCGCCCGCTGCCGGGCGCCGGGGACGTTATCCAGAATCCAGCGGATCTTGGTGCCGGAGAAATAGGCGTCGATGAGCAGTCCCGTGGTGGAGACGATGCGCTCCTCCAGTCCCTGCCGCTTCAGCTCCTCGCACAGCTCCGCCGTCCGACGGCACTGCCAGACGATGGCGTTATACACCGGCTGGCCGGTGGCCTTATCCCAAACGATGGTGGTCTCCCGCTGGTTGGTGACGCCGATGCCGGCGATGCTGCCCTCCGGCAGCCCCCGGATGGCCTCCGCCGCCGCCAAACGCTCCGTGTCCCAGATGGTCATGGGGTCGTGCTCCACCCAGCCCGCCTGCGGATAGATCTGGGGAAAGGTGTGCTGGGCCTTGGCGGCGATCTGCCCCGCCCGGTCAAATACGATGGCACGGGAGCTGGTCGTCCCCTGATCCAGTGCCAGAATATACGATGCCATAGCCGTCTCCTCTTTTCTTTTTGGTGGGTTTGTGGTATACTGTCCATAGAATGGTTCTTATTTTACCATAGGAAGGATGAAATTTCCATGACAAATCTCACCGAGTTCACCTTTCTCTCCAGCGACGGCAAGACCCGGCTCCACGCCATGCAGTGGCTGCCGGAGGGAACACCCCGTGCCGTGCTGCAAATTTCCCACGGCGTAGCCGAGCACATCGGCCGCTACGACGGCTTCGCCCGCTACCTCAATGAGCAGGGGCTGGCGGTGGTGGGCCACGACCATCTGGGCCACGGCGGCTCCCTGCCGGAGGGCGGAACCCCCGTCTACTTTGGCGACGGCACCCCGTGGGAGACGGTGGTGGCGGATATCCAGCTGCTGCACGAGCAGCTGCGGCGGGAGTTTTCCGGTGTGCCGCTGTGCCTCATGGGCCACAGCATGGGCTCCTTTCTGGCCCGCAGCTACCTGATCCGCTATCCCGGCACCCTGCGGGCCGCCATTATCATGGGTACCGGCTGGCAGCCACAGGCCAAGCTGACCGGAGGCCGTGCCGTGGCGGAGGTGGTCTGCGCCGCACAGGGGCCCTCCGCCGCCAGCAAGCTGGTGAACGATCTGGCCTTCGGCGGCTACAACAAGGCCTTTGCTCCCAACCGCACCGGCTATGACTGGCTGTCGGCGGACTCCGAAAATGTGGACCGCTACATTGCCGACCCCCTCTGCGGCGCCGATGCCACGGTGGGGCTGTTCCGCCAGATGCTCCACGGCATCGCCTTCAACCAGAACCCCAAGAATCTGGCCCGCATGGACAGCAGCCTGCCGGTGCTGCTGATCTCCGGCGACCGGGATCCGGTGGGCGATATGGGCAAGGGCGTCCGCCGCACCGCCGACGCCTTCCGCAAGGCGGGCCTGTCGGACGTGACTCTGAAGCTGTATCCCGGCCTGAGACACGAGATCCTCAACGAAGGCCCCATGCGCCAGACGGTCTATGAGGACATCTGGCACTGGCTGGAGCCGCATCTGCCGGCCCGTTAAAATCTTGCTCATTGAAATACGGTTCACCCACAAGAGGGCAGCCTGCAGCTGCCCTCTTTTCTTTTTAGAAAATACTGGCTCCATTTTGTCATTTCTGTCATTCGGTCAGTCAAAAAATACCAGTTTTCAACATTTTTCTCATACTTTTCTCATATCGGGCTAATATGTCATTCTATGGAGAATTTGTGAGAATTTTTTGAATAAATCACGAGAAATCGGCTGGCTTTGCAGTGGAATTGGGGTATATTATAGCCTGCAAGCGTACAGGATCCGACGTTGGCGAATGCGTCGACGCGGGCTGTGCGTTTTATTCCTGTCCGTACATGACGGACTTTCGATCGGGAGGTGAGTGAAATGGCCTATATGCGCTTGGGCGATCTGCTGGTGGCGTCCGGGACCATCACAGGGCAACAGCTGGAGCGTGCTCTGGCACTCCAGAAGGAGACAAAGCAGCGGCTGGGCGATGTGCTGATTCAGAACGGCTTCATCACGGAGGCGCAGCTCATCGACGCTCTGCGAGTGCAGCTGGGCGTGGACTTTGTGGATCTGACGGCCATTTCCATCCCCGTGGAGCTGGCCCAGTATGTCCCCCGGAACATCGCCAAGAAATACTGCGTGGTGCCGGTGAAGCTGGTACGCAACAGCCTGTATCTGGCCATGAGCGATCCTCTGGACTTCGTGGCTCAGGATGAGGTCAAAACCGCCTCCCGTAAGCGCATCATCCCCATGATCGCCACCCGCAAGGCCGTGGAGCAGGCCATCAGCCGCCTGTACAGCAACGAGGGTACGGCACGGGTCATCGAGGAGATGAAGCGAGAGGCCGGCAGCAGCAGCGATGTCATCCCCGCCCAAATGGCGCAGGACACGGCGGACCCTCAGGAGTCCGCCCCCACCATCCGCTTCGTTAACGCCCTCATCGAGCGGGCCTATACCGAGCGGGCCAGCGACATCCATCTGGAGCCGCAGGAGGGTGAGATGGTGGTGCGGATGCGCATCGATGGTCTGCTCCGCCGCATCCTGACGGTGCCCTCCGGCCTGCAGAATACCGTGACCTCCCGCCTGAAAAATATGGGCGGTATGAATATTGCCGAGCATAAGATCCCGCAGGACGGCCACGCCATCCAGTCGGTGCGGGGCCACAGTCTGGACCTGCGTATCTCCTCCATGCCCACGGTGTATGGCGAGAAGATGGTGCTGCGTCTGCTGGACAAGTCCGCTCAGGCCCTCAGCAAATCCCAGCTGGGACTGGAGGGGCAGGATCTTGACAACTACAACGCTCTGCTGCGAAACACCAGCGGCGTCATTCTGCTGGTGGGTCCCACAGGCTCCGGTAAGTCCACCACCATGTGCAACATGATCCGGGATCTGTCCCGCGAGGAGATCAACATCGTCACGCTGGAGGACCCGGTGGAGTACCACATCCCCGGCGTCAGCCAGTGCCAGATCAACGAAAAGACCGGCATGACCTTCGCCAGCGGCCTGCGAGCCATCCTGCGTCAGGACCCGGACATCATCTCCGTGGGTGAGATCCGGGACGGCGAGACGGCCTCCATCGCCATGCGGGCCGCCATCACCGGTCATCTGGTGTTCTCCACTCTGCACACCAACGACGCCGTGTCCGCCGTATACCGGCTCAAGGACGTGGGCGTGGAGCCGTGGCTGGTGGCCAGCGCCCTGCGGGGCGTGGTGAGCCAGCGTCTGCTGCGGAAGGTCTGTCCCCACTGCAAGAAGGGCTATCAGCCCTCTGCCGAGGAGCTGGCCCTGCTGGGGATGCCGGAGGACAGCCATGTCACCTTCTATAAGGGCGAGGGCTGTCCGGAGCGCCATCACTCCGGCTATACCGGTCGCCGGGCCGCCTTCGAGATCCTGATGCTCAGCGGCCGCCTGCGGCGGCTCATCAGCGAGGGCGCCAACGAGGAGCGGCTGACGGAGGAGGCCCGCAAAAACGGCTTCCGCTCCATGAGGGAGAGCTGCCGCCGGCTGGTGCTGGAGGGGGTCACCTCCGCCGAGGAGGCCGCCCGCATCATCAACACCACAGTAGACGAGTAATTGCGTAAAACCCGGCACGGAAGGAGCGGAGACACGCCATGACCACATACCGTTACAAGGGCCAGACCAAGGACGGAACGGCTGTATCCGGCGTCATCCGGGCCTATGACGAGTTCGAGGGCCGCCAGCCGCCTGCGGGAGACCGTAGCCGTTATCACCCGGCTGGAGGAGGTACGGGAGAAGAAGGAAAACATCTTCAACCGTCCCATCGGCCTGAAGATCAAGGAAAAGGAGCTGCCCCTGATCTGCTCCCAGTTCGCCATTATCCTCTCCGCAGGTATGTCCATTCAGCACTGTGTGGAGATGGTGGCGGCCCAGACCAGGAACCGCCACATTCGCCAGATGCTGGAGAAGGTGGCCGAGGAGGTGGGCGCAGGCTACTCCATGGCCCAGAGCTTTGAAAACAACGCCCCCTATCTGCCCAAGACCTTCATCGAGACGGTCCGGGCCGGAGAACAGTCCGGCACGCTGGAGGAGTGCTTCCAGCGGCTGCACCGGTACTATGATAAATCCGCCAAGACCAAGGCCAAGGTGGTCAGCACCCTGACCTACCCCGCCATGGTCATTGTGGTGGCCATCGTCGTGTTTATTATCATCATCGCCGTGGCCGTCCCGGCCTTCAACGATGTCTTTGCCGAGATGGACACCCAGCTACCGGGCATCACCCGTGTGCTGCTGGCCACCAGTGACTTCTTCGTGGGCTGGTGGTGGCTGCTTCTGCTGATCGCCGCCGGGCTGGGCATCGCCTATATGGTGGCCCGCCGCTCTGTTCAGGGCCGGAAGGCCATCGCCGCATGGAGCCTCACCAAGGCCCCCTCCACCAACTCCATACCCTCAACGCCGCCGCACAGCTCGCCCACAGCATGGCCACCATGCTGACGGCCGGTCTGCCGGTCCCCAAGGCTCTGGATGTGACCGGCAACATTATCAGCAACTACACCTTCGCACTGGCCGTGCAGGAGGTGAAGCAGAAAGTGGAGCGTGGCCGCACCATTTCCGAGAGCATGGGTCAGATCGAGTACTTCCCCAAAATGCTGACGGAGATGGTGGGCGTAGGCGAGCAGTCCGGCTCGCTGGAGGAGACGCTGGACGTCATCGGTGAATACTTTGACAACGAGGTGGAGGTCACCACCGCCCGCCTGCTGTCGGTGCTGGAGCCCATCATCACCATCGCTCTGGCGGTGATCGTGGTGGTGGTGCTGCTGCTGGCGGTGTATCTGCCGCTGTTCACCCTCTACGGCGGAATGTAAGGCCGCCGCACCCAAATTCATATCCTATCCGTATAACAACCCTGTACGGATCAAGATAAAAACCGCAAAAAATAATAGGAGATGTAGAACTATGCTGAAGAAACTACAGAACAAGAAGGGCTTCACTCTGATGGAGATGCTGATCGTCGTCGCCATCATCGCTGTGCTGGTGGCCATCGCCATCCCCGTGTTCAACGGTGCCCTGACCAAGTCCAAGGAGGCCGCTGACGTAGCCAATGTCCGTGCTACCTATGCCGAGTGGCAGACCGCTATGCTGACCGAGAACACCAAGGCTCCCGCTGATAAGGATGCTTTCCTGAAGGGTCCCACTGGTAACGATACCCTGACCCTGAACTATCCTGACAAGCTGACCGTCGCCAACGGCACCATCACCTACACCGCTTCTAAGCTGACCGATACTGCCAACGACAACAGCAAGGTCTACACTTGGACTCTGGGTACGCCCGATATTCACTAATTTCCGCTTGTCACATTCACACGCAACAGCTCCCGCACCGGCCCGGCCGGGCCGGTGCGGGGCGACCCGTCTCTCATCGGGCGGGGATGGCCGTGGGTTGGCGTCCCTCCCCGCTCCGTGAGAGCAGTCCCATCTAAAGGAGAGCCTTCCCCATGCTGTATGCCGATCCCTTCCTAACTGTTTACTGCTGCCTGCTGGCCGCCCTGCTGGGTGCGTGCATGGGCAGCTTTCTGAACTGTGCAGCCTGGCGCATCGTCCATGGGGAGAGCGTGCTGCGTGGCCGGTCCCACTGCGATGCCTGCGGCCATGTGCTGACGGTGCGGGACCTGATCCCGGTGGTCAGCTATCTGGCCGCCCACGGACGCTGCCGCTACTGCGGGGCCAAGCTCTCCCGGCGTCACGTTCTGGCCGAGGCCGTCTCGGCGCTGGTGTTCGTGACGCTGCTGCTGCATTATGATATTTCGCTCCAAGCTCTCGAAGGCTGGTGCGTGGCCGGCATCCTGCTGGTCTGCTCCTCTGCGGATTTGGAGGGGTACATCATCCCCGACCGTTTTATAGCGGTCGGCGTTGTGCTATTTATCATCACTCTTTTCTTCGCTCCCCAGCCGCTCCGGCGGGCGCTGGACGGCGCCATCGGCGGTCTGGCGGTGGCGGGGTGCGTGCTGCTTCTGGTGCTGGGAATGGAGAAGCTGCTGGGCCGTGAGGCCATGGGCGGCGGCGACATCAAGCTCCTGTTCCTGACGGGGCTGTTTTTGGGCTGGAAGCGGAACCTTCTGTGTCTGGTGACGGCCTGCGTCATCGGCATCGTGTGGGGACTCCTGCAAAAAAACGGGACGGCGGCGAGGCCATCCCGTGGGGCCCCAGCATCGCCCTTGGCGCTTGGCTGACGGCGCTGTGTGGCCAACAGATCATCGACTGGTATCTGGGGCTGCTGTAATTCTTGAAAGTGAGGACGAGCATTTTGGAAAAGATCGTTGGCTTTGACATCGGTGAGAGCAGCGTCAAGCTGGTATATTTCGCCGGTGCGGACCTGAAAAAGGCCGTCACGGCGGAGCTGCCGGACAACATGGTCTCCGGTTCGAGGATTTTGTCCATGGATGCCATGGCGGACTTTCTGCGCCAGACGGCCAAAAGTAACGGCATCCCCCTGACCCATGCGGCGCTGGTGCTGCCCTCCACGGAGGTGTTCACCCGTGAGCTGGTGATGCCCGCCATGACGGAGCAGCAGCTGCTGTATAACCTGCCCTATGAGTTCCGGGACTATCTGACGGAGGAGAAGAACAAGTACTTCTTCGACTATTCCATGCGGGAGGTGCTGCGGGACGAGTCCGGCCATCCCACGGAGATGAATCTGCTGGCCTGCGCCACCCTGAAGAGCACCGTGGAGAGCTATCGGACCATGCTGCGCCGGGCGGGCTTCCGCCTGCGGGTGCTGACCCCCAGCGAGTGCGCGTACAGCGCCGTGCTGCAGGCCTACTACCGCCGCACCCGGCAGGAGGGCCGTGACCTGTGCGTGGTAAATCTGGGCCACAGCGCCACCTTCCTGTATATCTACCGGGGCGGCCGCTTCGCCAGCCGCCGGGAGATCGAGGTGGGGATGTCCGATCTGGAGCATCTGGTGGCCGATCAGTGCAGCGTGGACGTCCACGTGGCTCACGAGTATGTGCGCCAGAACTACAACCATGTGCTGGAGTCGGAGCAGGCCCGTGAGCTGTATGGCCGCATCGCCGTGGAGGTGGTGAAGGCCGTGAACTTCTTCAACTACAACAACCGGGAGCGGGAGCTGACGCAGCTGTGCCTGTGCGGCGGCGGCAGCGCCATTCAGCCGCTGTACGACACCATCGCCGATACCACCGGCATGACGCTGCACACCTCCGCCGAGCTGCTGGGCCAGCGGATGTCCACCGAGGAGCCGTGGATGTACCTGCGGGCCATCGGCGGCGTGGATCTTGGCATCAAGGGGGGCCTGCGATAATGGCAGAAAAGATGAAAAAGGGGCCTTCGGAGGCCGGTCGCAAGACTCTCAAATACCCCCATAAGCAGGGCATCAATCTGAATATGCGGGAACAGAAGGGCAATCCCCGTCTGACCCTGCTGGTGGGCTGTCTGGCCATCGTCATTCTGGCGGGCTGCGTGGCCAAGTTCGGCGTCATCGACCAGTACCGCCGGCTGGATGCGGCGCAGGCCGCCTACGCCTCCGTTCACACGGAGTATACCCAGGTGCAGGAGCTGCTGAAGGGCTACGACCGTCTGCTGATGGAATACCGCACCTACTCCATGGAGTGGGCCACCGACGGCAGCGAGGACACCGGCAAGCTGACCCCCAAGATGGAGATCATCAACAAGGAGCGTCTGCTGCTGAAGGTCACCTGTGACACGCCCCGTGACCCCCTGCACTTCTATGTGACGGTGACGGACGCACAGGGCCACTCCACCGGGCGGATGGAACTCACCGGCTCCGAAGTCAACGTCTCCTACCGCACCTATACCGTCACCATGGTGCTGGACGACCTGACGGAGGGCAAGCGCTTCTCCCAGCAGCGCCGCTTCCGGCAGCTGACCCCCGGCTCCGACCTGACCCTGAAGGTGGAGGTGGAGAGCGACAGCCGTCTGGTGGCCTCCGTCACTGGCAAGCTCACCACCAACAGTCTCTTTGCCGAGGTCCGGAACGGCGGCACCACCGCCGTGGTTACCTATGCCCGGCATCTGCAAAATCTGGACGAGGGCTCCGGTCTGCCCACCGCCATCACACGGACGCTGCAGGAGCAGGATATCCAGTTCGTCGACACCGGCATGGACGACGGCTGGGACAGCTGCTATCCGGGTCGGAGGTTCACCCCCATCTATAACGAGAACCTCACCTATTACGACAGCACCGTCGCCGTAGGCACCCAGTCCTATCACCCTGTGATCTATGAGCTGCCAGTGGATACCGACGGCGACGGCGGCCTGTTCGAGAGCTTCCGGGGCACCTTGCGAAACATCCGTCTGTGCGGTGCCGAGATCAGCGCCGGCGGCAATGCCGGCGGTCTGGCCGGCTCCCTCCGGGGCGGCACCACCATTGAGGGCTGTCAGGTCTACCTGAGCCCCACCCGTGACAAGCTCAACAGCAAAAACGAGCAGGATATCTGGATCAGCGGCGCCACCGCCGGTGGTCTGGTGGGCCGCTGTGGTTATGACCTCACCGTCCGCAACAGCTTCGCCTCCATGGTGCTGGAGGGCGGACGCTGCGCCGGCGGTCTGGTGGGCTACATCAGCGGCACCCGCACCGTCTATGTGGAGCACTCCTACGCCGACTGCTACCTCTACGCCTCCGGCACCACCGGCGGCCTCATCGGCAGCTAAATAACCTGAGCCTGTACTATGAGCAGTACAGCCCCCTGCTGGCCAAGGACACCACCCTCCAGCAGGAGCGCAGCATCGACTACTCCGGCTACGACTGGGAGAACTACGGCCGCAGCGGCGCCGCCGTCACCAGCCAGCAGCCCATCGGCAGCAGTGCCGTCGTCCCCTTTACCCACATCTATGACGGCGGCACCTATCCCATCGCCGCTGTGCCGCTCCAGAGTCCCAACGGCGGCGACTACGCCGGACTCTTCGGCCTGAATCAGGGTAGTCTGCGGAATGTGGTGCTCACCACCGGAGAGCAGGACTACTCCGTGACGCTTCGGGGCATCCTGCGCCTGCGTACCGCCTATGTCGGCGCACTGGCAGGCCGCAACGACGGCACCATCTACAACTGCGCTGCGGCGGGCTACTCCGTCACAGCCCACGCCTATCAGGGCAGCGTCCTGTATATGGGCGGCTTCGTGGGCTATAACGCCGGGACCATCCGCTCCGGCAGCGTCAGTACTCCCTCACCGCCAGCAGCAACTATGCCCGTCTGCTGATGGGCGGCTTCACCGGCGGCAACAGCGGTCTGGTGAGCCAGAGTTACGCCATGGCCAACGTGGAGGTACTCCAGATCCGTGGCGGCGGCGTGGCCCTCAGCGGCTTCGCCGGGGAGAACATCGGCTCGATCCGCAGCAGCTACTGCGCCACGGCCCTTACCTCCCCCGGTGCCGATACCTACGGCTTCGCCCCGGCCACCGGCAGCACCTCCGGCTGCTGCTATCTCAGCGGCGGTACCTATCGCTTCGTGGGACAGGTCCATCTGTATGATTACAGCGACCAGTCCGGCGCACGGGCCGTCAATGAGCAGAGACTGAAGGCCCTGACCCTCACCGGCTTCTCTTCCGCCGATGCCAGCCACACCTATCACCACAGCAAAACCCTGAACACCGACGGGCAGGCCTATCCCTATCCCACCGGTCTCACCGGCCACGGCAGCCCCGTCCACTACGGCGACTGGGTGACCCCCGCCGATCTGGGTACGCTGGGCATGGTGTACTGGGAGCACGAGGAGGGCGGCAGCCTCTGCACCGCCCACGACGACGGCGGCAAGATCACCGCCTACGGCTACGGCTACTACTGGTCCAAGGGCGAGACGGAGCCCCTGCTGGAGACCCAGCGCATCGCTCTGGACGGCCGCAACACCGAGGCGGCGGCGGAGCTGGAGAAGCAGATGCCTCCGTTCAGCTTCGTCACCTATCAGACCTCCGACACCGGTCTGCGGCTCCTCAGCGGCACCACCGGCAACGGCTACTGGTTCCTGTCTCAGGGGGATGTGTGGTTCACCTACACCGTCAGTCCCTTCTTCGCAGATTCCTACGCCGTCACCGCCGTCAGCACCGGCATTACCGGCGGCACCACCGGCGTGGAGCCCGGCACGGATGCCCTGCCCTATCAGGTGCGGTCCGTGGAGCAGCTGCAATACATCAACTGGAGCTACTACGACGATCAGGGCAGCTCCACCCGTGACGTGACGGGCAGCGGGAGTATGTACAAGTACTACCCCTATCTGCAATATAGCCGTGTCACCTGGGGCTACCAGAGCAAGGAGGATGCCATTGCCGGCGACTCCACCGGCGGCGCCTGTCCCATCCGCACGTGGAAGCAGAGCCATGACCTCAACGGCCAGAGCCTGGCGGATCCCACGGATACCTCCCTGAATTACAGCTTCCATCCCATCGCCGGCTCTGTCTATGACAGCGGCAGCAGCACCGACTACCGTATGGTGCTGTACAACTGGTTCGGCAGCAAGTACGACGGCCAGAGCTACTACATCAAGAACGTGAACATCGACTCCTACTGCTACAACGTGGGCCTCTTCGGCACCACCGCCGGCGCAGAGATCGCGAACATCGTCCTTTATAGTGACAACGGCGCCGTCATCCAGCGCAATACCGATCCCACGCCCTCCAGCGGCACCCGGACGGTGCGCCAGTATTCCACCTCCTACGCCTTGGGCGGGCTGGTGGGCATCGCCTATGACTACAACAGCAGCATGGGCAACGGCAGCATCACCAACTGCGCCATCGCCGGCTACACTGTGGCCGACAACAGCCGTAACAAGCAGCATCTGGGTGAGGCCGCCATCGGCGGGCTGGTGGGTGTCTCCAGCGTCAACCTCAACAAGTGTTCCGCCGTGGTGGATCTGCAGATCAACTGCACCCACGTCGATACCAACGGCTACATGAACGCCGCCCGCTACGGCAACTATGTGCGTGTAGGCGGTCTGGCCGGCGGTGTGCGCTTTGCGGTAACGGACTGCTACACCGGCGGTACCATCACCGTTGGGGAGGAGACCCTGAAGGAGCGTGTCCCCGTGGGCAGCAGCAACAATGTCTTTGCCGACGGCAGCTCTGCCGTCCGGGTCAAGATGAATTCCGGCGGTGTCTCCGGCCCCGATACCTATGTCTATATCGGCGGTATGGGCGGCAGCGGCTTCTCCGCCAGCTTCACCAACTTTGTCAATCGCGTCGACAGTTCGGATGGTCAGCCCACTTTCAATAACTGCTACACCTACATGGAGTTCCCGGACATGGAGGGTACCATCACCGGCATCTCCCTTATGGGCAGTATTGCCGACCGAGCCGGTGCCAGCACCAATGCAAAGCTCTATATCAATAACTGCTACTACCTCAACAGCAGCAAGAACAGCATTTCTTTCGACGATCTGCCCAAATACTACGGCAAGGGTAATTCCGGAAGCAACTCCCTTAGCGGGCTGCTGCGTACAGAAGCGGCACGGGGAAAAATGCTCAACGGCGATCTCAGCTACCTCCGTAATTACGGCTGGAACGGTGGTTCCAACACGTATAGCATCAAGGGCCTGACGGGCCTGACCTATGAACAGATGTCCCAGCGCACCGGTGCCAGCATCGTCACCCAGAACAACGGCACCGGCACTGCACAGCGCTACGATAGCTTCGCCGCCGCTCTGGGCAGCAGCTTTGCGTGGGTCACTACCGAGGAAAACGGCGCCGAGGTCCACGGCAAATACAGCTTCCCCGGCAGCGACGAGGCCCTGCAGGGTCAGGACTTCCCCTTCCCCACCGTGCTGGTGCAGGATAACGTCTTTGGCCGGGCCCATCTACACTACGGCTGGTGGCCGTCATCTGGCCTCTATTGGAACAAGGGCTTGCTGACGCTGGACATGATCACCGACTACGATGCCGCCGGCGGTGAATCTGCCGTGACGCTGGATCTGCGGTTCGAGGGCACGGATCCCGGCACGGAGCTCCCCACCCTGTCCTATACCAAGGACGGCATCGTCACTGCCGAGCTTCAGCCGGACGGCACGGGCCACTACAAGGTCCGCATCGCGGGACAGGCCATCGGCTCCACCGAGATCATCGCTACACTGGGGGATTACACCGCCCGTCTGGCAGTGGACGTCACCGCCAAGCTCTCCATCTCCGTGGATCAACTCTCCGTAGAGCAGTATGTAGGCGAGAGTACCACCCTCACCCTCACCGCACGGGACGGCACCGGCCAAGTGCTCACCGGCATCAAATGGGACGTGGTCAGCGGCTCTGACCGGGTGGTCACGCTGTCCCCGGTGAGTCGGGATCAGCAGGTCACCGTCACCGGTAAGGGCGAGGGCGAGGAGACTCTGCTGGTGCAGGCCGGTGTCACCGTGGGCCAGCGCACCTTCACCAGTGAGCTGCGCCTCACCGCCACCATCCATATGCAGGGCGTGGTGGGCATCGCCCATGTGGGCGATGGAGACGCCGTGTATCGTCAGGGCATCCTGAAGCGGGACGCCACCGACTGGGATACCCCTCTCGGCCCCGCCGAGGGCGATGTCCCCGATTACGAGGGTCTGTACCTGTACAGCCGTGGCAAGGCGGCGGACTTCCGGTACTTCACCGTAACGGCCCTTGCCGTTCTGGATAGCACCGGCACTTCCCACGATATGCTCTCCGCCGCCGATGAGGACTACCGGGTCACCGTAGGCGACGTGGTGGCCGCCCAACAGGAGGGCGACTTCAGCTATCGCCCCATCACCATCCACGGACGGCAGCAGGAGACAGTCACCCTGCAGGTGACCCTCACCGACACCCGCACCGGCCGGCCCTATACGCTGGATATCCCCTATACCCTGACGGCGGAGGATACGCAGATCACCGCCACCTTCGTGGTGGGCCGCCTGCGGCTGGAGAAGGCCGTTCCCTTCGGCCAGCCCGCCGCCGGCTTCCTCCCCACGGAGGAGGAGCTTGTCTCGGCGCTCCGGCCCGTTGTGGGCTGGACCCCCAGTCCTGACCTGCCCCTGTTCCAGGATACCACCTTTGAACCCATCTATCAGGATACGGAGGAGCCCGGTCTGCTCCGCTGGCGCTGGACCCGATAACCGTTTTGCAGAAAGGAGGCCATTGGAATGAAAAAGTGTACAGACCGGAAGGGCATCACCATTCTGATGGCCCTCCTCCTGCTGCTGGTGGCCAGCATGGTCAGCGTAGTGATCCTTACGGCGGCCACTACCGCCGCCCGGCACATCTCCAACGACCGCCAGAGCCAGCAGACCTATCTCACCGTCAGCTCCGCTGCGGAGCTGTTGCGGGACGATATCCTCTCCTCCGGCTATGAGCAGAAGGTCACCCGCCGCCCCACTGCCACCGGCAGCTATATCGAGCGGACGGAGGTGACCCAGACCCCGCAGGGGGCCATGAAGGTCTGGCTGGAGCGGGGCATCGAGGCCGTGGGCCGTGGCATCGCCTATACCGACGTCATCACCCTCACCCCGGATGCTGCCAGCGGTCTGGACGCCGTACAGGCGGAGTTCACCATGACCCCCGCCTACGACATCACCGTGACCCTTTCTCTGGCGGACAGCAGTCAGGGCAACTGCCTTATGACCCTCACCCTCAGCGGCGAGCGGAAGCAGCAGGTCACCATCGTCACCGGCGGCAACACCAAGACGGGACAGACCTCCGTTACCACCACCATCTCTTGGGACACACCGCTCATTGAAAAGGGGGTCACCGGATGAAAAAGCTGAAGAACCAGAAGGGCGAAACTCTGGTGGAGACTCTGGTGTCCCTGCTGATCATCGTGCTGGTGTTCGTCTTTCTGACGGGCTCCGCCGTGGCAGCCGCCAAGATCAACGCCAAGATCCGGGACACCGACGTCTCCTTCCGGTACAGCGATGCCCAGTCCGAGGGCAGCGCCCAGCTGCGCCTCTCCGGGCGCAGCGGCCAGACCGGCAGCACCTCGGTGGAGGTCTATCAGGAGAACGACTACCGCTACTATGTGTCGGAGGATACGCCATGAAAAAACTCCGTGACCGGCAGGGCATCACCCTGACCGAGATGCTGTGTACGGTGCTGATCGTGCTGCTGCTGACGGCGCTGCTGGTAGTGGGCATCCGCTTTGCCGGCAAGACCTATACGGAGTCCATGCGGCTGTCGGAGGCGCAGGAGCCTTGCTCCACCCTCACCAGCGTCATCAGCGACAAGCTGCGCTTCTGCGGCACCGTGACGCAGGATGAAAACGGCGGTCTGACGCAGATCTTCATCCAAAACGTGGGCAGCGTAGAGGGTAAGGGCGATGCCTTTCAGATCGGTGAAGACGGCCAGCTGGCGCTGGGCGATCGTCACCTGCTGGGCTCCGCCTCCTACCCCAAGGGTCTGCAGGTAACAGCCTTTACCCTGCGCTACGATGCCTCTACCGACATTTTCTCCGTCACCCTGGAGATCGGGGACCGCTCCCGGCAAACCCTGTCCCAGACCTCCTTCGATGTCAATCGCATCAATCGCACCGTGACCTGATGCGCCCACGGCCCGCAAGCGGTAAGCGGCCAAATGCAGAGATAACAAACGAACCCCCTCGGCCATAGCCGAGGGGGTTCGTTTCTGTCTTATTTGGTTTTTTCTGCGGCCGCTGCGGCGGAACCGTCAGCTTTCCGCCTTGGCGTCGGGCCTTGCGTCCTCCGTGCGGTACTGGGTCATAAGCAGCCGAATGGCCTGCTTCAGCGCCTCCAGCTGGGACTGCAGATAGTATTCATCCTCGAACATGGCGTAGTGGACGCTGGCCTGGATCAGGATGAAGATCAGCGGGGTGATGGTGGTATAGGGGATGCCCAGCTTGGGCTCCAGCGATTTGGCGTATTCGGTGTAGCGGCGGTTGGCCCCCTCGAAGAACTGCTTGCCGTAGCGAATATACTTGGGGTGGGTGTAGACCTGATACATCAGGCGGTACTTCTTGCCGTGCTGCCGGGCCGTCCAGTAGGGTATCTCGTCGATGAAGCGCATCAGATCCTGCGGATCGGTGGGGGCCTTGGCCATGAAGTCGTCCTCCACCTTCTCCATGCAGTAGGCGGTGGACTGGACAATGAGATCGTCCAAATCTCTAAAATAGATATACAGCACGGCAGAGCTGCACCCACAGGACTCCGCCAGCTTCCGGATGCCTACGGAGGCCAGACCGTTTTCGGCGTAGCAGTCGTAGCACTTCTCCATCAGCATGATTTTTTTGCGCTGAAATTCCTCTTGATCTCTGGTTCTCACGGTACTTCTCCTCTTGTCATCCCTATTATTTGCATAGATTGCAAATATTATATACATTATATCTGATAATATATTATATCACTTGTTTCCGTGTTGCAAGGCTTTTTTCCGCAGTTTCCAAAAAATGACAAAATCATCGCCTGAATCGGACATTCAGGCGATGATTTTTGTGCGATGTACAATAGCGGGCATGGGCCGCAGCCTATGTCCGCCGGGATACGCTCCCTCGCCCCGCCGCCGTCCGGGGATATTCGTTATCCTTCTATATTCAATACGCCGATTGTCGCCATTTTATTTTAGTGAAATTGCTCTTGTTGCCGTTTTTCCTTTGCATCTGACAGGAATTTGTGGTATGATACAGGATGTATTCTTGTTTCTATTCGCCGCAGCGATGCCGGAAGGCTCTCCCGCCCGGCGGCAGGGAAACGGGAGCAATACGCATACTTTCCTTTTGGAAACAGAAAGGACACGATACATATGGGACTCATTACGAAAATTTTCGGAACGTACAGTCAGCGGGAGCTGAAAAGCATCTACCCCATCGCTGACAAGATCGAGGCGCTGGCCGACGAGTACAAGGCCCTCACCGACGCCCAGCTTCAGGCCAAGACCCCGGAGTTCAAGGAGCGTCTGGCCAACGGCGAGACGCTGGATGACCTGCTGCCGGAGGCCTTTGCCACCGTGCGGGAGGCGGCGGACCGTGTGCTGGGTCTGCGCCCCTATCGGGTGCAGCTCATCGGCGGCATCGTGCTGCATCAGGGCCGCATCGCTGAGATGAAGACCGGTGAAGGTAAGACACTGGTGGCCACGCTGCCCTCCTACCTCAATGCACTGACGGGCCGTGGCGTTCACATCGTCACCGTCAACGACTATCTGGCCAAGCGAGACAGCGAGTGGATGGGCAAGGTCCACCGCTTTCTGGGCCTGTCGGTGGGCCTGATTGTCCACGACCTCAGCAAGGAGGAGCGGCAGGCCGCCTACAACGCCGACATCACCTACGGCACCAACAACGAGATGGGCTTTGACTACCTGCGGGACAACATGGCCATCTATAAGAACGAGCAGGTGCAGCGGGGCCATAACTTCGCCATCGTGGACGAGGTGGACTCCATCCTCATCGATGAGGCCCGGACGCCCCTCATCATCTCCGGCATGGGCGACAAGTCCACGCAGCTGTATGACATGGCGGAGTCGCTGGTGGCCCGGATGAAGAAATACGTGGTGGCGGAGGTGGACTCCAAGGAGGAGGAAGCCGAGGATATCGATGCCGACTATGTGGTGGACGAGAAGGCCAAGACGGCCACCCTCACCGCCCGTGGTATCGCCAAGGCCGAGGAGTTTTTCAATCTGGAGAACCTCTCCGACCCGGAGAACAGCACCATCGCCCACCACATCAATCAGGCCATCAAGGCCCACGGCGTCATGAAGCGGGACGTGGACTACGTCATCAAGGACGGTGAGATCATCATTGTGGACGAGTTCACCGGCCGTCTGATGTTCGGCCGCCGATACTCCGAGGGTCTGCATCAGGCCATCGAGGCCAAGGAGCACGTCTCCGTGCAGCGGGAGAGCAAGACGCTGGCCACCATCACCTTCCAGAACTACTTCCGCCTGTATCAGAAGCTGTCCGGTATGACCGGTACGGCCCTGACGGAGGAGGAGGAATTTGCCACCATCTATAAGCTGGACATTGTGGAGATCCCCACCAACCGGCCCATCGCCCGTATCGACGATCAGGACTCTGTGTATAAGACGGAGCAGGGCAAGTTCCGGGCGGTCATCCGTCAGGTGGAGGAGTGCCACGCCAAGGGCCAACCGGTGCTGGTGGGTACGGTATCCATCGAGAAGAACGAGCTTTTAAGCCGGATGCTCACCAAGGCGGGCATCAAGCACAACGTATTGAACGCCAAGAACCACGAGCGTGAGGCAGAGATCGTGGCGCAGGCCGGTAAGCTGGGCGCCGTCACCGTGGCCACCAACATGGCCGGCCGTGGTACGGATATCATGCTGGGCGGCAACGCCGAGTACATGGCCACCAGCGACCTGCGGAAGGCGGGGCTGTCGGACGAGCTCATTGCTGAGGCCACCGGCTACGCCGAGACGGACAACCAGGAGATCCTGGATGCCCGCCGCCTGTTTGCCCAGAAGCTGCAGCAGCACAAGGAGGAGATCGCCGGAGAGGCGGAGCAGGTGCGTCAGGCCGGCGGCCTGTTCATCGTGGGTACCGAGCGCCACGACTCCCGCCGGATCGACAACCAGCTGCGTGGCCGTGCCGGCCGTCAGGGCGACCCCGGCGAGACCCGGTTCTATATCTCGCTGGAGGATGACCTCATGCGTCTGTTCGGTGGCGAGCGCATCAACAGCATCATGGAGCGGATGAACCTCGACGAGGACACCCCCATCGAGAACAAGATGCTGACCCGTGCCATTGAGCAGGCTCAGACCACGGTGGAGTCCCGGAACTTCCAGTCCCGTAAGTCGGTGCTGGAGTACGACGACGTGATGAACAAGCAGCGTGAGATCATCTACGATCAGCGCAAGCAGGTGCTGGAGGGCATGGACGTCAAGGGCATCATCATGAACATGATGTCCACCGCCATCGGCCATCAGGTCAGCAGCGCCTTCGGCGGCGAGAGCCACATCGACGAGGCCGGGATGCGGGAGCTGCTGCGTCAGGTGGAGGGCCTGTACTTCCCCAGGTACGCCGTGCGCTTCGAGCCGGAGCGCATCCCCCAGTTGACGGCCGAGGAGGTCATCGACGCCTTTACCGCCGCCGCTGCCGACTTCTACGAGAAGAAGGAGCAGGAGTTCACCTCCCCCGTCATGCGTGAGGTGGAGCGTGTGGTGCTGCTGCGGGTGGTAGACGAGTACTGGATGGACCACATCGATGCCATGACCGATCTGCGGCAGGGCATCGGTCTGCGGGCCTATGCTCAGACGGATCCCATCATCGCCTATAAGAAGGAATCTCTGGAGATGTTCGAGGAGATGATCTCCGCCATTCAGGAGGAGACCGTCCGGCGGCTGTACTCCGTACGGCTGCGGAAGAACGAGGAGGTCAAGCGGGAGCGTGTAGCCAAGACCACGTCGGAGAGCGTGGGCGGCGACGGCACCGTGAAGAAGCAGCCCCGCAAGGTGAAAAAGATCGGCCGCAACGAACCCTGCCCCTGCGGCAGCGGCAAGAAGTACAAGAACTGCTGCGGCCGGGATGCGTAAAAATCCCCGGACAGGAGGACTGCCATGGCATTTCATGACCATACGGAAAACGGCATCACCGTACTGCAGAGCGATCTGCTGTGCGGCAGCATCCGTCACGGCTTTTCCACCCGCACCGGCGGCGTCAGCCCCTCCCCGTGGAACAGCCTGAATCTGGGCGTGGGCCGGGGCGACGATCCGGCCAATGTGCAGGAGAACTTCCGCCGGCTGTGCGGCGTGCTGGGTCTGTCCCATCAGCGGGCGGTGCTCAGCAAGCAGGTTCACGAGGACAACATCCGTCTGGTGACGGAGTCGGACTGCGGCAAGGGCCTGTTCCGGCAGCGGGACTACGCCAGCGTAGACGCCATGATCTGCCGGGAGAAGCACATCCCGCTGGTGGTGTTCTCCGCCGACTGCGGCACCATCCTGCTGTATGACCCGGTGCAGGAGGCCATCGGGGCCGTCCACGCCGGGTGGCGTGGGGTGGCCAGCGGTCTGGCCGCCAAGACGGTGCGGCGGATGCAGGAGGCCTTCGGCACGGAGCCGGGGGATCTGCTGGCCGCCACGGGGCCGTCCATCGGGGCCTGCTGTTTCGAGACGGACGATGACGTGCCGGAGGCCATGCGCCGGGCGCTGGGTGCGGCAGCGGAGCCGTACATGGTGCGTCGGGGCGAAAAGTGGCACATAGACCTGAAGGGCATCAATGCCCTGTGGCTGCGGCAGGCCGGGGTACAGCGCATCGACGTATGCCCCGACTGCACCGGCTGCCACCCGGAGCGCTGGTGGTCCCATCGGAAGATGGGGGACCGCCGGGGAGCGCAGGCGGCACTCATCGCCCTGATCTGAACAGGAGACTGCCATGAAAAAGCGTTTACTATCCCTTTTGCTGGCGGCGGCGTGTCTTATGCCGCTGTCCGGCTGCAACTGGGGCGAGGAGCCGGAGGAGACCTACGACACCCTCTCCCAATACTATCAGCAGAGCGACAGCACCAAGCAGGATACCCGTCTCACCTCCTTCGGTCTGCCCTATCTGCAGGGGGAGACATGGGACCCCATCACCTGCGCCGACGGCGCCCAGCAGACACTGGGTGCGCTGCTGTATGAGAGTCTGTACACGCTGGGTACCGACTTTTTGCCCCAGCCTTGTCTGGCGGAGAGCGCCTCCTACGACGCCGAAAGCTACGCCCTGACCGTCACCGTGCGCTCCGGCGTCACCTTCTCCGACGGCTCGGCCCTGACGGCGTGGGACGTGGTGGCTGCCCTGCGGCGGGCCAAGGAGTCCGTGCGGTACGGCCAGCGGCTGGCAGAGATGGACTCCGTGTCCTATCTGGGAGAGAGTACCCTCCGCATCTACCTCACCCGCAACGACCCGCAGTTCGCCGCCCGGCTGGACATTCCTATCATCAAGGGCGGCACCCAGGAGGACACGGTACCGGTGGGCAGCGGCCCCTACCGCTATGCCAAGGACGAGAGCGGGGTGTATCTGGCCCGGCGAACGGACTGGTGGCAGGATAAGGCCATGCCGCTGGAGCGCATCGAGCTGACCGCCTGCAAGAACACCGACTCCATGGCCTACGCCTTCTATACCCACGACATCCAGATGCTGGTATGCGACCTGACCGGCACCAACACCTCCAACGTCTACGGCAGCGGCAGCTATACGGACATCCCCACCTCGGTGATGCAGTATATCGGCTTCAACGTCACCCGTGCGCCCTTCAACGACCCCAAGCTGCGGGCGGCCCTGAGCCTTGGCATGGACCGGGCCGGCGGCGTCAGCGCCTTCCTGCTGGGGCATGGGCAGACGGCCCAGTTCCCCCTGTCCCCCTCGGCGGTGGTCTACCCCAAGGATCTGGAGGAGACCTATTCCCCGGACAGCTACCGCTCCGCTATGGAGACGGCGGGCTATACCTCCGGCGAAAAGTCCGTCTCCGTCACCATGCTGGTGAACGAGGAGAACAGCTTCAAGGTGTCCATGGCCCGGAAGCTGGCCTCGGACCTCTCCCAATACGACGTGAAGATCGACGTAGAGGCCCTGCCCTATGAGGACTATCTGGCGGCGCTGAAGGCCGGAGATTTCGACCTCTACTACGGGGAGTGCAAGCTGACGGCGGATTGGGATCTATCGCCGCTGCTGTCTCCGGGCGGGGCCCTGAACTACGGCGGCGTGCGGGACACACAGCTGGAGACCCTGCTGACGGTCTTCCGAACGGCATCGGAGGGCGAGGGACGCCAGACGGCGGCTCGGGAGCTGTGCAGCTATCTGAAGGAGCAGGCGCCGTTGGTGGCGGTGTGCTTCAAGTCCAACTCCGTGCTGCTGCCGGAGGGGGCGGTGAAAAACGACATCCACCCCACCGTCTCCGACCCCTTTGCCGATTTTCAGGATTGGCAGCTGAATATGAAAAGCTAAGTTCTCCGGAAAATAAACTTTTTT
>OLSP01001444.1_pt1 | contig 21767 bp, 14 predicted proteins | sample 1672941 | NCBI WGS metagenome assembly OLSP01 (sample SAMEA3136739, study PRJEB25190) | human gut metagenome | reverse complement strand
ATTCCAATCGAACTCGGAGATAGCTGGTTCTCCCCGAAATAGCTTTAGGGCTAGCCTCATGTTAGATATCCGGAGGTAAAGCACTGAATGGCCTAGCGTCCGAGAGGATAGCGAAGCCTATCAAACTAAGAATGCCGGAATATTGATGCATGGGAGTCAGACAGTGTGAGATAAATCTCATTGTCAAAAGGGAAACAGCCCAGATCTACAGCTAAGGTCCCAAATTGTATCTAAGTGGAAAACGATGTGGAAATACGCAGACAACCAGGATGTTGGCTCAGAAGCAGCCACTCATTTAAAGAGTGCGTAATAGCTCACTGGTCGAGCGTCTCTGCGCGGAAAATTTAACGGGGCTAAGATACAAACCGAAGCTTAGGCTGCACTTTTAGTGCGGGGTAGGGGAGCGTTGTGTAAGCGGAGAAACAGTAGCGAAAGCGGCTGTGGAGTTTACAGAAGTGAGAATGCCGGAATGAGTAGCGCGAATGATGTGAGAATCATCATGGCCGGAAACCTCAGGTTTTTGGAGGAAGGTTCGTCCGCTCCAAGTTAGGCGGGAGCTAAGGTGAGGCCGAAAGGCGTAGCCGATGCACAGACGGTAGAGATTCCGTTCCCACCGAAAGATTTAAGCGCAGGGACACTTTTAGAAGGTCGGAGCCAGGTGTTGGTTCTGGTAGAGATCGAGGGAAGATTAGTACCGAAGTCCGGCTGGATAAGAGGCGAGAAAAGCTGCGTGTATATCTAAGGTGCCCGTACCGCAAACCGACACAGGTAGGTAGGAAGAAGATTCTAAGGCCAACGGGAGAAGGGTTGTTAAGGAACTCGGCAAGTTGACCCCGTAACTTCGGAATAAGGGGTGCTCATGAAAGTGAGCCGCAGAGAATAGGCCCAGGCAACTGTTTACCAAAAACACAGGTTTGTGCTAAATCGAAAGATGACGTATACGAGCTGACGCCTGCCCGGTGCTGGAAGGTTAAAAGGAGATGTGCAAGCATTGAATTGAAGCCCCAGTGAACGGCGGCCGTAACTATAACGGTCCTAAGGTAGCGAAATTCCTTGTCAGGTAAGTTCTGACCCGCATGAAAGGCGTAATGATCTGGGCACTGTCTCAACAGCCCGCCCGGCGAAATTGTAGTACCGGTGAAGATGCCGGTTACCCGCGACAAGACGGAAAGACCCCATGGAGCTTTACTGTAGCCTAATATTGGGTTTCGGTGTTGCATGCACAGGATAGATGGGACGCTGGGAAGTGAGTGCTTTGGCATTCATGGAGCGGCCGTTGGGATACCATCCTTGCGACATTGGAATTCTAACCTGCGCCTTTGAATCAAGGCGGGGGACATTGTTAGGTGGGCAGTTTGACTGGGGCGGTCGCCTCCTAAAGAGTAGCGGAGGCGTTCAAAGGTTGGCTCGTCCTGGACGGAAACCAGGAGAGAGAGTGCAAACGCAAAAGCCAGCCTGACTGCGAGACTGACGGGTCGAGCAGAGACGAAAGTCGGAGTTAGTGATCCGGTGGTATGTGAGTGGAAATGCCATCGCTCAACGGATAAAAGTTACCCTGGGGATAACAGGCTGATCTCCCCCAAGAGTCCACATCGACGGGGAGGTTTGGCACCTCGATGTCGGCTCATCGCATCCTGGGGCTGTATTCGGTCCCAAGGGTTTGGCTGTTCGCCAATTAAAGCGGTACGCGAGCTGGGTTCAGAACGTCGTGAGACAGTTCGGTCCCTATCTGTCGTGGGCGCAGGATATTTGAAAGGCGCTGTCCCTAGTACGAGAGGACCGGGATGGACGAACCTCTGGTGCACCAGTTGTCACGCCAGTGGCACAGCTGGGCAGCTATGTTCGGATCGGATAAACGCTGAAAGCATCTAAGCGTGAAGCCGGCCTTAAGATAAGATATCCCACTGAGATAATCAGGTAAGACCCCTTGAAGACTACAAGGTTGATAGGCACAATGTGTAAGTGGCGTGAGTCATTGAGCAAGCGTGTACTAATAGGTCGAGGGCTTGACCCCATTTTCGATTGATACTTCATTTGCTGAAAGCAGTTCGATATTCAGTTTTGAAGGTATATGCCTTCTAAGAAGAGAAGCTGACGTTGGTCAGGGTATGGCCGGTGTCGATGACGGTGAGGAACCACCTGTTCCCATTCCGAACACAGAAGTTAAGCTCACTTGTGCCGAAGATAGTTGGCTGGAAACGGCCTGTGAAAATAGGTAGATGCCGGCTTCTCTTTTTTATGGCCCGTTGGTCAAGCGGTTAAGACAGCGGCCTCTCACGCCGTTAACGTGGGTTCGATTCCCGCACGGGTCACCAGGAAGAGCACCTTAGCGTAAGCTAAGGTGCTTTTTTGTATGTCTAAAACCACTCGCTAGGCGAGTGGTTCGATAAAGATTATATCGATGAGTAATGAAACTCAAACGAAGAATTTTGGAATAGTACCAGTGGGGCAATTCCAGACTGGGTTATTGGCGTATCGCCGGTAGTCCTGTATTAAAAGGTTCCATTGCAAACGAAAGACTCGCAGAAGCAGGATATTTTAGTATCCTCAGGCGCTACTACGAGTCCTTGCACTTATGCGGTTGAACCGCCGTGTACCGGTCGGTACGCACGGTGGTGTGAGAGGTCGGCTCTTAAGTTAAGAGAGCCTCCTACGCGATTTTTTTAGGTAAAAAAGCAAACAAACAGAACACTTCATTCAAATGCATATAGCGGCTATTTATTTCATACAGAGACAAATAGCGGCACAGAACAAATATAATAAAAGAAGCTATAAAAAGCAGGTATTCACGTGGAGGACGATATCGTTTCTACATGAACACCTGCTTTTTTATTTATTATTTACTGGTGGAATAAATAGTGGTAGCCAAGTATTCATCACTGACCCAACCATAAATCCCATTGTAATATACAACAACCCAGTCAGGCACATTGCTGCTATAGCCGCATTCCCATACGATGATACCGTAGGGGATATTATCCATTTTTTCATAATTTGTACCGGGACCTTTACGCATAACCAGCCCATGATCAGCAGTGGTGTAGGTACAAAGGCTATCAATTCGGCTAAGCGTTACATCTGGTGCAACGCATCCATCCGGCAGAATAACGTCGGCATTGTTTTCGGTATAATCCTGTACTTGCAGCAAGCCCCAAAGGCCATTCTGTTTTGCCCATACGCAGCCATCGCGCGCGGGGGCTAAATCTTCATATTGCCCAGCGGAAATTATCTCATTGCCGTAAACATCCAGAGCTAGCTTTTGTCCGGATTGGGTTTTCACAACTACCATGCCGGATAAGTCTGCGTAAGGATATTCAACAGTTTCGTTCATGATGGACAAACTCATCTGCGGCTGATAAATGCAGGGGATTACTAAAGCACCGCTTTGGTCGCAATATCCCCAGTTACCGGCTGCATCCTTTACCGCGATTAAAGATTCACCGGCCATGCAGGCATCCTGGTAGTCGAAATCGGTTAAAATTGTACCGTTTTTATCCGCAACGGCAAAAGGTGCAGAATTGTCAACAAGATAACCGGCATATTCATCATCCCAAATGCCTTGCTGGATGCCAACCAAATCAGGAGCATACACCTGTTCGATGGGCGTGCCACTAAATGTATAGACACCAATAGCAGAACGGTAAATCTGGCTGTCACCTAAAATCCACTGGATGCCATACCCGCCGTGCCCGCCCAGCATGGTTGTAAAAGGCATTTGTTGGGCAACCAGCTCCTGGTTAATCTGTTCTTCCAGGGCATTCAGCTTCTGGTAATCGTATGTATCATCTACCCCAATGGAGAGCTCCTGCTCACCATACAGGTACGGGATGCTTTCTGACAAATCTTCCAGAAAAGCATTACAGTTGGCAGCATTAAACAGGCTCCAGCGTTCGCCCTTGCGCACAGCGTACAGATTTCGGGCAGCGGCGTAACCGGCAGTGTGGGTTTCGCGGGAGAAGAGAGGAATCATCTCGTCAAAATCATATTGCGGCGGTAACTTCCAGTTGGCATTGCTAGTGGATGGTATATCTGTGGCAACAGCTTCACTGGTCGGGGAAAGAGCAGCGGAGGAAGCAGGTTTATTTTCTGGCGCTGCAGCACAAGCGGTAAGCATTATTGCGGTGATAACACTGGCGGAAAATGAGAATAACTTCCTTTTCATGGCTTTTCACTCCTTGCGTAAATGATTTTTCGGTAAGATGAAGAAGTAATATAAGAAAGTGAATTCATAAACCCTATAATATCTTATTTTATCAAAAATATCTGCTAATGGGAATAGCTAACAATTCTACATGGATAAATTTGGATAGTATGACAAAGATTGCAGAACTGGAGTGAAAGTCCGAATTATGGGATGAGTGATCTGCTATAATAGAAAAAAGCAAAACAGAAGGGAGTTTGATTATGCACCAGGAGAAAAAGATGCTGGCTCATATCAGTGAAGACGGAACCCGCGTCCAAACGGTAGCGGACCATTTGCAGGGAACGGCAGTCCTATGTGGGCAATTTGCAGCAGCCTTTGATGCCCAGCAACAGGGAACTTGGCTTGGGTTACTGCATGATATTGGTAAATATAGTACAAAGTTTCAAAAGCGCCTGCAAGGTGGAGAGAAAGTGGATCACTCAACGGCTGGTGCACAGGTGGCTGCCCGATATGGTCAAATCCCACTGGCTTTTGCTATTGCGGGACACCATAGCGGTCTGCCGGATGGAGGAGGCCGAAGCGATACCGCGCAGGATGCGACAATGTTTGGGCGATTGAAAAAGAGCGTTGAACCCTATACCCAATGGACGAATGAGATTAAACTGCCGTCCATACCGCCCCAGCCGGAAATGATGAAGGAAAATCGTTTTACACAGGCATTTTATACCCGGATGTTGTATTCCTGCCTGGTCGATGCGGACTATCTGGATACGGAAAACTTTATGAGCAGCCCTAAACCGCGCGGACAAGGCCAGACAATGGATGAACTGCTGAAAAGGCTGAACCAATATACCGCAAAATGGAGCCATCCCCAGGGAACCTTGAATCAGCGCCGCAGTTCAATTTTGAGTGCCTGTACAACGGCAGGGCAAACAGGGCGGCGCGGCCTTTATTCCCTGACCGTTCCTACAGGCGGGGGAAAAACGGTAGCGTCATTGGCATTTGCGCTTTCGCTAGCTGTAAAGAACCATATGGACCGGGTTATTTATGTGATCCCTTATACATCCATTATTGACCAGACCGCGGATGTGTTTTCGGAAATATTAGGAGCAGAAAATGTTTTGGAACACCATTCAGGGGTGGACTACTCTGCCAAGGAAGATGATGAGCCGGCAGCCTACCGGAAAGCATTGGCGGCGGAAAACTGGGATGCTCCGGTGGTGGTTACCACATCCGTGCAATTCTTTGAATCACTTTACGGCAACCATGCGTCACAATGCCGTAAATTACATAACATTGCAAATAGCGTGGTCATTTTTGACGAAGCACAAAACCTGCCGGTTCCTTATTTGCGCCCCTGCGTTGCGGCAATCGCGCAGCTGGTACAGCATTACCGCGCAGCAGCGGTGCTTTGCACGGCCACACAACCAGCTTTGCAGCCCTTGTTTGAAGAACTGGCGCCTGGGCTGCAGATGACGGAACTTTGCCCACATCCCAAAGAGCAATATCAGGCATTCCGGCGTACAACGCTAAAAATGCGCGGAGAGTTGGAACAAAGCCAGCTTGGCGCAGAACTGGCAGCGCAGGAACAAGTGCTGTGTATTGTAAACCGGAGAAAAATAGCACAGGAATTATACAATAACCTGCCCAAAGAGGGCAGCTACTGCCTGACAACATTGCTATACCCAGCCCATCGCAAACAGTTATTGCAGGAAATCCGGGAACGCTTAAAAGATGGGCTGCCCTGCCGTGTGATATCAACTTCTTTGATCGAAGCGGGTGTTGATGTGGATTTCCCGGCTGTGTACCGCGAGGAAGCAGGTTTGGATTCCATTTTGCAGGCGGCAGGGCGCTGCAATCGAGAGGGAAGACGCCCGGCGGAGCAGAGCTTGGTACAGATTTTCACATTGGAAGGGCAGCATGTACCGCGCATGCTGGAACAGAATGTATCCGCAACGCAAAGCGTCCTGAAAAAATATGCAGATCTGGCATCTCTGGAAGCAATCGAAACATACTTTCTGTTTTACCGTACCTTAAAAGGAGATAAAAGACTGGATGAACAGCAAATTCTGCAAGGGTTCGAGCAGGATATGGAAGGGCGCATTTTCCCCTTTGCAACAGCGGCAGAGAGGTTCCGCTTAATTGAAACACCTGCCGTGACCGTATACATTCCCCAAGGGAAAGGGGAACATTTGCTTGCACGATTGCGTGCAGGAGAGGTAAGCAAAACTTTGTTCCGTCAACTGGGGCAATATGGTGTTCCGGTTTACCCGGATCATCTGAAAACGCTGGAGAATGCCGGGGCGGTTTGCCAAATCAGTGAAGGCATATGGGAATTAGCGGACGGAAGCCTTTACGATAACAACACGGGCCTTGCTATGGAAGCTGAAACGGGGACAGCCTGGTTTGCATAAAGCAAAAGCGGCAGGGAGCCTGCCCTGCCGTTTTTGTGCGCTAAAGTAAAATCAACTATTTCTATCCACGGCATAAGCTGCCGACGCAACTTATTATAAAAGAAAACCGGATGAAAAGCAAACAAAAAGTATACATGATAAAAGGATTGACATTTGGTGCCAAGTAGCGTATATTGAAACTATAGCAAAAATGTAAACTAAAAACAAATGAAAATAGAAATGCAAAGGAGTTGATGCAGATGATCCAGCTGGAAGTATGGGGGAATTATGCTTTGCTCTCGAGGCCTGAGCTAAAAGTCGAAAGGGTTTCATATGAAGTCCTCACCCCTTCCGCGGCACGCGGCATAGTAGAAGCAATTTATTACCACCCCGGCTTACGGTGGAAAATCCGGAAAATCTATGTTATGAACCCAATCCGCTTTACCAACATCCGTCGGAACGAAGTAAAAAGCAAAATTCTTTGTTCCGATGTACGCAGCGCGATGCAGGGAACAGGGAAAGAACTTTACCTTGCCACGCCCCAGCAGATCGTTCAGCGTGCAGCCATGGTGTTGCAGGACGTTCATTATGTGATTGAGGCAGAATTTGAGATGACTGACCGTGCGGCACCGAGCGACAATCCGGGAAAGTTCCAGGATATTGTTACCCGGCGCATGTCTAGGGGTCAGTGTTTTCATACTCCCTATCTTGGGTGCCGTGAATTTCCTGCCGCATTCCGCGCATGGCCCGGCGGGCCAATCCCGACCATTGAGGAAACACGGGATTTGGGATTCATGCTATATGACTTTAACTACACTGACCCGCAGAACATAACCCCGATGTATTTCCATGCAAAATTGGAACATGGTGTGTTGAATGTGGCAGACTGCGAGGTGTACCGATGATTTTACAGGCTTTGGTACAATACTATGAAGATTTGCTGGCCAATGGCAAAATCACGCGCCCCGGTTGGACAAGCGCAAAAGTCAGTTGGGCTTTGGAACTGGATGAAAACGGCCAACTGATGGCATTGCACCCCTTGCAGCAAGAGGAAAAGCGCGGTAAAAAAACAGTGCTTGCTCCATGTCAGCTGCAAGTTCCGGAACAGGTTAAACGCTCTAGTGGTGTGGCAGCCAATTTTTTGTGTGATAACAGTGCTTACATGCTCGGCATTGACGGAAAAGGCAAACCGGAGCGTGCAATGCAGTGCTTTGCCGCTGCAAAGGAGCTGCATCTTGCCATGTTACAAAATGTTCCCGGTCAGGCGGCACAGGCAGTGCGGAACTTTTTTATAAACTGGGACCCCAAGGCGGCGGAGCAGAATCCAGCGCTGGAACAAAGTCTCAAGGAACTTTACAAGGGTGGCAATCTGGTATTTCTGATTCGGGAAAACTATGTTCAGGACGATCCGGAAATACAGGAAGCCTGGCAGCGGCAGTGTGATAAGAACACGGATGCACCGGAAATCCGATGCCTGGTTACAGGGCAAAAGGCACCGCTTGCCCGCCTGCACCCGGCGATTAAAGGCGTGACCGGGGCACAGTCTTCCGGCGCATCGATTGTTTCTTTTAATGCGGATGCTTTTTGCTCATACGGACATGAACAGGGGGGCAATGCGCCGGTTGGCAGTTATGCGGCCTTTGCCTATGCACAGGCATTAAACTATCTGCTGGCAGACAGGGAACATGTTCAGCGCGTGGGCGATACCACCATTGTCTGCTGGGCAGCAGGTGGTGAGACTGCCTACCAGCAGGTAGCAATGGATGCATTGTTTGCCATGGATGCGCCTGTCAGCGAAAGCGATGTGCGAAATGCAGTGGACAAGCTGGTCCATGGACAGAGTGTAGAGTGGCAGAACGTGACACTTGACCCACAAAGGCACTTTTATGTGCTTGGCTTGGCCCCTAATGCGGCGCGCCTCTCGGTTCGCTTTTTCTGGCAGGATACATTTCAAACGCTGCTTGATAATGTGCAGAAGCATTATGACCGCTTAGAGATTGTGCGCCCCGCTTATGATAAATTCCCGCGGCTGGGGGTGTATTGGCTGCTGCAGGAAACCGTCAACACCAATTCCCGCAGCCCATCGGCAGCACCGCAGCTGGCGGGCGATGTTCTGCGCGCAATCCTGAATAATACAAGGTACCCGGCAACCCTGCTGGATGGCGTTATGATGCGTATCCGCGCAGAGCAAAAAGTAACACGCGGCCGTGCCGCTATTATAAAAGCATACTACTGGCGTAATGAAGATCCCCGTTGCCCAAAGGAGGTATTAACTGTGGGAAATAACAAGGAAACAAATTATCAACCGTATGTTATGGGTCAGCTTTTTGCTGTGCTGGAAGCAATCCAGATGGCGGTAAACCCGGATATCAATACAACCATCAAGGACAGGTATTTTAATGCAGCGGCTTCCACGCCGGCCACTGTGTTCCCAACAATTTTGATGCTGGCGCAAAAGCATATGCAAAAAATGAGCAAGCCACAAAAGATTTATTACGATAAGCAGATCGCTGCGCTGGCGGGCGGAAAACTGGAAGGAAGCTTTCCCGCACGGCTGACCTTGCCGGAACAAGGCGCTTTTATCCTTGGCTATTACCATCAGACACAGGAACGCTATACAAAGAAAGTGGAGGAATAACAATGGCACAGGCAATCAAAAACCGGTATGATTTTGTAATTCTGTTTGACGTTGAAAACGGAAATCCGAACGGCGATCCGGATGCAGGCAACATGCCGCGCGTTGACCCGGAAACGGGATATGGCATTGTTACAGATGTCTGCTTAAAGCGTAAGATTCGCAACTATGTCGAAGTGGCCAAAGAAGATGAAGCAGGATACCAGATTTACATTAAAGATCAGGTCCCCCTGAACCGCAGCGATAAAAAAGCACTCGAATACTTGGGCATTGATGCTGATGCCAAGGATGCCCTGAAAGTCGCCAAGAAAGATGACCCGGAGTTGGACCGTAAAATCCGGGACTTTATGTGCCAGAACTTTTATGATATCCGCACATTTGGCGCCGTTATGACAACCTTTGTAAAAGGCGCACTGAATTGCGGGCAGGTACGCGGCCCTGTTCAGTTGAGCTTTGCACGCTCGGTAGATCCTGTCCTCCCGCAGGAAGTGACCATCACTCGTATTGCTATTACGACCGAAGCGGATGCAGAGCGAAAAGGCACTGAGATGGGCCGCAAGTATGTGATCCCGTATGGCTTATACCGTGCAGAGGGTTACATTTCTGCCAACCTTGCCCGCAAAACTACAGGATTCTCAGAGGATGACCTGCAGCTGCTGTGGCAGGCAATCCTGAATATGTTTGAAAATGACCACAGTGCAGCCCGCGGCAAAATGGCAGTTCGGGAACTGATCGTGTTCAAGCATGATTCGGAGCTGGGCAATGCGCCGTCCTATAAACTGTTTGATGCAGTGCATGTCACGCGTGCCGAAGGGGTAGCCTTCCCGCGCAGTTACCATGACTATGTGGTAACGGTGGATGAAAATCTTCCCGCAGGGGTAACGTGCGAGAGGCTGTCGTAATGGCTTCCCCAGATGATTACCTGCTGATGTCCGGTATCCAGCATTTCAGCTTTTGCCGCCGTCAGTGGGCGCTCATACACCTGGAACAACAATGGTCCGAAAACCAACGCACCGCCGAAGGCCGCCTGCAGCATACCCGCTGCCATGATGTTACCTTGACGGAAAAACGCGGCGATTTGCTGATCGCCCGCGGTATGAGGGTCGTCAGCCACCGCTTAAAACTGACCGGCGACTGCGATGTGGTAGAGTTTCACAAGGATCCAAACGGCGTGTCATTGCAGGGCCGCCGCGGCCTGTGGCAACCCATGCCCGTGGAATATAAGCATGGCCGCAGCAAGGTAAACGATGCCGACCGTTTGCAGCTCTGCGCACAGGCCATGGCGCTGGAAGAAATGCTGGTGTGCGAGGTGCCGGAAGGGGAAATCTTTTATGAAGAAACCCGGCAGCGGGAACATGTTTCCCTGACACCGGAACTGCGCAGCACCACGCAGACCATGGCGGATGAGATGAACCGCCTGTTTGCGCGCGGCTATACCCCAAAAAGCAAACCCGGCAAGCATTGCAATGCCTGCTCACTGAAAGAGCTTTGCCTGCCGGCGCTGTATCAGCAGGCAGACCCGGCGGCGTATCTGCGGGAGCATATTGAGGAGGGCGCGCCATGAGAAAGCTGCTCAACACCCTGTTTGTCATCAATGAGGACGCTTACCTGACATTGGATGGCGAAAACCTTGTTGTTACCCGCAATAAGCAGGAAACCCACCGCTATGCCCTGCATACGCTGGAAGGCATCGTCTGCTTTACTTACGCGGGCGCCAGCCCCGCTTTGATGGGAGCTTGTGCCCGGCGGGGCATTGACCTTTGCTTTTTTGACCCGTATGGCAGATTTCAGGCCCGCACCGTGGGGGAAGAACGCGGCAATGTGCTGCTGCGTCAGACGCAGTACCGCGTGTCGGATGACCCGGCCCAGAGCTGTCGCTATGCCCGGAGCTTTATCCTTGGTAAAGTGTATAACGCACGCTGGGTGCTGGAACGCGCAACCCGCGATCATCCCCAGCGTGTCCCGGTCGAAAAACTGAAACGCACCTCCACCCAGCTGGCCGCCGCGCTGCCGCTGATACAGACCAGCGATGATCCGGAACAGCTGCGCGGCCTGGAAGGCGAGGCAGCCCAGCGCTACTTTGACTGCCTGAATGACCTGATTCTGCAGCAAAAGCAGGATTTTGTGTTTGAGGGCCGCAGCCGCCGTCCACCGCTGGACAATGTGAATGCGCTGCTTTCGTTTGCCTACAGCATGCTGGCGCGGGAGTGTGCATCCGCCTTGACCGCTGTGGGCCTGGACCCTTATGTTGGCTTTATGCACCGCCCGCGCCCCGGCCGCAAAAGTCTGGCACTTGACCTGATGGAAGAACTGCGGGCGGTTTATGCAGACCGGCTGGTCATCAGCTGCATCAATCAAAAGATCATCACGGCAAAACACCTGCAAAAACAGGAAAATGGTGCCGTACTGCTGACGGATGATGGCCGCAAAGCTTTCCTGACCGCATGGCAGAACAAAAAGAAGGAAGAGATCACCCATCCGTTTTTGAAAGAAAAACTGCCCTGGGGGCTGGTGCCCTATGTTCAGGCGCTTTTGCTGGCCCGTGCTCTGCGCGGCGACCTGGAAGTGTACCCACCGTTTTTCTGGAAGTGAGGTGCCGTTATGTTGGTGCTTGTAACCTATGATGTCAACACCGAAACAGCCGCCGGTCGTCGCAGGCTGCGCAAAGTAGCAAAAGTCTGTGTAGACTACGGCCAGCGGGTGCAAAACTCCGTATTTGAGTGCCTGCTGGATGCCGCGCAATACACGATGTTCAAAGCAAAATTGACCGAACTGATCGATTCGGAATCGGACAGCCTGCGCTTTTATCAACTGGGAAACCATTACAAAAGCAAAGTCGAGCATGTGGGTCTGCACCCGGATTTTGATCAGGATGGAATCTTGTTTGCTTAGTGCGAGGGGAAGGCAATCATAAAATTCCCGGTTCCTTCGCACCAGAAAATATAGAAAAAACAGGGGCAGAAAGGGTAAAATACAGCCTTGCCTGTCAGCATGAAGATGCAATCTCCATAAAATTTGTTTCATATGCGCAAAAGTGCCCCACTGTTTTGTGCACTTTTGCTGTCGCTCTCCGCAAGGAGAGCGTGGATAGAAATGATTGATTACATTATTGATTATGTCAATGATGCTGTCGCTCTCCGCAAGGAGAGCGTGGATAGAAATTTGTGGTGGGGCGTCCGCAAGGCCGTTGGCAGCCGTCGCTCTCCGCAAGGAGAGCGTGGATAGAAATTGCCGTCTTGGAGCTTATTCCGCTGACGGATCCGGGTCGCTCTCCGCAAGGAGAGCGTGGATAGAAATTGTGATGCAGGAGATTGCACAGCAACGGAAACAGCGTCGCTCTCCGCAAGGAGAGCGTGGATAGAAATGCGTGTTAGAGGTTACTCGCAATTCTTTTACTGGGTCGCTCTCCGCAAGGAGAGCGTGGATAGAAATCGTTATCTTGATAATATAGAAATAACTCAAGCCAAGTCGCTCTCCGCAAGGAGAGCGTGGATAGAAATTATAAAGAAAGGCCGGGCCAGAAGGCCCGGCCAAAGTCGCTCTCCGCAAGGAGAGCGTGGATAGAAATCGCTAACTTTTGTCGTAACCGTTTTTGTCCGGTGTCGCTCTCCGCAAGGAGAGCGTGGATAGAAATCTCTACACAATGCAAATTGTAGTTGTCATAATGCGTCGCTCTCCGCAAGGAGAGCGTGGATAGAAATATGTCAAAAATTAGTGAAAACCAATGCACGCGAGTCGCTCTCCGCAAGGAGAGCGTGGATAGAAATTCATGTCCGTTGTTTTTCTCCTGCTGGCTGTTGGCGTCGCTCTCCGCAAGGAGAGCGTGGATAGAAATTCCTGCTGGCTGTTGGCGTGATGCTCGCCGCGCTGTCGCTCTCCGCAAGGAGAGCGTGGATAGAAATTTTGGTGGGGCGTTCGGAAAGCTGTCGGCTCTCGTCGCTCTCCGCAAGGAGAGCGTGGATAGAAATCCCAACTCTATAAGGCGTTGTCTCATGTCCGTTGGTCGCTCTCCGCAAGGAGAGCGTGGATAGAAATTATATGGGCGTTACAGTCTTAGGTATTCAGCATGTCGCTCTCCGCAAGGAGAGCGTGGATAGAAATTATATGGGCGTTACAGTCTTAGGTATTCAGCATCGGTCGCTCTCCGCAAGGAGAGCGTGGATAGAAATTGTTACTTCTGTTGTCGGCGTTCTCGCAACTCTCGTCGTCGCTCTCCGCAAGGAGAGCGTGGATAGAAATGGCCAATTCGGCCATGCCGGAACTCATTCTTCTTGTCGCTCTCCGCAAGGAGAGCGTGGATAGAAATCGAACGCCCCACCAAAGAAAAACCAATCCAATACGTCGCTCTCCGCAAGGAGAGCGTGGATAGAAATCTCAACTCTATAAGGCGTTGTCTCATGTCCGTTGTGTCGCTCTCCGCAAGGAGAGCGTGGATAGAAATCTCAACTCTATAAGGCGTTGTCTCATGTCCGTTGGTCGCTCTCCGCAAGGAGAGCGTGGATAGAAATCTCTACGCAATGCAAATTGTAGTTGTCATAATGGTCGCTCTCCGCAAGGAGAGCGTGGATAGAAATTATATACGAAACACGACTACCACGCGCCCAAGTATGTCGCTCTCCGCAAGGAGAGCGTGGATAGAAATAAGTGGATCAAGAACAAGTATCCGGGTTGTCGTTTGTCGCTCTCCGCAAGGAGAGCGTGGATAGAAATCTTGCTGTGTGGGCGGTTGAACATGCTTACCAGGTCGCTCTCCGCAAGGAGAGCGTGGATAGAAATATCAACTGTAATAGTAATTTTTTTCAAAAGAAACACGTCGCTCTCCGCAAGGAGAGCGTGGATAGAAATAGCATCGCGTCGGCGAGTTTGAGGGTGTGCATTATGTCGCTCTCCGCAAGGAGAGCGTGGATAGAAATTAGCAGTCTTGATGATATCCTTGCTGGTGTCAACGGTCGCTCTCCGCAAGGAGAGCGTGGATAGAAATGGCTTGGGTGCAAGAGTTTCCTCAACTCTATAAGGGTCGCTCTCCGCAAGGAGAGCGTGGATAGAAATAGGCAGGTACCGGCGTTTTGAATTTTTTTATGCCGTCGCTCTCCGCAAGGAGAGCGTGGATAGAAATGCGTGTTAGAGGTCACTCGCAATTCTGATTCTGGTCGCTCTCCGCAAGGAGAGCGTGGATAGAAATGTATGTAGAAAAGGTTCCTGCCGCTGTGTACTAGTCGCTCTCCGCAAGGAGAGCGTGGATAGAAATAACCGGAACAATCGGAAAATCGAACAGAGCAATTAGTCGCTCTCCGCAAGGAGAGCGTGGATAGAAATACTAATCCCGGCTCTACTACTCTGACTTTTCCGGGGTCGCTCTCCGCAAGGAGAGCGTGGATAGAAATTGTGTCGGATTCTGTTTAGGCGCTAAAGCTGACAGGTCGCTCTCCGCAAGGAGAGCGTGGATAGAAATTATTACTCGAACAAGGACGCCGACTGGGTGCGTGGTCGCTCTCCGCAAGGAGAGCGTGGATAGAAATAAGGGGGATTAGCTGCAAAACGGCCGAAACGGCCGTCGCTCTCCGCAAGGAGAGCGTGGATAGAAATGCCTTGCTGATATGTCTGCCGCTTGGAACCGTTTGTCGCTCTCCGCAAGGAGAGCGTGGATAGAAATCGGAAACTCTTGTACCCAGGCGCAACCAGAAAAAGTCGCTCTCCGCAAGGAGAGCGTGGATAGAAATAGGGCTTAGCTTTGCGCGGAAAATTCGTTTCGTTGCCGTCGCTCTCCGCAAGGAGAGCGTGGATAGAAATAATTGGATTAAAGTCAAGTATCCTGGTTGTAGATTGTCGCTCTCCGCAAGGAGAGCGTGGATAGAAATTCCTGCTGGCTGCTGGCGTGAATCTCGGCGCGCTTGTCGCTCTCCGCAAGGAGAGCGTGGATAGAAATCCTGTGGGTGCTGGTTGCCTAATCATGATTGGTGGGTCGCTCTCCGCAAGGAGAGCGTGGATAGAAATAATATACGTCGAGCGGCTTCCCCGCGCCCAAGTGTCGCTCTCCGCAAGGAGAGCGTGGATAGAAATTATATTATCAAGATAACAGGAACCGCCCCGCGGCGGTCGCTCTCCGCAAGGAGAGCGTGGATAGAAATGATAATGGAAACGCCGTGGCGGTATCTGATTTAGGTCGCTCTCCGCAAGGAGAGCGTGGATAGAAATGTGCTATTGTACAAATTATAGGTCACATATACACGGTCGCTCTCCGCAAGGAGAGCGTGGATAGAAATTCGGCTCGCTGATATGTCTACCGCCTGGAATCGTCGCTCTCCGCAAGGAGAGCGTGGATAGAAATTGATCTTGTGAGTTTGATTGGTGCTGCCGCCGATGGTCGCTCTCCGCAAGGAGAGCGTGGATAGAAATTGATCTTGTGAGTTTGATTGGTGCTGCCGCCGATGGTCGCTCTCCGCAAGGAGAGCGTGGATAGAAATTCAAGCGCTGCCGGGAGCAGAACATCCTGTCCGTGTCGCTCTCCGCAAGGAGAGCGTGGATAGAAATATGGGCTCCAGCAGGTGCGTACCACGCGCACGGGTCGCTCTCCGCAAGGAGAGCGTGGATAGAAATTGACGTAGATTCTGCCAGCGGTACCCTGTCGGATAGTCGCTCTCCGCAAGGAGAGCGTGGATAGAAATCAGGTAGCCGTCCACTTTGTGACGCTATCAGCAGTCGCTCTCCGCAAGGAGAGCGTGGATAGAAATCGTTTTTCGCGGCTGGACGTTAAATATTAACGGGTCGCTCTCCGCAAGGAGAGCGTGGATAGAAATATCACCAACGAGCTGCTGACGGCCCTGAAAACCAGTCGCTCTCCGCAAGGAGAGCGTGGATAGAAATGCGGGCGGTCTGCTCGGCCTTGATAGCCTGCTGGCGTCGCTCTCCGCAAGGAGAGCGTGGATAGAAATGACGCAATTTGTACCAATCACCACAAGCGACGTCTGTCGCTCTCCGCAAGGAGAGCGTGGATAGAAATTTTGGCAATGATTCTAAAATCAATGTCTGTTATCGTCGCTCTCCGCAAGGAGAGCGTGGATAGAAATTAAAATCAATGTCTGTTATCGTGATCTCAAAGTGTCGCTCTCCGCAAGGAGAGCGTGGATAGAAATGCTATCCCTGGACCCCGTTGACATCCGCAGAATTGGTCGCTCTCCGCAAGGAGAGCGTGGATAGAAATTACTACGCGAACAAGGATTGTGACTGGGTGCGTGGTCGCTCTCCGCAAGGAGAGCGTGGATAGAAATCTGAGCATGATTGGTGGCTTCGGTGCTGGAAACGTCGCTCTCCGCAAGGAGAGCGTGGATAGAAATATCAAAGACGATGTATCATAAAGCATAAGAGAGAGTCGCTCTCCGCAAGGAGAGCGTGGATAGAAATGGGATGGAGGTTGACGGCGTGTCTTATGATGTATGGTCGCTCTCCGCAAGGAGAGCGTGGATAGAAATCCGGGCACGAATACAATATTGTCCATAACCGCTTGTCGCTCTCCGCAAGGAGAGCGTGGATAGAAATTTGTCTATGGGTCTTGACGGGAGGTTTAAGCTGTGGTCGCTCTCCGCAAGGAGAGCGTGGATAGAAATCTGGTATTCCTTTTGCGATCCGCGCCGTCTCCCGGTCGCTCTCCGCAAGGAGAGCGTGGATAGAAATATTACTTAATACCCAAAATAGGCACCTTACGAAGCAGTCGCTCTCCGCAAGGAGAGCGTGGATAGAAATCCGAAACGGTTTTGCAATCCTTTGGAACACCTGCGTCGCTCTCCGCAAGGAGAGCGTGGATAGAAATTTCCACACAGTGCAGATTGTAATTATCGTAATGCGGTCGCTCTCCGCAAGGAGAGCGTGGATAGAAATAATGGATGATTTGCTACCGTCCACAACGCGAAGAGTCGCTCTCCGCAAGGAGAGCGTGGATAGAAATTCGTACCGTTTGACGTGATACGCCCCGCGATTGATGTCGCTCTCCGCAAGGAGAGCGTGGATAGAAATTCTTGCGTATCCTGATATGATTATCTGTACTAACGGTCGCTCTCCGCAAGGAGAGCGTGGATAGAAATGCCTAAAATCATATCATCTTCTGTCATAGTTTAAGTCGCTCTCCGCAAGGAGAGCGTGGATAGAAATACTCTATCAGCTCTATGATACTTATGCTAAGGTGTCGCTCTCCGCAAGGAGAGCGTGGATAGAAATTAGTTGTACTGTACATAATCGCCAGAGCCGGAAAGTCGCTCTCCGCAAGGAGAGCGTGGATAGAAATATGGGCGCATCATAGGGACGCACCGCGAAAATGGGTCGCTCTCCGCAAGGAGAGCGTGGATAGAAATCAACGTCGGCTTTCCAATCGCCGCTTTCCTACTGTCGCTCTCCGCAAGGAGAGCGTGGATAGAAATTATTCATATTTATTGGAGGTGCACAAAAAAATGGAGTCGCTCTCCGCAAGGAGAGCGTGGATAGAAATATGGGGCGCCCTACACCAATTTCCACGACCTTAAGTCGCTCTCCGCAAGGAGAGCGTGGATAGAAATCGAAACCATGCTGCCCAGCTGGACCCGGTATGCTGGTCGCTCTCCGCAAGGAGAGCGTGGATAGAAATAACTTTTTTCAGGGCCTTGTTGGCCGTGGTTGCTGGTCGCTCTCCGCAAGGAGAGCGTGGATAGAAATATCGGCGTCGGGACTACACGTGCCAGCCTCGGGGTCGCTCTCCGCAAGGAGAGCGTGGATAGAAATACTATGACAATTACAATCTGCACTGCGTCGAAGAGTCGCTCTCCGCAAGGAGAGCGTGGATAGAAATTCCTGCTGGCTGCTGGCGTGATGCTCGGCGGGCTCGTCGCTCTCCGCAAGGAGAGCGTGGATAGAAATCGGAGCACCCACAACACAAGCTGGTAAGCATGCTCGTCGCTCTCCGCAAGGAGAGCGTGGATAGAAATCATAAGTGCCGGGCGCCAGCGTTTGATAGGTACGGTCGCTCTCCGCAAGGAGAGCGTGGATAGAAATTACAGTCACGCGGGAAAGCTTTTCAACTTCCTCAAGTCGCTCTCCGCAAGGAGAGCGTGGATAGAAATTCCACACACTTAAAAGGTATGTCAGCCCACAAAAAGTCGCTCTCCGCAAGGAGAGCGTGGATAGAAATGAACGTAGGCTTTCCCATTGCCGCATTTTTGCTGGTCGCTCTCCGCAAGGAGAGCGTGGATAGAAATCGCTGCAAGGCGGGATTGTAACCACAATGGACGGGGTCGCTCTCCGCAAGGAGAGCGTGGATAGAAATCCCAATCTGCTAAAATTTTGTGCAATATGCTAGGTCGCTCTCCGCAAGGAGAGCGTGGATAGAAATAACTTTTGTCGCCTCCATAATTACATAGGTTTCAGTCGCTCTCCGCAAGGAGAGCGTGGATAGAAATATCCGAATAGCGCTCGAATTCAATCTGCCGCTGCGTCGCTCTCCGCAAGGAGAGCGTGGATAGAAATCTTTTTGGTACTCATCCAAAATGATAATGCTCGTGTCGCTCTCCGCAAGGAGAGCGTGGATAGAAATCTGCTCATACACGCCCATATAGTGCACATTGCCTTTGGTCGCTCTCCGCAAGGAGAGCGTGGATAGAAATAAGGACGGCCTGACGCTGGAAGTCCTGGACGCTGACGTCGCTCTCCGCAAGGAGAGCGTGGATAGAAATCTGGAGGGGTGTTGCCTCGCCCAGCAGCGGGCGTTGTCGCTCTCCGCAAGGAGAGCGTGGATAGAAATGTCCATATTGCGGTAGCCCACGATCTGGTGTTGGCGTCGCTCTCCGCAAGGAGAGCGTGGATAGAAATATGGCTGCCAGCTTGCTGCTGGCGGTGCAGCTGACGTCGCTCTCCGCAAGGAGAGCGTGGATAGAAATCTGGATGAGGTAAACCACACCCTGGACAGCAGCGGGTCGCTCTCCGCAAGGAGAGCGTGGATAGAAATACGCTTTCGGCCACGCGAAGCAGCGCCGTGGCGATGTCGCTCTCCGCAAGGAGAGCGTGGATAGAAATATAGATTACAAATACAACGGATGAACTGCCTACAGTCGCTCTCCGCAAGGAGAGCGTGGATAGAAATCGCCAGTTCTGCGTTGTCAACCAGAGCACTCACATAGTCGCTCTCCGCAAGGAGAGCGTGGATAGAAATTTTTTCGCCGGCAAAAACTCATCGCCGATGTCCTGGTCGCTCTCCGCAAGGAGAGCGTGGATAGAAATGACGAGCGGGGTCTTCGACCTTCGCGGTAATGTCCGTCGCTCTCCGCAAGGAGAGCGTGGATAGAAATACAAAAAAAGACGCCGACGGGAACACAACGCAGTTGTCGCTCTCCGCAAGGAGAGCGTGGATAGAAATTGCTGGCCGGAGGCAAGCTGCCCACAGCCAGCGACCGTCGCTCTCCGCAAGGAGAGCGTGGATAGAAATCTTGAGAGTAATGTCCATCTTGATGCCTCCTGCGTCGCTCTCCGCAAGGAGAGCGTGGATAGAAATGCCAAAGCGCGACCACAGCCCAAAAACGCAACGCCGTCGCTCTCCGCAAGGAGAGCGTGGATAGAAATTGCAACGTTGCGAGTGTGTCGGCAAATGAATGGGTCGCTCTCCGCAAGGAGAGCGTGGATAGAAATTTAATCTGTTTGTTTACGCCGCTCAAAGCCTTGCTCGTCGCTCTCCGCAAGGAGAGCGTGGATAGAAATAAACAGGTTGATGGTGGTGGAACCGTCGGTCAGGGTCGCTCTCCGCAAGGAGAGCGTGGATAGAAATTATTTGGATTTGGTCAGCGGAGAATTACGGATTGTCGCTCTCCGCAAGGAGAGCGTGGATAGAAATCAGCAGATCGTGAACTTTGGCACGCAGACCGTAAAGTCGCTCTCCGCAAGGAGAGCGTGGATAGAAATTATTATGTGCCGCGCCATCCGTTACCTCCAATCAGTCGCTCTCCGCAAGGAGAGCGTGGATAGAAATTACACCGATACCGCCGTCATCGTGCTGCGCTCTGAGTCGCTCTCCGCAAGGAGAGCGTGGATAGAAATATATGCACTCTGCATATCAGTGCTCATAATGCCCGTCGCTCTCCGCAAGGAGAGCGTGGATAGAAATTGATTATATCGCCCAGATGCCGAGCCTGTACAAGTCGCTCTCCGCAAGGAGAGCGTGGATAGAAATTCCGGCAGTGCCAGCGCGGGCACCCGTGTGGGCGGTCGCTCTCCGCAAGGAGAGCGTGGATAGAAATTGCAATCTTGAACTGCGTTCGCCGCAGGCTGGCTGTCGCTCTCCGCAAGGAGAGCGTGGATAGAAATTGCTGTGTGCCTGTGCGGCGCGGTGATCCCGAAGTCGCTCTCCGCAAGGAGAGCGTGGATAGAAATGATTTCAAACTCTGCTGTTGCACCTGCGGGAACGGTCGCTCTCCGCAAGGAGAGCGTGGATAGAAATAACAAAAGCCGTGACGTAAATATTAAAATAGTTTTGTCGCTCTCCGCAAGGAGAGCGTGGATAGAAATGGTGAAGTGATAGACCGTGTGGAAGGGTTGACAGTCGCTCTCCGCAAGGAGAGCGTGGATAGAAATCCGCACATCCAGCTCACATAACCGCCGGGCCGTGTGTCGCTCTCCGCAAGGAGAGCGTGGATAGAAATATTTCTCAACCGATGCGCGGCAAGACCGACGAAGGTCGCTCTCCGCAAGGAGAGCAGGGAATGTTTCTCTTTCTGACTGTTCAGGGTGGTTTTGTTCATGCGGATATCCGCTTTAATTTTAAAAATTGCTATAGTAAAAAACTCTCGCATAAAATAATATAAAAATATTATATTATCTACTTGACAAGGTACCCCGGTGGGGTATATAGTGAACATACCCCGCCGGGGTACCTTGCATGTGATGGGAGGGTAACATAATGCAGGAAAACGAAAAGAAGGAACCGTGTTGCTGCTGTGCACACAAAACAAAGCATCGCAGTGAAGAAGAGTATAAAAGCCTGGTCCACAGACTGAACCGGATCGAAGGGCAGATTCGGGGCATCCGTGGGATGGTGGAAAACGAAGCGTATTGTCCGGATATTCTGGTGCAGTCGGCGGCGGTAACGGCGGCGATGAACGCGTTCAACCGTGAGCTGCTGGCAAACCATATCCGCACCTGTGTGGCGGATGATATCCGTGCCGGGAATGACGAAGTTGTGGATGAGCTGCTGAAAACGCTGCAGAAACTGATGAAATAAGCATTGCCTGCACAAAATAGCAGAAGCAGAACATGAAATAAATGCACGAGTGTTTGAGCCAGCAAAAATGCCATGCCAATGCCCAGTACGATTGTTTTTCTGTTCACAAACATCGGTAAAAGTTTGTGTAACATTACCAGAGCCATGAATAAATGCCAGTCATTCCCTGTGAGAGGGTGTGGATAGAAATGCCGCATCGGCCTTGGTTGCCCCCAACGTATCGCTCTCCGCAAGGAGAGTGTGGATAGAAATGGTAACCTCAATAATACGTCGAATGGCAGGCTAGCAGCTCACCAAAAGGGGAGTGAGGATAGGGCAACACCGCACAATTCCCGCCTTGCGGCTTAAGCACCGCTCCGGCAGCTG
>OLSP01001440.1_pt1 | contig 21813 bp, 18 predicted proteins | sample 1672941 | NCBI WGS metagenome assembly OLSP01 (sample SAMEA3136739, study PRJEB25190) | human gut metagenome | reverse complement strand
TTAATGGGTATGATCTCAGCCCGTCATATTAGGGCACCCCTTAGTTGAAATCGGGGGCAAAATTAAGTGTTTTCGCTGAAACACGCAAATCGAGTGAACGATAACCGGAAATATTTGTTAATTTTGTAGGCCGGTGGGTATTTTTTAATCCTGCTGGTAAAGTGTAATTATTAACTTCAAACGAACAAATATTATGTTATTATTATTGCAAGCGGCAGCTCCTGCTGCCGAAACTGTTGTAGAAGATGGTTTTAGTAAATTGCAGGTCTTTCTCCAACAACTGATAGACTGGGGAGTAAATGCAGGTGGTCATATCATCAGCGCTGTGCTGATTTTCATAGTAGGACGTTTCCTGATATCTTTCCTTAATAAAATGGCGGCCCGGTTGTTGGCTAAGCGGCATGTGGATGCCAGTATCCAGAGTTTTGTAAAGAGTTTGGTGAACATCTTGCTGACTATCTTATTGATTATTGCCGTTATCGGTAAATTAGGAGTAGAAACAACTTCATTTGCTGCCTTGCTGGCATCCGCCGGTGTGGCTATCGGTATGGCATTGTCCGGTAACTTGCAGAACTTTGCAGGTGGTCTGATTGTATTGCTGCTCCGTCCTTATAAAGTAGGTGACTTGATTGAAAGCCAAGGCATCACGGGCACGGTTCGTGAGATCCAGATTTTCCATACGATTCTGACTACCGGTGATAATAAGATTATTTATATCCCGAATGGTGCGTTGAGCAGTGGTACTGTGACTAATTACAGTCGTGAAGCTACCCGTCGTGTAGAATGGATAATCGGTGTGGAGTATGGCGAAAATTTTGATAAGGTGGAAGAAACTACCCGTCGTATCATTGCCGAAGACAAGCGGATTCTTAGTGATCCGGCTCCTTTTGTAGCCCTTCATGCACTGGATGCCAGTAGCGTGAATGTGATTATCCGTGCCTGGGTGAAGAGTGAGGACTATTGGGGAGTTTATTTCGATATGAACAAGACCATCTACTCTGTATTCAATAAGGAGGGTATAGGTTTCCCTTTCCCACAACTGACGGTACATCAGGCAAAGGATTGATAGTGGTCTGGAATTGATAACCATAAATGAATAAAGGGCATAACAACAATTTGTTATGCCCTTTATTCATTATAGTTAATACTCGTGATGGTTTTTATTGTAAATCACATTTCATATACTCCGAGTTCTTCCTCTATGGCTTCACATTCATCTTTCTCTATATGCAGTAAGCGATTGATTTCCCTTCGCTTTTCGAGGTCAGTGAAATAACTTTCTACTACGGTATACAGGTCGAATCCTTTGGTGGAACCTGCTGCCATGTCTAATGACTCTACCATTTTCTCTACTTCCCTGTGAATGCGTTCCTTGTTGATGAAATGCAACTCATTACTATGAATCAGATACTTTTCCATGATCGTTGGTATTTAAAGTTCTATTAATATAACGTCTGTTATGAACGGTTAGTTCATACAAAAAATAATAATTCCTCTCTAAGTTAATAGAGAATTAATAGCTTTATTAATACTCCTCGTGTATTATTGCCGAATAATAGCGTAAAAGTAAATTTAAAAAGTAATAATACCATGAAAAAAGTAATTAGTATGAATCTGATAAATGTAATTCAAATGAAAACACAAAGCTTTTGGTTGACAGCACTATTAGTGCTGTTAGGTGTTTTTTCTACAGTGAATACCAACGCTGCAGAAAAGTTAATGGCTGGTACCGGCAAAGTGAATATAACCCCGCCTAATCCCCGCTATCCGGTTCACGATTCACTCTATGCACGAACTCTTATTCTTGAAGCGGGAGCTTCGCGTATTGCTTTTGTCTCTCTGGATTTGGTTATGTACAGTAATGTTCCGTTAGCCGAGAAACTAAAAAAGCAATTTGGTTTGCAGGAAGTCTATTTCTGTCCCCAGCATACACATTCCGGTGAGGCAGGGCCCAAAGAGTGGCTCGATGCTCAGATAACCAAAGCTTTGAAACAGGCTTCTTCTTCTATGTTCGAGGCTCGTATTTCAGCCGGTTATCGTAGTTTTCCTCAATTAAGTTTCAACCGGTTGCTTCTTCGTGAAGACGGTCGCGCCCGCGAATCATGGGTAGGAGATGACCACTACAGGGCGGTGAATCCGGAGCGTATTCCTCATGGGCCTGTTGATAATTCTGTAGGTGTCATTAAACTGGAGGACACGAAAGGTAATCCGAAAGTAATTCTAATGAATTATGCCTGCCATCCGGATGTGGCCTGGAATAACTTTGAAATCTCTGCCGACTATGTGGGCTATGCCACTAAATATACGGAAGAAGCTTTTAACAATCAGGTATATTGCCTCTTTGTACAAGGCGGTGCAGGAAACCAGGCACCTTTATTTAAGGATGGCGGACGTACCGGGCCGGATGACCCTCGCCCGTCCAATTATGATTTGATAGACCGTATGGGTAAATTGCTTTCTATTGAAGCCGTTAAACTGGCCAAAGAAATATATCCGAACCCGTATGATGTACCCAATATCAAGGTGAAGACTGACTCTCTGCATTTTATCGGCAGACATGACAAGAACCTGAAGTATAATGTGCATTTCTCCGTAATATCCATTAATAACCGTATTGCCATTGCCACTGTTCCCGGTGAACCTTTCATCAAGTTCCAGATTGATTGGAAACGGGAAATGCAACCCAATCATGTTATTCCTTTCTTCTTCGGATATACCTGGAACAACGGAAGATGGCCGATGTATCTGCCTGATATTCGATCGGCAGCTTATGGTGGCTTCGGAGCAGATGAAGGATCGTGGCTTATTGAAGTCGGAGCAGGTGAAAAGATTTTCAACAAGCTGATAGAGAATTATTATCGGATGATGGGAGTATTCCGTTGAGGATGCTCTGAGTAAATAGAAAGAAGAAGATGTATCGGGAAATTTCCAAATACATCTTCTTTGCTTTTATTGGGATAACAGTGCAAACAATGATTGTTCTCTTTTATGTACTAAAAGTAAATTTTATAACTGATATTCGGTATCAATCCCGATCCGTCTTTTTTCTCTATCTTATGAGTTTTTTCGTTGTACTGGTAAAAGTGCATTCCTGTGCGCATACCTACATTTAGCATTTTAATAGAAAACTCATGAGATATTTTCTTTTTATTAATTCTATAACTGAAAGAGATGTCACCGTTGATGGAGGGATCAAACTTCTTGCTGTAAGCTCTGGTTTCATCAAATTTAATATCATGTTCTATCATACTTTTACCTTCATCTACAGGGGTATATCGGTCACCACCTTGGAAAAAGATACGCCCGTTGAGACTTAGTACATTTTGTTTATTACGTCCTACCATCCATTCTTTTCCGGCAAGTATGTTCAGGAGATAGTTTTTGTCCAACCGTGTATTACGCCAGATGTTATCTCCGGCTTTGTATTTTGATTTAAAAAGAGAAGCCGTTATCATATAGTAAAAACCATTTTTCATGTATTGCTCTAATGTAATGTCTATACCGTAGTTCACTCCGGAGCCTCTATTCTTTAATATCCTGTCCAGATAGAAACTCTGATGGTTGATGATGGAAAAGGAAGAATTCTCTTCAACAGGTATTCGGAATAGATATTGATAATAGGGTTCCACTTTTAAGTGCATGTACGAGTTGATGTTCCAGTCGTATGTAAGCCCGAAGTGATGAGCCTTTGAAAAATCCAGGTATCTGTTGGATTCGGTTTTTCCGTTGGCTTCCTGTTCCACAAAGTAGTAATCAAGCTTTTCCCTGCGACTGTGCAGACCGTATGCCAGTGCCAAGGCGTGTTTCGGATTAAAGCTCCATTTAAGGGCTGCTCTGGGTTCTACGGTCCAGTTCTTATTCAGGGTGAAGTACTGTGCGGTGATGCCCAGACTGGTAGTAAAATGGCTACTTAGGTTGATGACAGAACTGCTGTATGCCGAGAGCACACAACTTCCCCCATTCCCTTTTGAAATCTGTTCCATAGGTACATCTAAACCGAAATTAGGACTGATTTTGTAATCCAAGTCATATTGGAGCCCTGTAACTGTGATACCTGTCCGGTTGATATGGTTGGAATTGAATTTCTTGTTCAGATAGGAATTAAAGACTATATCCCATTTGGAATTCCGAATATCTCCTACATGGACCAGTTTGTCATCTTCTGTCATCTGATCAGCTCTCGTGCGATCTTTCGAGTAAGTGGCGGCTAATGAAGAACGGATATACGTATCTGCATTGATAAGATACTTGTGTGTAAGTCCTCCTGCCGCTTTGTCAAAAGCTGTATTTCCGGACTGCCGGTCACCTTGTGTCTCCCATTCATCACGGTCGATGGCTTCCGGTTTATAACGGTCAATCAGCCCGATTCCCCAGATAGAGAAAGTTCCGGCCTTCCGGGTAGGAAAATTTAATTTGAATGATAAGTCCTGATATTTCAGATTCATATCATTTCCTGTAGCCAAGGAAGTGGTGGAGAAGCGGTAATTGAAGATATAGGAACTTCCATGCTTCCTGCTTATCGGGCCTTCCGATGCCAGGTCAATACCCAGAATGCCTAACTGAAATGTATGTTCATACTTCTGATTGTTGCCATTTCGTATTTGCATGTCGAAGACACCTGATAGCGCATTGCTGTATTCGGAAGGGAACGCACCGTTGTAGAAATCGGAGTTACCGATCACCTGTGTACTCAGGGCCGAAAGAAAGCCCCCACCCAGTCCGGTAAGGTCGGCGAAGTGAGTCGGATTGGGAATTTCTACCCCTTCCAACCTCCATTGGGTAAACTGGGGTGAATTTCCTCTGATAGCTACAGCGTTGGTTCCTACATCTCCAGCCACACCTGCAAATGCGGAACTCAGACGTGCCGGATCATCAAAACCATTGGCAAACCTGCCTGCTTCTTCCATGCTGATCATGCGTCCGCCGGTAATGGCCATTGCATTCAGAGGTTTATCTTTCTTTATCTCCGGTTGTATGACGACTTCCGCCAACGAGTGAATGTTTTCATCCAGAGTGATTTCCATATATACTTCCTTGGAAGAGGTTACAGGTATCTCATTGAAAATATTGGCATTATATCCTACATAGGAGGTTTGTATATTGCATCGTCCCACAGGAACATTGTCTATCCGAAATCTCCCCAGACTGTCTGTTGTGCTGCCCAAAGAGTCGACATTCATAATTCTTACAGTAGCAAACTCTATGGGTGCATTGGTTTTGGAATCCAGTACAATTCCTCTGACTATTTGGGTAGGTTTCTCTGTTTTTTCCTTGGTGGATTTCTGTAGTTCATTGCCGGATGGAGTGATAATGATATGGTAGCCTGTTATTTTGTACGAATATCGGGTGTCTTTCAAGATTTGCGCTAACGCCTTGTCAATACTTTGGGATTCTAAAGACAGGGATATTTTTCTCTTTACATCTACGGCCGATAATTCATAGGCTATGCTATATCCGGTTTGTTGTTCTATCTCAGCAAAAGCTTCTTTCAGTGATATGTTTTTATTCTGTATAGTGATTGGCTTTCTGTCATTCTGTGCTGTGGCATTCAATGAGAGAAAGGCAAAAAATAAAAAAAGGAGTATCTTGTCTGTTTCTTTATTAATGGTTATTCGATTCATTGTTGTATGTTTTTATAAGATAAGCTGCATTTCGGCATAACTTTTTCATGCAAGCATGAAAGTTCTGCACTCAATTTGCATTATCTTTGTATAGTTAATACTTTGTTTTACTTTACGGTTTGATGGAGCATTAGCATTTCAGAACCGGGTTGAGGGTCTCAAGCTGCAATCCGGTTCCTTTTCTTCATAGGCAGTTTCTTTTTATTGTTTTTTGATTAGTTCTACTTTGTCTCTCTGTATCTGATAACTGAAGCCGATCATCTCACTCAATACAGGCAGAACTTCTTCCAGATTTTCATTTTTCAGGAACCGGACGGTATATCGTTTGGAGGCGGGAACGTTCATTGTATGATTGATAGTTACATTATAACGTCTCTCTAATGTTTGCAGGATTTCGGTGAAAGGCGCATCGGTAAATATCAGTTTTCCCGTGATCCAGCCATCTGCATCGGTTGGAGAAACTTCAGTAATGTTGACGGCAGATGTTTTTTTATCGTACGTCAACTGTTCATTAGGTTTCAGTATCTGCGAACCTTGAACGGGAGGGGTGACTTCAACTTTGCCACTTGTCAGGGTAGTGGTCACCAGTTCATCATCAGCGTATGCCTTTACATTGAATTGGGTTCCTAATACTTTGACTGAAAGTTGGGACGTTTCTACAATAAACGGTTTCGCTGCATCTTTCCGAACAGAAAAATAGGCTTCACCGTCAAGGTATACAAGGCGCTGCGCTTTCGAGAACTTTTCCGGGTATTTGATTGCTGTTCCTGCATTCAGCCATATTTCGGAGCTATCAGGCAATAGGAAGTGTTTTTTATCACCGTATGCAACAGATATCTCAACCCATTTATCCTTCGTGGAAGTATAGTACAGATAACTTCCTGCAATAATCAGTAGCGGAATCAGGGCTGCCGCGATGCTCATTCGTTTCTGATAGAAAGGTCGGGGCACCATTTTCTTATAACCTATCTTTTGGTTTACTCTGTTTAATGCAAGTTTAGTGTCCGGGTCTGTTTTTGCCTCCAATTGATCCCAATATTCCAATGAAGCTTTTTCTTTTTCTTCAGTGTCTTTATCTTTAATGATCCATTTCTGAACCTTCTCTTCCGTTTCGGGAGAGAAGCGGCCGGATAAATATGTTCCGATGATTCTAACAATATTATTTTTCTCCATTCTGTTGCATTTACTATATATACAGTCAACGGATGAAAAACTCAGTAAGTAAATGAATCTTTTTTCTATTTTTTCTTTTTAGAAATAGGGGGCTACCTGAATAAGCGAGAAAAAGAACAGAACTATCTGCTTCGTACCAGGCTTGTATCTTCTTCGTACCCTCCTCGTACCAACTTCGCTATTTTGTTCCTCGTATAGGAGCGAAGGAAATGCGAACCGGGTATAAGGAGGAAGAACTTTTGACCAAAAGGTAATATTGTATGTTGTTTGTCTCTTTTCTGTTATGAATTTATTCACCACAGATTCATTACCATACCATTATGCCAGTAATAAGAAGAAGTATGAAATAGTTTTCCGTATCTCTTTCAGAGCGAGGCTTAACTGACTTTCCACATTTCTCTTGGTAGTATTCAGTCGTACGGCTATCTCTTCATTGCTTAGGCCCTCGTTGCGACTTAGCATGTATATCTTTCTCCGTTGTTCCGGCATTTTTTCTACCGTGTCGTCTATTAGTAATCCGAGTTCTTTGGCTATCAGATCTTCTTCCGAAGTAGAACTACATTCCTGCTGCTGGACACTACTCAGATAAGTATCCTCTACATATTTGTGCTTCAGAAAGTTGATGGCAGAATTTCTGGCAATTGTATGCAGGTAAGAATCAAATGATCTGGAGATATCGACAGAGTGGCGGTTTATCCAGAGGTTTACAAATAAATCCTCTGTCAGTTCTTCAGCATCCGGACTCGACTTGATATAGCCCTGGATAAAGGCTTTTGTTTTACCGTAATAAGTGATAAAAACCTCCTCGAAGGCCTCATGACTATCTTGTCGTAAAGCCTCCAAGGTTTTTATATCAATCTTATTGCTCATTTATGGTCCGGTTTTGTTTTTTGACGGGAGCAAAAGAAGTGATTATTTGTTTGATGAAGCTATTCTTTTGGATTAATTAACCTTGTCTATTTTATTTTCTATTCTTAGTTTTTATTTCCGACACTTCTGCAATGTTTCCGTATCGCTTTTATTTCAGATACTTCTTCAGCGGGCAGTCCGTAACTTTTAACCCTTCGGCTATACTTTGGGCATTCATTCGCGCACCCTTCAAAGATGTATGTGTATGATCTGTATTATAGAAAACAGCTGATTTCTTGGGCCCCATCTTTTGGAGTTTATCTGCGGATATTTTATTCAGATCAATAAAGCAGGCTCCGGTTGCTTCTGCCGCTTCACGTGTCCATTTACCGTAACTTTCGCTATTGCGTTCTATTTGTCCGTTTTTCCACTTATTGCGGGGCGTGTGACTCAATACAATCGGGATTGCTCCTTTTTCTTGTGCATCCCTGATGAACTTGCGGAGATACCAGCCAAAAGTATAGACTACCTGGTATTTTCCGGTCTTTTCCATCAGAAAGACTTTACTTTCATCTCCCGAACCGTGTAATTCACCACGGGCTTTTCCGATATTGATATCTCCTCCGTCATTATGTCCGAACTGGATGAGTACGAAATCTCCCGGTTTAAGTGCATCATACACTTTGTCCCAGCGTCCTTCGTCTAAGAAAGTGCGGGCACTGCGTCCGGCCATGGCACAATTTTCTACAGATACCTTCTTTGAATTAAATATCTCAGTTATTACACTTCCCCATCCCCACATACCGTCTTTATCATCATCTTTATTCTTTACCGTACTGTCACCGATAGTGAATACCACCGGGCATCCTTCTTTCCGGCTGGAACCGGTAATTGTATCCTGCTCAACCGGTTTCAAATAGTTGGCCAGTTCTAACCTTTCATAGTTTCGGATACCTTCAGTTGCAGATTCTGCGTTCACTTTTGCCCCGAAGGCACTGGTGTGGATACGGTCTAAGTAGAACATATATTTCACTTTTTCCTTGCCGAATTTCTCAAATTTGGATGCGGTGATATCATTCAGGTCTATAAAAGGTACTTCTTGTTCTTCGGCTATTTGTTTGGCCCACAGGCCGAAAGTTTGGTTGACGCGTGTGATAATTGTACTGTCTTTATCTTCCCAAGCATTGCGGGGAGTCAGTGAGAACAGGATAGGGTGGGCACCTTTCGCCTTTACATCCTGCACGAAGCGACGCATATATTCTCCATAGGAATATACAGTTTCCTTCACTCCGGTTTCCTGGATGGTTACATTCAGGCTATCTTTACCGATTCCCGGTATGGAAGCGCGTGCGCGCCCGCTGTCATAAGGGCCATTGTCATTATGTCCCAGTTCGATGATCACCCAATCGCCAGCTTGGACCCCTTTTATAACATCCGGCCAGAAACGGTTGTAGAACGTACGGCTACTTGTTCCTCCCAATGCATGGTTTTCTACGGTAATCCGGTCTGAATCGAAATAATCACCGGCATAATATCCCCAGCCCCATTGACCGTTGTTCCCATTTCCCAAGGTTCCGGTACGCATGGTAGAGTTACCCACCAGAAACAGAATGGGATTATTTCCTTTCCGGCTTGAACCGGCTACAGGTCTTGCTGTACGGGCCTTATTCAAACTGTCCAGTGTATTGTCAATCACCTGGTTGACATCCTTCATCGGTGCAGATACCTTATTCTGAGCCTGTGCCGAGAAAACAAATGCGAATGTCATTCCTAAAATCAGATAGCTGTAAAATGTGTGTTTATTCATCTTTCTATAACCTTAATTCTTTGTTGGTACAAAAATAGGTGAAATTTGAGTCTCTGCGAATGGAATATCATTCAGAATTGCTGTCTTTTTGTGCAATTGAGTGGGATTTCTTTAAAATTCAAACATTAAAGCTTTTTACGATGTTATATTAATAAACTTCAATCTACATGCTTACTACGTTCTTAAATGCATTAGCCACTATAATCAGTGTGACAAGTCTTCTCATCGTCACTTATGGGGCATTAATTGGGATAATTTCTTTTCTGGTCAATGAGTTTAAAAGATTCACGGGCAAGTACTCAACTACCAATATCCGGAAGTTACGGGCTACTTTCGGAACTTATTTGCTACTTGGACTTGAATTTCTTATCGCATCAGATATCTTAAAAACCGTACTGGAACCAACTTTGAATGAACTGGCAATTTTAGGTGGTATAGTCGTTCTGAGAACTATCTTATCCGTCTTTCTAAACAGAGAAATCAAAGATTTGGAGGCTGAAGGTGAAAAAGAGCAATGATTCTTGGGAAGTAAAAAGCATTATTAGATCTCTTCTTTAACATATTATCTGAATTATGTTAATTGTTAACATAATGAATCTAAATAGTTAACAACCTCCTTTATTCTATTAAACCATGTTATAAATGTCCCTGTCTGGACCTGAAAATTTGGAGATATCCTCAAAGTCCGTATCTTTGCAATGTGTTTTTCATAGTATTAGATTTAAGGTTAACAAAAGATTGGCTGTCTGGGATAGATAGCCTTTTTTTATGACCATACTTGAAGGCTCTATTTATCTGAGTTAAGCTACTGGTGAGCCAAGTTACCAATGCCACAAAAAATCATGAGGTATCCTCTTGGTAGGGCGTTTGGGCGGGATTTCTTTTAATACTTTGCGGCTTGCACTGTTCATATCCTTAATTGAGAAATTGGGATATAAAACATCATGGACTTTTTCGACAAGAATGCTGGAAGGGAGATGAAAAGATACTTTTTGGCGTATATCTTTCACAGAGGCTCCTATTGAAAGTATATACTCCCCTTTATCCGCTACCCAAGATGAAATGCCACTTTGAAACGATGCCAGATCTTTTGCGGATAATAAGAAAGAGACAATTTGACTTTCTTGAGGTTTTAGCAATGTAGTCTTTGCAAATGCTTTTAATTCGTAGAGTGGTTTGTCTATTTCTGTGGTAGGGGCTGAAATGTAGAGTTGTACTATTTCTTTTCCTGTTTTCCTTCCAATATTTTTGAGAGTTACGCAAACTTTTATATTTCCGATGGTATCGGTGTCTAATTGTATATTAGAATATTCGAAGTTGGTATAGGAAAGGCCATAGCCAAATTCATAAGATGTAGGAATATTGAATGTTTCATAATAGCGATAACCTACATAGATTCCTTCATTATAAAATGAATTTATGGGATCTTTTTTGGGGATACCGGGAAAAAATGAAGAAGAAGGAACATCGCTATATGCAATGGGGAAAGATACGGGAAGTTTTCCGGATGGAGTGACTTTACCGCTTAATATATCAACAATGGCATTGCCTCCTTGCTGGCCAGCTTGCCAAGCCAATAGAATAGCATCAGGATAATCTTTCCAACTTGCAGTCTCAATTACTCCACCAATGTTCAGGATAACGATGACCTTTTTATTTGCTGCATGATATGCATCACAGACGTTTTTTATCAATTGAGTTTCTATTTCAGATAATGAAAAATAATTTTCGGGATTGCGGTCTTCACCTTCACCTGAAATACGTCCTATTGTGATTATTGCGATATCGCTCTGTGAGACTTCTTTTTGAATGAATTGTTTTGTTATAATCTTTTCTGCACTATTCATTGTGACATATTTATTTTTCGAATCCGTATGGCGTATTGAATCAAGATAAGTTAAGTACAAGTTTTCTACGGATTGAGATAAGTTGTATTTATTCTTTTTCAGTCCTTCTTTGAGGGATACAGCGTGCTTGTAATTTACTTCGCCACTTCCTGTGCCTCCGGTAATCAGTTCGTAGGATGTTTTACCAAATAAAGCTATGCTTCTTGTCTTCTTTAGAGGTAAAGTCTCTTGTTTATTTTTTAAAAGGACCATGGCTTCATTTGCAGTATTCCTGGCAATCTGTGTATGTGCCTTCAAATTTGGTGTGGAAGAGAAAATATAGCCATTAAATCGGGGAGTTTTTTTTATAAAAGATAGAATGCGATGGATATTTCTATTTAATATATCTTCATCCAGCGTCTTGTCTTTTAAGGCTGATAATAATTCATTGTAATGGTAGTAGGCATATTCAGCTGGAAAGCCTGGATTTATAAGGTCATTACCTGCCCTCATTTGAGCTACCGCATCATCGCCTGATACCCAGTCCGTCATTACTATACCTTGGTAATTCCATTCATTACGTAAAATGGTTGTAAGCAGATCTTTGTTTTCAGAGGTGTAGAAACCATTTATTCGGTTATAGGATGACATAATACTCCATGGAGATGTTTCTTTTACAATGATTTCGAATGCTTTCAAATAGAGTTCGCGGAGGGCTCTTTGGCTAATAACTTCATTTATATCTTTTCGATTGGTCTCCTGATTATTGGCTGCAAAATGTTTAACCGTGGCTCCTACTCCATTGGCTTGCACGCCCTTTACCATGGCACTACCTATATATCCAGATAAGTACGGATCTTCTGAATAGTATTCAAAGTTACGACCGCACATCGGATTTCTTTGGATATTTACTGCGGGAGCCAATAGGACATCCGAGCCATATTCTAGCACTTCGTTTCCGATAGCTAGTCCAACTTCTTTAACCAACTCCGTATTCCATGTTGCCGCCAGAGCTGTGGCAGTAGGAAAGGCTGTACAATAGTAGGTGTGGGAGTCACCGTCTCTTTGTGGAGGCATACGTAACCCGGCGGGGCCATCATCCAGAATGGCCGGTGTAATACCCAGGCGTTCGCATTGCCAGGTTGAACCAACTCCCTGTACTTTACGCCAAACATTATTGTTGTTTCCTATGACCATATAAACTTTCTCTTCCGGGCTCATAGCTGATATGACTTCATCAATGCTGTTTGTATGTAACTGTGGAGTGTTGTTTTGCCCCGATGAATGGTTACATAGGAGTATATAGGTGATAAAAACCGTTAAAAGTCTAATATTGCTCATAGATTTTTTTTAGTGGGTTTTACTATAATATTTGGGAGGATTGGTGTTGCCTTTAAGCATGTCATATATATCTTTAAGAACCTCTATACGGAGTGTTTTCCCTATTTCAGCCTTGAGCTGTATTCCTGATTTCCTTGTCCAAAACTCCAAGGTTTGTTGACTGATTTTTTCATTTAAACAGGCACTCCATTCAGGAAGATAGCCTCGTATGCCTAAATATTGAACCATTTGAAAATGTGGATTCTGAGGAGTTAAATCATTGAAATAGATGAGAGTTGCATTATTATCGAGCAATATGTCCTGTAACAGTTCGATAGATATATTTTTCATCTTACAGTTTGATTCAATAGCTATGGAAGAAGCTACACCTGCTGCTTGTCCTAAAGCCATCCAACATGGTTCCATCCGGAGTGTGGAGAATCCGATATGTGAGCCGGATACTGCAACCGGTAACAAGAGGTTATCCACTTCTTTGGGAAGTATAACTCCCCAAGGAACAGTATAAGGGGCTGATGGATAGCTTAAAAAACCATCCAAATGGATTTTGCCGTTTTCTCTCTTTCTCACAGCATGTGAGTCGAGGGCATAATGACTGGCTGTAATACTATTGGGACAGATAGGAGGCCGTTTGTCTTCCATAGGTAATGCATCCTTTGCTGTGAAAAAGTAGGAACATTCAAATCGTCTGCCTTCTCGTACATAAACTTGTCGTGGAAAGTTTGCATTATCCGTATATTCATCTTTAGCAAATTGCCAGTGTGCTACGGCTTTGCGGAATGAAAGTGGTAATGCTTTATCGTTCTGAGCAAACCATAGTAGGCCTAAAGTATAGTTTTTGAGTCTTTCTGCAAATTTATCTCGCCATTCCCAAGAAGAGGTTGCCCATCCCCAGTTCTCTTCGGGAAGGTCAGTGGAAATAAATGCCAGATGTTGGTTGTTGGCATCTGTTTTGGAATTAGGGAGAGTAACCATATTCGTTAGTTTCTTAATTCCCCAAATATCTCCGGGGATATTCGTAGAGTCTCCTTTGAGAATTCTTTGTTTATTCTCTTCTTGCATTTTTTTTGTTACAGACAGCATTTCTATTCCAGTATGTTTTCCTAAAAGGACATCTTCCACCAGAGAAAGATATTCTTCTCTATTATAATTTTCCGGCTTATGGAACGGACGTTTTCGTTTCCAAAACGATTTTAACGTTTTTAATGACGAACGGGCGCATCTCGACACATCCTTTCTTTTGATAGTAGCATACTATTTTTTGAATGAATTGTCAATAAATCCAGAAAAAGAAATTTCAGAACAAAAATAAGCACAAAAATTTAAAAAAAATTATTGCATTTTGCTTCCGGCTGATTTATAATGATTTCAGCTTAAACGATAACGTAAATTACGTGGGCACGGAGGGATGATGTGGAAAATACGAACGTGACACTGCGCGAGGTTGCACAGCGGGTCGGCGTTTCCATGGTAAGCGTCTCTCGCGCGCTTTCCGGTAAAGAGGGCGTGAGCGAAGCGACGCGCAAACGCATCCTCGAAACGGCCGAGGAAATGGGGTATACCGCCAATCTGGCCGCTTCCGCGCTGAAAAAGAAACGGGCGACGGTCGCCATCATTCTGCCGGAGGCGCAGAACGCCGGCGCGTACTATTTCAATTACATGTGGAAGGGCTGCCACGAATATATTCAGGAAAATTCGATTTACCCGATCAGCTTTCTGGAATTTCCCTATGCGCTCAGCCGCTCCAATTCTGAAGAGGAGCCGCTGCTCGCCAAGCTGGACGAGGTTTACGCGCAATACGGCAGCGAGCTGGACGGATTGATTACCGTCCCGGCAACCAACAGCTCCGCCTCGCGGGAAAGCCTGAAGCGCTTTGTCGACCGCGGGATTCGCGTTGTGCTGATTGATAACGACATCGGCGAACTGAACAGGCTATGCTGTATCGCGCCGAACGACGAAAATACCGGAAGACTCGGCGCCGAGCTGATGTGCAGCATGATCTGGCAGCAAAGCGGAACCATTCTGATCGCGGCGGGCAAGGAAGATTCGCCGTCCCATCGGATGAACACCATCGGGTTTACCGATTACATTCGAACGCACCGGCCGGAGTTGAACGTGATGGTCATCAACGATCCATCTCCCCACCCCAGCGCCGATCGCTACTACGAATGTATGTCCGATCCAGCGATAATCGCCGCCTACTCCGTCCGCGCACGCAACACGATTCCGCTGTGCAACGCAGCACTCCGGCTGGAAGCCAAACGCAAGCTGCTTCTGGTGGGCAGCGATCTGTTCGACGAGAGTGCCGATATGCTGCGCCGCGGCGTGCTGAAAGCAATTATCTATAAAAATCCCTATCAGAAAGGCTACGAGGCGATCAAAACCTTGTCAGAGGTGCTTGTAAAAGATAAGGCGCCGAAAGCCGAAAGCATCACTGTTCCGATCTCCGTCATTCTTCGCAACAATTTAATGTTCTTCGAGGAGTTCATCTGAAGCGTATCGTCTCCGCATCGAAATGATTTTGCAAAGCGTTGCAAAAATCATATAAAGCAAGGAGGAAACCCACTATGAAAAAACTGTTGACTCTCGCTCTTGCTCTGGCCATGGTGTGCGTCTGCGCGCTGGCCGCGGCCGAAATGGGCCCGACCCTGAACTTCAAGCTGGCCGAAAACCAGCCGGACGGCAACCCCATCACCGAAGGCATGAAGATGTTTGCCGAACTGGCCAACAAGTACACCGAGGGCACCGTGACCATCGACGTGTACGCCAACGGCGCGCTGTGCGACGAAGCCTCCTCCATGGATCAGCTTCAGCTCGGCTCCCTGGATTTCTCCCGCGTGAACACCAACTCCATGGCCTCCACCATCGACGAGTTCGGCGTGTTCGGCATGCCGTATCTCTTCGCCAGCACCGAGCAGAAGTATAAGGCGCTGGACGGCGAAGCCGGCGAGTACGCCATGGGGCTGCTCGATGATTATGGCATGGTCGGCCTGTATTTCTGGGAGGCCGGCGCGCGTTGCTTCTACACCACCAGCAAGCCCATCCGCAGCGTTGAGGATCTGAAGGGCATGAAGATCCGCGTTCAGCAGACTGAGGTCGCCATTTCGATGGTTCGCGCGCTGGGCGCCGAAGCCACCCCGATGGATTACGCTGAGGTTTTCCAAGGTCTGCAGACCGGCATTGTTGACGGCGCTGAGAACGACTTCGTTTCCTACTACACCTCTGGTCACTACGAGGTCGCCAAGTATTACTCTCTCGACCAGCACATGGCGCCCCCGGCCGTTCTGCTGATGAGCAAGGCCAGCTGGGATAAGATGACCGAAGCGCAGCAGGAAGCCGTCCGCAAGGCCGCCTATGAGGCCGCCGTCTGGCAGCGTCAGGCCATGCAGGATTATCAGCTCGAATCCCGCGCTGCGTGCGAAGCCGCCGGCTGCGAGATCATCGAAGTGGATGTGCCGTCCTTCCAGGCGGCTGTCGCCAGCGTTTACGACGAATATCCGCAGTACAAGACCATCGTTGATATGATCAACGCGGTCGAATAATCCCCTGCTATTCCCCATTCACATCGGAGGGTGGATGCTCGCCATCTGCCCTCCTTTCTTTCTTCAAAAACAGCGTTTCCTGCCGCGCGCGGCGGCAGAGGGAAAATCTCAAACCATTTTTATCCCCGTCGGAGGAAAAAATATGCAAAAACTCAGAAAATTTCTGGATCATGTCATCCAGCTCGAGCGATATATCTGTTGTGCGCTGCTGGTTGCGATTATGGTCATCTGCTTCGGTGCAGTCGTCATGCGCTATGTGGTCAGCAAGCCGTGGTCCTGGTCCGAAGAGGTCATCATCGTCATGCTGGTCTGGTTCGGCTTCATGGTGATGTCCGTTGAAACCTACAATGACAGCAATATTGCCATCACCGGCTTCTACAGCAAGTTCCCCAAGCCGCTCCAAAAGGCCTGCGACGTGCTGCGCCATGTGCTGCTCACGGCGTTTTTCTACCTGATGATGACGGATTCGTGGAAGATCTTCGTGCTCAATTCGCGCAAGCGTCTTCCCGCCTCTCACTGGAATCAGGGCTTCCAGTATTTTCCGATGGTGCTCGGCGGCGCGCTGATGTTTGCCTTCAGCATCATCAACCTGATCGGCGTCTTCGTCAAGGAGGAGCGCCAGACCAGCGACGGTGTTGAGCGTTTTGAAAAAGGCTTTGACAAGCTGTTTAAGAAGGGAGGAAAGAAGTCGTGAGCCAGATTGCAATTGGTACGATCATGCTGTTCGCGTCGCTCGCCATTCTGATGGTTCTGCGCTTTCCGATCGCCTACAGCCTTGGCATTTCCGCCGTCATTACGGCGACGTACATGAACATCCCCTATCTGAACCTGTTTCAGAAAATGACCACGGGTCTATCCAGCTTTACGTTTATCGCCGTGCCGTTCTTCATCATGATGGCGCAGGTGATGTGCGACGGCCAGATCACCAAGAAGCTGATGCGCATGTGCAACATCTTCGTCGGTCAGATTCGCGGCGGCACCGCCATCGTGAACATTCTGGTCAGCATGCTGTTCGGCGGCATCTCCGGTTCCTCCGCCGCGGACGTATCCTCCATCGGCGCGATGCTCATCCCGGCCATGGTGGACGAAGGCTACGATGTGGATTACAGCGTCGCCGTCACGGTGACCTCCTCCGTCGAGGGTGTCATCATCCCGCCGAGCCAGAACATGCTCTTCTACGCGATTTCCACCGCGAGCGGCCTGTCCATCAGCACACTGCTGATGTGCGGTTACGTGCCCGGCGTTCTGCTGACCCTCGGCCTGATGATTCCGGCTGTGATTATCGCGATTCGCCGCCACTATCCGCTGGGCGAAAAATGCTCCCTGAAGGAAAACCTCAAGATCTTCGTGGAGGCGCTCTTCGGCCTCGGCGCGATTGTCGTCATCATCATCGGCACCTCCACGGGCATCTGCTCCGCGACGGAAGCGGCTGCGGTTGCGGCGGTCTATGCGCTGTTTGTCACGGTCTGCGTCTACCACAATATGTATCCGAAGCTCTATATCAGCGGCCTGCTCAAATGCCTGCCCACGCTGGCGATGGCCATGAGCATCATTGCGGCCTCCAGCGCGTTCAGCTACGTGATGAACTACCTCAAGGTGCCGCAGAACATGACCGTTTGGCTGCTCTCCCTGACTTCCAACGAGACGATCCTGACGCTGCTGCTCCTGCTGATGATGCTGGTGCTGGGCTGCTTCATGGATATGGGCATCCTGATTCTGGTTACGACCCCGATTCTTTATCCGATTGCGGTCAACGGTCTGGGCTTTAATCCGTATCACTTCGGCGTGGTGCTGGTTCTGGCTTACGGCATCGGCCTGTGTACCCCGCCGGTCGGCACATCCCTGTTTATCGGCTGCACCATTGCCAAACAACCCGTAGAAAAGATGATCAAGGGCTTCCTGCCGTTCTATCTGGTGATGGTCATTCTGCTTCTGCTGCTGACCTTCGTGCCGGAAATCACGCTCTGCCTGCCGCGTATGCTCGGCCTGATTGCGTGAGGCGGAGGGCGACATGAAAAACATTCTTTGCTACGGGGACAGCAATACGTTCGCGTCCCATCCGCTCGGCGGCCGCCACCCCTATGAGGATCGTTTTACCGGGCGGCTCCAGCGCCAGTTGGGCAGCGATTACCGCATCATCGAGGAGGGCTGCGGCGGCCGAACCACCGTCTTTGAAGACGAGGTGGAGACTGGGCGGAACGGAAAGACCTTTTTGCCCACCTGCATTGCTTCCCACAATCCGCTTGATCTGATTATCCTGATGCTGGGCACGAATGACCTCAAGCATCGCATCAACCCCACACTCTGGGATTTGGGCAAGGCCATGGAGCAGCTGCTCCGAATCATCGATTCTTTCCCCTATGCGCCGCATTACAAAAAGCCGAAGGTGCTGATCGTTTCGCCGATTCATATCGGCGATGATGTCGAAAGCAGTCCGTTCGGCTGCTTCACCCGCGAAGCCGTGGAAAAATCGCATCATTTCGCTGAGGTATACGGAGCCGTTGCACAGGCGCACGGCGCGTACTTCCTCGACGCAGCTCAGGTGGCCCACCCCAGCCGAGAGGATCAACTGCACATGGATCGCGAAAGCCACGCTGCGCTGGCCGATGTCTTGGAGAAAAAGGTGCGCGAAATTCTAGGCTAACCCCGCTCCGCGTTCAGGGTTCTTCTTGCGAAGGATCGCGCAGGCGATGCGCTTCGGCGCACCCGATTGAAAAGCCTCATACGCTGCGGAATGCTCAAAGCATCCGGTGTGTATGAGGCTTTTTTCATTGAAATTTTCCAACCGGTATATCGTAACCGTTCAATAATTCCCCAGTACAGAAAAAACTTGGTTCCCAGCCCTCACACCGCCGGGAAGCCAGCTTATCAAAATCAAGCTTTTACATGCGAATCCAAACGCTCGATCAGGTGCCATTCGATGGAGATGCAGCCTGACCATTCGCACCGTATCCATAGGTAAAGCGCGGCATTGTCGCATTGTCATAACCGTTACCCATTACGGTGCCAAGATGCCCATGTAACAGAAATCCCTTGTCCGTCAAGGGCATATGAACAGCGGCTGCGCAGCTGCCTTTGACAGGTTGTAGGATTTCTGCTTCATGGCAATCAAGGCGGCGAGCAGGATACCCTGCCCGTCGCCTCGTTTCACTTTAGTTTTTGCACCGGATTTTGACGTTTACACAAAATATGGGATAGCCCCTAACAATCATTAATACTGATTAAAAAGGTTAACTTTCCACTTTTGGCTGCGTGCAAATGATTCTGCGAGACTATTTGAAAAACAATGAATGGTCAGTTCAGCATCAGATAGCTTTGCTTCACTTTTTGAAAACGCATCTTCCTCAATAGTCGTATTCATTGATAAAATCACAACATCTTTCAAGCAACGACAATCATAGAACGCTTTTGATGGAATTGATGAACATGCTTGGCTAACAGTAAAACTAGTTAATGCCGTTGCACTAAACGCTTCTTCTCCTATACTCTCTAATTTCTCCATTCCTTGTATTTCTTCCAGCAAGACAGAGCCCTCAAATGCGCCCTGTCCAACGGATATTACACCATCACATCCTTCCACTCTACAAAGTTTTGTAAACCAAAAAGCATAATCATCAATCACAGATACTGTTTCTGGAATAATCACATATTCCAAACTTTCTTCGGATGCGAATGCAAAACTACCGATATATTCAACACCCGAAGGGATCTTAAATATGCTTTTTCCACTAGCTGACGGATAACATAGCAATTTCTTCATATCTTTAGAATATAGAACACCATCTTTCGATGCATATCGAACGTTTTGATCATGAACATCTATTTCTTGAATTTCAGCAAAGCTCCCATTTCGTTCAATTTCATCATCGCCCGAAATCAATGTTGAAGGAATGATAAGACGTTTCACCTTTCCCTGCAAGGAATTTGTTGCTAGGTTGATTACCCCTTCCTTTATTTTCAAAATATCAACCTTTTGACCGAAAGGCTGCAAAAGAAAGGTTTTTCCGTCTTTTGAGTAAAGACAACCATCATACGAAGATAGTTGAGGGTGAGTGGCAGACACATCAAAATCTGTAGCATTAAGTCTGTTATAAAGCACATCAATTTGAGAAAATGAATCCGGTACATAAATAATCGCTTCCTCATATTGATCCATTTCAAGCAAATCAGATTTAGACAGTTCTGTACAGCCTTCCTTTATTCTTATATATACCTGACATAAATTTATGGATTCAATTGAAATATTTTCTACCGCAATAGCTTCTTGCTCCCACACCATGAACAGATGTATCAACATAAAAAATATTGCAAATCTCTTCTTCAAAGCATCCGTCTCCTTTTAGTAATTCGGCTCATGTCAAGCTCATCCAAGGAAACAACATACTTCGGGAAGTTGTCTCGAATACGATCATACGCACCAAACTCACGGTTGACCGTTTCCTCAGACGCCAGCAGATAAGCGACCTGCCATACCATTCTTTCTTTTTATCTCTCACCGATGATCCCGCGCAGCGCTTTTTTGGCCATCATCAAATCGGCCGGGTCGCGTTTAATCCAACTGGAAATCATCGAGCCATGGATCAGTGCAAAAATCGCCTGCGCCTTAGGAACACTTTCCTCTTCAGAAAAACCAAATCGCACCAGATGATCCGCATAGAGTTTCTGCCAGTCATCGTAGAGCCGACGGCAGGTTTGGTTGACGCTTTCATCCAGATAGACAGATTCAATCGAGATCATCGTAAGGAACAGCGACGCAAAATATTTACCCGAAGCCACGCGCTGAGCGAGGCGATCCGCCATATGTTCAAAAGAAGCCAGCGCCGTCTCTTCCACGAGGATATGCCCATTGATGCCGCGCTCCATCCTGCGGTAGCTGAATTCGAGCGCTTCCTGAAGAAGCTGCTTCTTTCCACCCGGGAAGTAATAATAAAAACTCCCCTTCGGCACATCGCAGCTTTTCAGCAATTCCGACAGTCCCAGCCCATAGTAGCCCTTTTCCGCAAAAATGCGTTCTGCCTCCGCAAGAATCAGCGTCTTTTTGTCCAACGCCTGATCCGTTTCGTTTGCCATGTTCCTCACTCCCATGACATCATTATACAAAAAAATACCGGGATCGGCAACCGACTCCGGCATTTTTTACGTTAAACCGTACAAATCATATAGGCTCTGCTTACTGCGCGATCACGACGTTCACCGCGTTCGCCGCATCATAACCGGAAGCGATTGCCCATCCAAACAGCGTTGCGCCCATATAAACGTCGCCCTCCAGACCGCCGACGACTTCGCCCGCCGCGTACAGCCCCGGAATGGCTTCCTGCTTCGTGTTGAGCACCTGCATGCTGTCGTTGATATGCAGACCGCCGAGGGACGCATAGTAACGGATGTGCATCTGAAGCGCATAGAACGGGCCTTCTTCGCTCTGCGCCGCGGCAGGCGTGCGCCCGAATGCATCAGCGGTCTGAGTCGCCGCACAATCGTTGAATGCCTTCGCAGAGGCTTCCACCGCGTCCGCCGGAAGATTCAGCTTCTCGCAAAGCTCGGCCAGCGTCGCGCCCTGCTTCATAACCGGCTGACCGTCATAATCGTCGCTCAGCCACTTCTCCACGTCTTCCATCGTGTAAATCTTGGAATTGGTCATGCCCGCGTTGAAGTTGTCA
>OLSP01001424.1_pt1 | contig 21933 bp, 17 predicted proteins | sample 1672941 | NCBI WGS metagenome assembly OLSP01 (sample SAMEA3136739, study PRJEB25190) | human gut metagenome | reverse complement strand
AGGGTGATGAAAACGCCATGTCGCAGTATCTCGCCGCATTGCTCAAACTCGACTTTGGCCGCTATTTCCGCAAAAGCCTTTTCACAAGTGAGGGACAGGACGGCATACACACGCAAATGTCCCTTTTCGGCAGTGTGGCCGTTAAGCAGCCACCAAAAGGCAGACGAGCCTATACGGACGAGCCGGAAGCGTGGATGAAAGAGGGTGCAATGGTACTGTTTGAGGGGCAGGTGGGCATTATCCGATACCGCAAATCCGAACTATACCAAGAGACGGCCACCGATTTTGTCCCGGTGGACGAGGGCAAGGTGAACACGGAGAGGGCTAACGACTATTTCTCTATCCGCAAGGCATATTTTGAACTTGCAATCAAAGAGCAGGAGGAACAGACGGAACAGCCGCATTTGCGTGAACGGCTGAACGCTTGCTATGATGCTTTTGTCGCCAAATGGGGCTTTTTCCACTCTAATGACAACAAGGAGTTTATCATGCTTGACAGCCTCGGCGTGGAAGTGTTCACGATTGAAATGCAGGTCAAGGGCGACATATTCAAATCCGACATCATGCGTGAGCCTGTAGCGTTCAAGAAGATAGACACGACCGTGCAACTGACACCGGGCGAAGCGTTGGCAAGCTGCCTTAACTTTTACGGCTGTGTGGATATGGACTATCTGATGCAGACCACAGGCAAGGACGAGGTTATCGACGACCTCAAAGGCGAGATATTCTATAACCCTGCCACCGGAGAATGGGAACACAAAGGCAAGTTCATAGCCGGAAACGTCATCGCCAAAAGCAAGGAAACAGGCTCTTATCTTCCCGATCTCACAGGCAAGGAAAAGGACTGGACGGAAACCGCTGTAAAGGCATTGGAGGAAGCCATACCCGAAGCGATACCCTACGAGGAACTCGACATCAACATGGGCGAGCGTTGGATTGACACGAAGCTGTACGCCGATTTTGCCACAGAACTTTTCGGAACGGAAACCGATGTGATGTATTTTGACGTGAACGACACCTATTTAGTGCGGCTACAAGGATATTCCCCTGTAGTCTATAACACCTATTCCGTAAAGAATTACAACGGAGAGGATTTGTTCGTACACGCCCTGCAGGACACCGTTCCCGAAATAACCAAAGAGATAGAGCGGAACGGCGAAGCGGTACGAGTGCCGGACGAGGAAGCCATACAGGAAGCGGCCACCAAGATACAGGAGATAAGAAACCGTTTCAACCAGTGGCTCGACTGTCAGCCGATAGAGGTAAGGGACGAATTGGTAAGGGTGTACAACGAGCGGTTTAACTGCTATGTCCGTCCGCATTATGACGGCTCGGCACAGACCTTCCCGCAGCTCTCTTTCGAGAATTTTCCGTATGACAGCCTCTATCCCTCACAGAAAGATGCCATTTGGATGATTAAGCAGAACGGCGGCGGTATCTGCTGGCACGAGGTAGGCACGGGCAAGACGATGATAATGTGCGTGGCGGCTTACGAAATGAAGCGTCTCGGACTAATTAGGAAGCCGCTTATTGTCGGATTGAAAGCCAACGTGCACGAGATAGCCGACACGTTCCGCAAGGCTTATCCGTCTGCCAAACTACTTTATCCGGGCAAGGAGGACTTCACGCCTGCCAACCGGAAAGAGGTGTTTGCTAAAATCAAAAACAATAACTGGGACTGCATCATCCTGACACACGACCAGTTCGCAAAGATACCGCAGTCGGAAATAACCATGATGGAGATTTTCTCCGAAGAACTTGCCGATGTGGAGCGCAGCCTTGAGGTATTGGAGAACTCCACCATGCGCTACCGCAGCAGGCACCGCCGCCTTGATCTCTCCGTGGGGAATGGGGCCAAACTCCCGCTCCATCACGGCGGTCATCTTCTTCGTGAAATCATGGGGCCGGTGGATACCCACATAGTCATAAATGAATTTCGTGTTCTTCAGACAGTCGCAGTTGCCCGCCAGAACCTCCGGGTAGTAGGCCACCACCGGGCAGTTGTAGTGGTTCTGGCCCAGACCCTCGTCGATGTTGTAGGTCATGCAGGGGTAGAAAATGGCGTTCACTCCCAGCTTGGCCAGAAATTCAATGTGGCCGTGGGCCAGCTTCGCTGGGAAACAGGCGGTGTCGCTGGGGATGCTCCCCTGCCCCTCAAGATACAGCTTTCGACTGGACATGGGGCTGTGGACCACCTGAAAGCCAAGTTTCGTAAAAAATGTGTGCCAGAAGGGATACAGTTCCCAGAAGTTCAGACACAGGGGCAGGCCGATCCGGCCCCGTTTGTTCTCTCCGGGCTTGTAGCCTAAAAGCAGCTGCCGCTTATATTCATACAGATTCCAGCGATCATCGTCCTTTTTGCCGGTGATGGGCCGCTCGCAGCGGTTGCCGCTGATGAGCCGCCCGCCATCGGAGAAGGTGTTGACGGTAAGCTGGCAGTTGTTTCCGCACTGGCCGCAGCTGCGGCTCTCCGTCTCCCGGTGGAAGCGCCGTAGCTCCCCTTCTGTCAGCAAGGTGCTTTGATGCCCTGCCCCGGCCTTTTTCATGCCGTACAGCGCCGCGCCGTAAGCGCCCATCAAGCCCGCGATGTTGGGGCGGATGACCTCCACCCCCATCTCCTTTTCAAATGCCCGGAGAACGGCTTCGTTATAAAACGTGCCCCCCTGCACCACCACATGACGGCCCAGCTCCTCCGGTGAGGAGGCCCGGATCACCTTGTAGATAGCGTTTTTCACCACGGAAATAGACAGCCCCGCAGAGATGTTTTCCACGGAGGCGCCGTCCTTCTGGGCCTGCTTCACACTGGAGTTCATAAACACCGTGCACCGGCTGCCCAGATCCACGGGCCGGTCCGCAAACAGGCCCAGCTTCGTGAAGTCCTTCACATCGTAGCCCAACGCCTGAGCGAAGGTCTGCAAAAAGCTGCCGCAGCCGGAAGAACAGGCTTCGTTGAGGAAAATGTCGCTGATGGCGCCGTTTTCGATCTTGAAGCACTTCATGTCCTGACCGCCGATGTCGATGATGAAGTCCACATCCGGCATAAAATGCTTGGCGGCGGTAAAGTGGGCCACGGTCTCCACCACGCCGAAATCCGCGTGGAAGGCGGCCTTGGCCAAATCCTCGCCGTAGCCGGTGGTGGTGACGGACGCCACGTTCAGCTTGGGATGGCTCTCATATAACCCCAGCAGCACGGTTTTCAGCAGGGCAATGGGGTCCCCCTGATTGGGCCGGTAGTCGGTGAACAGCAGCTCCGCGTTCTCGTCGATGACCGCCACCTTCACCGTGGTGGAGCCTGAATCGATGCCGATGTGGACGGGCTTGGCGTAGTCCGTCGGGAAGTCCGCCTGCGGCACCGCCGCCTTGGCGTGACGGGCTTTGAACGCGTCATATTCCGCCTGATTTTCAAAGAGGGGCGGCTGGGAGCGGTAGGTCTCCGACATGCCGCGCTGCTCCAACAGCTCCGCCGTTTTCAGCAGGTCCCACGATTCCTCGGCGTAAAACGCCGCGCCCAGAGCCACAAACAGCAAGCTATTCTCCGGACAAGTTCCGGTGACGCCCAAAGTCTCGTCGAAGCTCTGCCGCAGACACTTGGAAAAGGTCAGCGGCCCGCCCAGATACAGAACGTGGCCCTTGATAGGCCGTCCCTGCGCCAGACCCGCGATGGTCTGGTTCACCACCGCCTGATAGATGCTCTTGGCGATGTCGGCGGACTTGGCCCCCTGATTGATAAGGGGCTGGATGTCGCTCTTGGCGAATACGCCGCAGCGGGCGGCGATGGTGTAGGTCTTTTCCGCTGTCTGGGCGGCTTTGTCCATCTCCTCCGCGCCCATTTTCAGCAGCGTGGCCATCTGGTCGATGAAGGCCCCGGTGCCGCCGGCACAGCTGCCGTTCATGCGCACCTCGGTACCGTTGGTCAGAAACAGGATCTTGGCATCCTCACCGCCCAGCTCGATCACGCAGTCGGTGGCAGGCACAAAGCGCTTGACCGCCACGCGGGTGGAGAACACCTCCTGCACAAAGGGCACGCCGCAGCTGTCGGCCAGACCCATGCCTGCCGAGCCGGAGATGCTGAGCAGCGCTTTCCGGCCGTGCAGCTGCTCTGCGTCGATGCGGCGCAGCAGCTCCTGCGCCTTCTCCAGAATATGGCTGTAGTGGCGCTCGTATGTCGAATATAAAAGGGTATCGTTTTCATCCAGCACCACGCACTTGATGGTAGTGCTGCCGATGTCAAGACCTACTCTCACAGTTGTTTTTCCTCCTGAAGGACAATGCACTCTCCCTCTGCGCGCAAAGCGTTCCTGCCCGGGCAGAAGTTGTTTGCTAACGAATCAAATACTTGACCCGCATACACAGATATTATAGTCCAAATCCGTCCGACAATCAATCATTCGGGATTATTTTACACCTTAAAAACAGTAAATTCTTCTTCTAAAGTTAAACATTTTGTTAAATCTGCAAACTTTTCTGGGGATTTTTCGCTGTTTCCGCTAAGATTCTTTACCGTCCGTCAATTTTGCAGCGCTCCCCTCCCACTCTCCCGCACAACGCAAAAGGCATCTGTCCTCTGCCCTACCGGCAGCAGTACAGATGCCTTTTTTCGTTCAGTATCTCCGCAGCAGGAGGATCTCCTGCGCTGCCCGGCTGGCGAATCGCGCCGCCCGGATGGCCTCTCCCTCACCGGAGTGCAGCACCAGCTCCGGCGGGATGGCCTCGCCGGAGGCCAGCGGAAAAGCCACCTGCGCCCGGGTGCCGCCGCCGGGGCGAGCGGTCAAGGTCAGCTTCCAGCCGGCGCGGCGGCAGATGAGCCTGCAAATACGCAGGCCCAGCTTTGCGCCGCTGAGGAAGCGCCGGTTGTTCTCGATGGGGTCTTCTTCCATCAGGCCGCAGCCGTCATCCTCCACCCGGAGCACAGCACCGGTCTTTTTCTGCTTCAGGCTCACCCAGACCCTTCCGCCCGGGTCACAGGCGCACAGGGCGTTGGAGATGAGGTGGAGCAGCAGCTGCTCTGCCTCGTCGGATGCTCCCATGACGACGCAGCGCCCGACGCCCTCCCGCTCGGTCATGAGCTGGATCTCCAAGGACTTCTCGATGTCCGGGGCCATCCGTTCTGCCTTTTCCAGCAACTCGCTCACATCGAAGGGCTGCAGTTCGCACGGCTCTCCATTTTCCAGCCGATAGAGCAGCATGGCGTTGTGTACGGTGCGGCTCACCCGGGCAGACTCTATCTGGATGTCCGAAAGCGCCTGCCGGGTGGGCAGGTCGGCCGACGCCAGCAGATGCATCTGAAGATATTCCCGGTTCTGGTCGATGATGCCGAGGGCATGAAAGCACACATCCTCAAACTCCCCTTGGGGGGAGCTGCCTGCTCCATCGTTTCGCCTGCGCATTCTGCTCTACCTCCGCGTCGTGTGGTCAGCCTTCCTGCTGACTCAGTTTACTTTCCAGCGCATAGATCAGGCGGCCGATGGTCACCCGCTTGCGCTCCAGGCCATACTCTTTCCGAAAATCCAGCCATGCCTGCGTGCCGGTCGTGTCCAGCGTATCCAGCAGCCGCCGGAGCGCACTGTCCACCGCCGCGATGGTCAGGTGATGCTCCTGCGCCACCGCCCCGAGGATCTCCTTACGGATGGCCAGACGGTGGTCGGAAGCCATCATCACCCGGACGGCACCGGTCAGGTAGCGCTTGTTGGCGTCGCTGGTGTTCAGACCCCAGCTGCGGTAGATGCGCTCGCAGCGCTTTTCCAGACTCTCCGCCGGGCTGTGGGCCGGGGCACGCAGCTCCCGCAGCATATCCTCCAGTGTGGCCTGACGGATGAGGTAACATGCATCCTCCTGACTCAGGCTCTCCACGGCGGCCTTCTCATTCCGTCCGTCGTCCCGCAGAAGCACCAGAGGCTTGCGGGCCAGACCCCGCAGCCGGGGCAGGAACTGGATGCTGTCCACATCCTCGAGCCTGCCGCCCAGCACAAGAACATCCACATCGCCCTGCTCGAGCCGACGCAGCAGCGTCTGGCTGGTGCGGTAGCCGGTGCAGCGGATGGCCGGGTTGCACTCCTCAAGATAGCGCATCCAGACCCGCATCTCCCGCGGGTCATAGCTGGCCAGAGCGACGCGCCAGACAGCTTCCTGTTGTTCCTCAAAGCTCACACGACGCGCCCCCTTCCCGCAGGACTTCTGCCGCCGCTGTCTGTGGATACCAGTTGGAAATGGCATCCCGCCACAGCTCCGGCTGGACGGAATTCTCGTATAAAAATCGCAGCAGCCGCGCACATTCTTCCTGTGGGGCCGGGACCCATGCACGGGCGGCGTCCGCCGAGCCGTCCCTTGCCATCGTCCGGCTCACGCTCAGCCAGCAGCCCGGCCCTGTCGGCTCCAGAGAGCAGACGAGAGTATATGCCTCCTGATATGGCTCCAGCTCCGAAAATCTTCTGACCAATGGGACATTTTGTTCCATTCTGCTTCCTCCTTGCCCCGTCTGCCCGGCCCATTCTTCCGCCGGACAAATTTTTACACGTTCTCCTAATATAATATTGTAGAAAGGGCAAAAAGCAGATTCAACTTTTACTTTGCGTCATATTTCGTCGAACCCTGACAAAATTCAAGTTTAAAATTCAACGCTATACCAAGGATACCATCCACAAGGCCAAAAATCAAGAGATTTCCGGCTCATTTTCCGCATTTCAACGCTTTTCTGCTCCGTGCGCGGCGCATTTCCATCCTTCGGCAGAAATCACAGAACTTGGCACCCGTTACGACATACTTTGTTCACATTATTCTGATAAAATCATACAGATACTACGTTTTCCCGCTCCGTCCACAGACGCCGGGCGGAATAGGCCGCAGACGCTCCCCGTCCTGCTGCCGGAAAGGCAGGCCAATGCTTCAGCTTATCAACATCGAAAAGAAATACACCACCGGCGATCTGACACAGGCAGCGCTCAACGGGGTCAGCCTCAACCTCCGCGACAGTGAATTTGTCGCCATCCTCGGCCCCAGCGGCTCGGGCAAGACCACCCTGCTCAACATCATCGGCGGCCTTGACCGCTACGACAGCGGCGAACTTATCATCAACGGCATCTCCACCCGCCGCTACACTGACCGGGACTGGGACTCCTACCGCAACCACACCGTCGGCTTCGTGTTCCAGAGCTACAACCTCATCCCCCACCAGACCGTCCTCGCCAACGTCGAGCTGGCCCTGACCATCTCGGGCGTGTCAGGGGCCGAGCGCCGCCGCCGTGCGGCCGAAGCGCTACGGCAGGTGGGTCTGGGCGACCAGCTCCACAAGCGCCCCACCGAGATGTCAGGCGGACAGATGCAGCGCGTGGCCATCGCCCGCGCCCTTGTCAACAACCCCGACATCCTGCTGGCCGACGAGCCGACCGGCGCACTGGACAGTGAGACCAGCATTCAGGTCATGGAGCTGCTGAAGGACGTCGCCAAAGACCGTCTCGTGGTCATGGTCACCCACAACCCCGAGTTGGCCGAGCAGTACGCCAACCGCATCGTCCGCCTGCGGGACGGCCTCATCACCGACGACACCCGCCCCTTCGAGCCGGACGACACCAAGCTTGCCCCGCCCATCCACAAAAACATGGGCCGCTCCTCCATGTCCCTGCTCACCTCGCTGGCCCTGAGCTTCAACAACCTGCGCACCAAAAAGGCCCGCACCCTCCTCACCGCCTTTGCGGGCAGCATCGGCATCATCGGCATCGCCCTCATCATCTCCCTGTCCGCCGGCGTCAACGCCTACATCGCCGACATGGAGCGTTCCACCCTGAGCGAATACCCGCTCCAGATCCTGAGCAGCGGCGTGGACATCACGAGCTTTCTGTCCTCGGGCAGCAGCGACGGCACCACCGCCACCGGCCTGCCCACCGATGAGGACGGCAAAAAGGACACCTCCGGCGGCGTAGAGGGGATGGTCTCGGTGCGCCAGCTCATCACCAAGATGGTATCGGGCCTGACCTCCAACGACCTCACCTCCCTGAAGAAGTACCTCGAGAGCGACGAGTCCACCATCGCGGAGGACGCCACCTCCATCGAGTATTCCTACAGCGCCCAGCCCCAGATCTACCGGCAGGACGCCGACGGCAGCGTGCATCAGGTCAACCCGGACTCCACCCTCTCGATGCTGGGTCTGGGCAATTCTGGCTCCAGCTCCACCTCCGTCACCAGCAGCCTCATGAACAGCGTGGGCAGCAACACCAGCGTCTTTTACCAGCTGCCCGCCAACAGCGATCTCTACCGCTCGCAGTATGAGGTCAAGGCCGGGCGCTGGCCCGAAAAGCCCACCGAGTGCGTCATGGTCCTGAGCAAATACGGCACCGTCACCGATTATGCCCTCTACTCCATGGGCCTGCGGGATTCTGCCGAGCTGGACAAGATGATCCAGCAGTTTGCCCAGAACCAGAGCGTCGATGTGCCCAGCGATTTTCGCACCTACAGCTACGACGAGCTGCTGGGCCTCAAGTTCAAGCTGGTGAACAGTGCCGACACCTATGTCTACGATGAAACCTACAAGGTCTGGAAGAGCAAGGCCGACGACAAGGAGTATATGCGGCAGCTGGTGGAAAACGGCGAGGACATCACCATCGTGGGCATCGTCCAGCCGGACTACACCGCCTCGGCCTCTATGCTCACCTCCGGTATCGCCTACCCCGCCTCCCTCACCGAGAAGGTCATGGAGGACGCTGCCGACAGCGAGATTGTGAAGCAGCAGATGGCTGACCCCACCACCAACGTCCTCACCGGCGAGAGCTTCGGCAAAGCCGAGAGCATCCGCGACTTCGACCTCGCAAGCCTCTTCTCCATCGACACCAATGCACTGAAGGATGCATTCCAGTTCGACGCCGCTGCCCTCGATTTCGACCTGAACGGGGCTTTCGACCTCAGCAGCGGCAGTTTCGACCTGAGCAGCCTGCTGGACTTCTCCGACTTCTCCCTCAACATCGACGAGCTGCCCGACATCGACCTCAGCGAAGCCCTCTCCGGGCTTGACCTTTCCGTCTCGCCGGAGGCGCTGCAGGACCTCGTGCAGAAGATCTTTAAGGACTACAAAAAATATATCATCGGCAACGGTATCCTCAACTTCAAGAATTGGAGCTTCTCTGCCTACCTCAAGACCGAGCGGTTCCAGAAGCTGCTGGCCGAATCCATGAAGGAGCTGGTGGACCCGGACAAGCTGCAGGGCCAGCTTTCGGAGGCGCTGCAGGCCACCATCCGGACCGTGATGGACACCTACTCCGACCAGATCACCGCTGTGCTGAAAGAGCAGCTCGACGCCGCCCTCCAGAAGGGCATCGTCACCTTCCAAGATCAGATCCAGACCCAGCTCAAGACGGCCATCCAGCAGAACATCGGCAAGCTGAGCAGCCAGATGGAGGGTGCCATCAAGATCGACTCGTCGGCCTTCCAGAAAGCCATCCAGCTCAACATGACCACCTCCGAGCTGACGGAGCTGATGCGCTCCACCCTCCGCTCCTCTTCGGCCACCTACGAAGCCAACCTGACGGCCTTCGGCTATGCAGATGAGGACACCCCCAGCCAGATCAAGATCTACCCGAAGGACTTCGCCAGCAAGGCGGTCATTCTGGAAAAGCTGGACGCCTACAACGCAGGGATGTCCGCGAAGGGCGAGGACGAAAAAGTGGTGCAGTACACCGACCTCGTGGGCACCCTGATGACCAGTGTGACCGAGATCGTGAACATGATCAGCAGCATGATGGTGGCCTTCGTCTCCATCTCGCTGGCCGTCTCCTCCATCATGATCGGCGTCATCACCTATATCAGCGTCCTTGAGCGCCGGAAGGAGATCGGCATCCTCCGGGCCATCGGTGCCTCCAAGCGGAACATCTCCGAGGTGTTCAACGCAGAGACCTTCATCATCGGCCTCTGCTCGGGCATCATGGGCATCGTCCTCAGCGAGATCCTCCTCATCCCCGGCAATATCATCATCCAGAAAGTCTCGGGCACCTCGACCCTCGTGGCCGCCCTGCCCGTGGACGCGGCCCTCTTCCTCGTGGCGCTGGCCACCCTGCTGACCATTCTGGCCGGCATCATCCCGGCCCGCGGCGCAGCCAAGAGCAACCCCGTCAAGGCCCTGCGCTCCGAGTAAATCTCCCCAGATTCCATTCCCGGTATCCTTTCCGCTCCGGCGGCAGGGATACCGGGATTTTTTGCCTGTTTTCCCTCTGTGCACATCCGTTAGCTTGTATCCATCCCACATGAGAACGTATTTTTTGGTCTTAAAAGTTACAAAAAGGTACGGTCACACCGGGAGTTTCCGGTAGTTTCCGGGAATTGCCGGAAATTCGTTTCCATTTTGCTTTGCGGGCAGATCAACCTGCACAAAAGAGGGTTGATTCATTATGCACTTCTGCCAAAAGTGTTTCAGAGTTATTGATTTATTCCACAAAATGTGCCATACTATAGTCACTGAAACCGTTCCCGACATCGTTCCCATACAGTTTCAGAGAAAAAACCGTTTTCGACAAAAAGAGAGGGGTCTCCCGGAATGCCGAATCTGACCATCAAAGACATCGCACGGCTGAGCGGCTGCTCGGTGAGCACCATCTCCCGGGTCATCAACGACCGGCCCGATGTGCGGCCCGAAACGAAGGAGAAGGTGCTTCAGGTGATGCGGGAGTCGGGCTTCGTTCCCAACACCAACGCCCGTCAGCTGAAGATCCAGCAGTCCCGCAGCCTCGTCTTCGTGGTCAAGGGCACCCGGAACCTCTTCTTCTCCGACTTTCTCGTCCAGCTGCAGCGGGCCGCGACCCTCTACGGGTACAACGGCATCGTCTCCTATCTGGACGAGAACGCCAACGAGATCGACGCCGCCGAAAAGATCCTCCGGGAGATCAAGCCGAAGGGGATGATCTTCCTCGGCGGCAGTGTGGCGAACTTCCGGCAGGGCTTCTCGAACATCACGGTGCCCTCGGTGCTGGCCACGCTGGTCTCTGATGAGCTGGACTTCCCGAACCTCTCGATGGTGGGAGTGGACGACCGGGCTGCGGCCCGCACGGCCGTCTCCCACCTCCTCGCACAGGGACACCGGAAGATCGCCGTGCTGGGCGGCCCGGCCACCAGCTACCCCAGTCGGATGCGCCGCCTCGGCGCACAGGAGGCGATGGAGGACGCCGGGCTGGCCTTCGACGACCGGCTCTATGGCTTGTCAAACTACGATTTTGAGTCCGCCTATCACGCCATGAACAGTCTGCTGGCCCGCCGGGCCGAGTTCACTGCCCTGTTCGCCATGAGCGACGTCATCGCCTTCGGTGCCATCCGGGCGCTGGTAAGCGCCGGGCTTCGGGTACCGGAAGATGTCTCGGTCATCGGCTTCGACGGCATCACGATGTCCCGCTACTGCGTGCCGGTGATGACCACCATCGTCCAGCCCAGCGAGCAGATCGCCCTCCAGAGCGTCGAGCTGCTGATGCGGCAGATCGAGCATGGTGCCCCGGCCCAGAAGATCACGCTCCAGCCCGAGCTTCAATTCGGCGAGAGCGTCCGGGCCATCTGAGTTATTTCGTCTCATTTCCGCCGCGGGGCGGAATGTATATATCACATGATGAAGAAGGAGAACAATTATGAAAAAGATGATCTCTCGTCGTAACTTCCTGAAGGCCGCTGGCGTTTCTGCCGCTGCTCTGGGTCTGGCTGCCTGCGGCGGCTCTTCCAGCAGCACTGCTGCCTCCACGGCCAGTTCCACCGCCGCCTCTGCCGCTCCCACTGCTTCCGGTAAGGTCTACTACCTGAACTTCAAGCCGGAGCAGGATCAGGATTGGCAGGATCTGGCCGCTGAGTACACCAAGGAGACCGGCGTGCCTGTCACCGTCGTGACCGCAGCTTCCGGCCAGTACGAGACCACCCTGATGAGCGAGATGGAGAAGAGCGAGGCCCCCACCCTGTTCCAGGTCAACGGCCCTGTGGGTCTGGCAAACTGGAAGGATTACTGCTACGACCTGTCCGGCAGCCAGCTGTACGGTGAGCTGACCAGCGACTCCTTCGCCCTGAAGGACGGCGACGCCGTCACCAGCATCGCCTACGTCATCGAGACCTACGGCATCATCTACAACAAGGAGCTGCTGACTGCCGCCGGTTACACGCAGGACGACATCAAGGGCTTCGCTGACCTGAAGAAGGTCGCCGACGACATTCAGGCCCGCAAGGCTGAGCTGGGCGTCGATGGTGCATTCACCTCCGCCGGTATGGATGGCTCTTCCGACTGGCGCTTCAAGACCCATCTGGCAAACCTGCCCATCTACTACGAGTACAAGGCTGACGGTATCGGCTCCACCGACGCCATCAAGGGCACCTACCTCGACAACTACAAGCAGATCTGGGATCTGTACATCACCGACTCCACCTGCGACCCCAAGCTGCTGGCTTCCAAGACCGGCAACGACGCTGTTGCTGAGTTCGTGGGCAAGAAGGCCGTCTTCTATCAGAACGGCACCTGGGCTTACAATGACGTGAAGGATCTGGGCGACGACAACCTCGGTATGCTGCCCATCTACATCGGCGCTGAGGGCGAGGAGAACCAGGGCCTGTGCACCGGTTCCGAGAACTTCTGGTGTGTCAACAACACCTCTTCTGAGGAAGATATTCAGGCCACTTTGGACTTCCTGTACTGGTGTGTCACCTCTGAGGCCGGCACCAGCGCGATGGCTGACAAGATGGGCTTCGTCATCCCCTTCAAGAAGGCTAAGGACTCCACCAACCCCCTCATCGCTATCGCAAATGATTACGTTGCAGCGGGCAAGACCAGCGTTGACTGGTGCTTCTCCACCATGCCTTCCGAGGAGTGGAAGAATGGCGTCGGCTCCGCTTTGACCGCTTACGCCGCAGGCACTGGCGACTGGAATGCTGTCGTCACTGCCTTCGTGGATGGCTGGGCTAAGGAGTACAAACTGGCCAACGGCTAAGCACTCTCTTTCTTCCGCAACAGTTTGACTAACGGGGGCGGGCGATCGGTTCGCCCGCCCCCTTCTTTTTCGGGAGGTATATCATGCAAAAGGCCATCAGCAAATACTGGCCGGTGTTCGTCCTGCCCACCCTGCTGGCGTTCATCATCGGCTTCATCTGGCCCTTCATCTGGGGCGTCTACCTGTCCTTCCAGCGGTTTACCACCGTCAGCAAGACCACCTTCGTGGGCTTGCAGAACTACTTCAGCGTCTTCTCGGACTCCACCTTCCTTCACGCCTTCGGCTTCACGGCGGCGTTCACCGTGGTGTCCACCGTCCTCATCAACGTCTGCGCATTCGCCATCGCACTGGTGCTCACCCGGGGCATCCGGGGCACCAACCTCTTCCGCACCGTCTACTTCATGCCGAACCTCATCGGCGGCATCCTGCTGGGCTACATCTGGCAGATCCTGCTGAACGGCGTGCTGGCTAACCTCCAGAAACCCCTGCTGGCGCTGGATGCCAAGGCGGGCTTCGTGGGTCTGGTCATCCTGATGTGCTGGCAGCAGATCGGCTACATGATGATCATCTACGTTGCGGGCCTGCAGAGCGTCCCCGGCGACCTCATCGAGGCAGCCAAGATCGACGGTGCCAACGACCGTGAGATCCTCTTCAAGATCAAGATCCCGATGGTCATGCCCAGCGTCACCATCTGCACCTTCCTTACCCTGACCAACAGCTTCAAGCTCTTCGACCAGAACGTGGCTCTGACCGCCGGCGAGCCTGCAAACGCCAGTGAGATGCTGGCCCTGAACATTTACAACACCTTCTACGGCCGCTCCGGCGCTCAGTGGAAGGGCATCGGTCAGGCAAAGGCCGTGGTGTTCTTCCTCGTCGTCGTGGTCATCTCGCTCATCCAGCTTAAATTTACCCGCTCCAAGGAGGTGCAGCAGTAATGCCGAAAGAGAAAAAAATGTGGGACAACGTCCTCACCGTCATCATGAGCCTGCTGTGCCTGCTCTGGATCTACCCCATCGTCCTTATCCTTCTGAACAGCCTGAAGAAGGAGGGCACCTTCACCACCTCCACGGTCTTTAAGCTGCCCACTGCGGAGACCTTCGCAGGCCTGTCCAACTACATCTACGGCGTCACCAAGATGGGCTTCCTGTCCAGCCTCGGCTACAGCCTCGTCATCACCGTGTCCAGCGTGGCCCTCATCCTGCTGTGCTGCTCCATGACCGGCTGGTATCTCACCCGCGTGAACAACAAGCTCAGCAAGTTCATGAACCTGCTCATCGTCTTCTCGATGGTCGTCCCCTTCCAGATGGTCATGTTCACCCTTTCCAAGACCGCTGACACCCTCAATCTGAACACCCCGTGGAACATCTGCATCATCTATCTGGGCTTCGGTGCCGGTCTGGCCGTCTTCATGTTCACCGGCTTCATGAAGAGCGTCCCCATGGAGATCGAGGAAGCCGCCATGATCGACGGCTGCAACCCCATCCAGATCTTCTTCAAGGTCGTCTTCCCCATCCTCAAGCCCACCATGATCTCCACCGCCATCCTTGAGACGATGTGGGTCTGGAACGACTACCTGCTGCCCACGCTGGTGCTGGACATCAAGAAGTACCGCACCATCCCCATGGCCATCCAGTACTTCCGCGGCGGCTATGGCCGCGTGGAGCTGGCTCCCATGATGGCCTGCATCATCATCGCCATCATCCCCATCATCATCCTTTACATGACCTGCCAGAAGTACATCATCGAGGGCGTGGTTGCAGGTGCCGTGAAGGGCTAAGGAGGTGCGCACACTATGCGTGCAAGCGGCATTCTGATGCCCGTTTTCAGCCTGCCGGGGCCTTACGGCATCGGCACGCTGGGAGGCGAAGCCTTCGCCTTTGTCGATTTCCTTGCGGCTGCAAAGCAGACCTACTGGCAGATCTTACCCATCGGCCCCACAGGCTACGGGGACAGCCCCTACCAGAGCTTCTCTGCCTTTGCAGGCAACCCCTACTTCATTGATTACCGGCTGCTGGCAGCAGATGGTCTGCTGACGGAGGACGAGCTTCCCTCCCCTCAGCCCGCAGAGCGCATCGATTATGGCGCGCTCTACCAGCAGCGGCCCGTCGTCCTTCGCAAGGCGGCGGAGCGTCTGCTGGCGGCCCCCACTCCGGCCTACGAGGCCTTCTGCGAGGCCCAGAGCGACTGGCTTGAGGACTATGCCCTCTTCATGGCCGTCAAGGCCGAGCAGCAGCAGGCCGGACTTTCCGACTGGCCCGATGACCTGCGCACCCGGGAGCCTGCGGCTCTCGCCGCCGCCAAGGCGCGGCTGGCCGCTGAGGTGGACTACCACAAGGCCGTGCAGTTCTTCTTCTACACCCAGTGGAATGCCCTCAAGGCCTACGCCAACGGCCACGGCATCCAGCTGGTGGGCGACATTCCCATCTACGTCAGCCCGGACTCCAGCGACCTCTGGACACGTCCGGAATTGTTCCAGACCGATGGAGCCGTCCATCTGACCAATGTAGCCGGGTGCCCGCCCGACGCCTTTGCCGCCGACGGCCAGCTCTGGGGCAACCCGCTCTACGACTGGCCCCGCCATGAGGCCGAGGACTTCCGCTGGTGGAAACGGCGTATCAAGCACGCCACCTCCATCTACGATGTCGTCCGCATCGACCATTTCCGGGGCTTCGAGAGCTATTATTCCATCCCCGCCGGGAACAAGACCGCTGCGGGCGGCCGCTGGGAGAAGGGGCCTGACCGGGCTTTCATCGACGCCATGCACAAGGCGCTGGGCGAGGGCGGCATCATCGCCGAGGACCTCGGCTACCTCACCCCCGAGGTCAAGACCATGCTGGCCGCCAGCGGCTACCCGGGCATGAAGATCATGCAGTTCGCCTTCGACAGCCGCGAGCCGGGCAACTATCTGCCCTACACCTACCCCCGCAACAGCGTGGTCTACACCGGCACCCACGACAACGTGACCACCGAGGGCTGGCGTCAGAGCGCCAGTCCCGAGGACGTGGCCTACGCCTGCCGTTACCTGCGCTGTACGCCGGAAGACCTCACCGAAGCCATGATTTGCGCCTGCCTCTCCTGCGTGTCGGATATGGCCATCATCCCGCTGGCCGACTGGCTCCATCTGGACGCCGAGGCCCGCATCAACACCCCCAGTACGCAGGGTGCGAACTGGCAGTGGCGGCTCACCCAGCCGCTCACCCCGGCCCTCAGTGCCCACATCGCCGCGCTGACCGCGCTGTACCACCGCGTACCGGGCGAGGAACTCTGAGCTTTCCCCATTCTCCGCTTCATCCTGATAGCAGCAGCGCCCCGTCTGCCTCTCCCTTACCGGAACGCAGATGGGGCGCTGCTGTTTTCTGTGTTTTCAGCGAAATTTTAACACAACATTTTTTCGGAGCCTTTACCGGGGCATCCTCTTTATATTTTAGCGTTTTTCCGTCTGTTTCGCTTGATTTTTATGCTTTGGTGTCCCAAATCCCGTTCCGATTCTGTTTCTGCGCTCTCTTGTTGTTTTTCGGCAGTTATGCTATAATCCAGATAGTTTAGTCTCCGTCTCCGGCGGAGCGTATGTGTGAAAGGAGCATTCCCCCTATGGAACTTACATATCAGAGTCCGATGATGCCGGCTGCTTATGCCGTCATCTCTGCCGACGAGATGACCTACATCGACGGCGGTGCCCTTCAGATCGGTTCTTACCTCATCGAATTTCACCCCGAGAACCTTCTCACTGCCGCTGTGAACTTCACGGTCAACTTCGCCCAGCTGATGGGCAAGGCTGCCCTTACGGCAGCCGTGGGCGGCCTGCTTCTGATGCACGAGGACGGCCTGACCCTATCCCAGTCCGTCTCCTATTACTGGGACGGCCAGAGCAAGGCCGGTAAGGTCGGCACCGTGGTCGTCGGCGGTCTCGCAGGCTGGTACGGCGTCCTCAAGGGCATCCAGATCTATAACACGGCAAAGTCCCTCTACATCGAGCTGAAGAACGCTTACGAGCAGACCAAGGCCAACCGCGCAGCGGCACAGACCGGCGTTCTGGCGGCTGCATAAGCGCTTCTGCCTGACCCGATGGAGCGATAGAAAGGAGTCGTTGTATGAAACGTATCCAGATGCCTTCTTCCTATGCTGTTGTGACGGAAGAAGAAAAGGAGCTTCTGGGCGGCGGCGGAGCCTTCCGCGACGCTTGGGACTCATTTACGGACCACCTCCGCCTCAATGATTTCTTCTTTAGAGGCGGGTTGCTGTCCCTTTCCATTTCGTTCATCCCGATGCTGCTGTTCAATGTAGTCAAAGCCGGATTCCATGTGGCAGAAAACGTCCACACCTTCCTGTTCGGCGGCCCCAGCAAGGCAGCGACGGACATCGAGAACTACAGAAATGATATGCACGCTCTGCACGAGGACATGAAAGCCCAGCGCCTGTGAGCTTTCCCCAAACGAAACGATGCCCTGCGGCGGTGGGTCTCCACCATGCCGCAGGGCATTTTCTTTGTATTCACAGGACCTGCATCGCCCCCTGCTCCCGCAGACAGAGCAGATAGCAGCAGCCCGGGCCGAAGATGGATTCCATTGCGGCACAGTAGCGCCCCACCAGTGCATCCGGCACAAAGGCCTGTATCGTCCCGGCAAAGCCGCCGCCCTGCATCCGCCATGCGCCCCCGCTCCCTGCGAGGATGCTCTGGCTGAGGGCCAGCGCCGCCGACAGGCCCTGATGTTGGGGCGAGGCGGCGCAGTAGACGTTCTGACAGAGTTCAAAGGAGGAGTGGCCGCTCGCCTCCACCAGCCGGACAAAGGCGGCGAAGTCCCCCGCCGTGAGCGCTTCTCTCTGGGCAAGGGTGCGGGCGTTCTCCTCAAAATAGTGGATGGCCCGCAGCACGGCGCGGTCACCGCAGCACGCCCGCAGCCGGGGCAGCTCCTGCCAGAAGCGGGCCTCGCTGACCTCGCCCAGCACCTTCCCGCCCAGACAGGCCGCTACTGCCTCCATCTCCTTCCGGATGGCCGCGAACTCGCCGGTCAGCTCGCTGTGGCTGGCCCGGGTGTCGGTGACGCAGAGGGTCATCCCCTCCGGCAGGACACCGTCGGCGTGGATCTTTTCGATCTTTGGCGCAGCCGGGTCGGCAAAATCGGCAAAGAGGACACCGCCCACGGCGCTGGTCAGCTGGTCCAGCAGGCCGCTGGGCTTTCCGAAATAGGCATTCTCCGCAAACTGGCAGATCCGGGCCAGCGCCGGGGCATCAAGGCCGCAGCCATACTCCGTGTTGAGGATGACCGCCATCCCCATCTCAAAGGCCGCCGAGCTGGAAAGCCCCGAGCCGCGGAGCACATCGCTGGCTGTGTAGGCATCGAAGCCGCCGATGCCGAACCCCTTGGTGCGGAAGCCATCGGCGATGCCCCGGATGAGGCTGGCCGAGTGGGTGCTCTCGCCCTGCTGCGGCTCGGCCTCGGTCAGGTCGATGACGTCCAGTTTGTTGAAGCCCCGGGACTTGACCCGGATGAAGCCGTCCTCGTTCCGGGACGCCACCGCCACGAGGTCAAGGGTGACAGCGCCCGCAAGGCCGTAGCCGTGCTGGTGGTCGGTGTGGTTGCCGCCCAGCTCGGTGCGCCCGGGGGCAGAATAGACCTGCACCTGCCGCCCCGGCCCATAGTAAAGTTCGAACTGGTCGAGTGCCGCGCAGTAGCGGCTGCGCTGACGGGCAAGCACGCTCTTGCTGCCGCCGTAGAGCGCGGCCAGCGCGGCATCCCGCCTTCCCGCTGCGATCTCGTCTCTGAGCTGTCTGCTGGTTGCCATCCAGAACCCCTCCCCCTGCGCTCTCTGAGATGTTCGGTTTGTTACCGCTATTGTAATGCATCCGGTGCCATTTTGCAATTTCAACCCGCAAAAAAAGTAATTTTTGGTGTCCAGCCCAAAGAATAAGATGTACTTTTGTTGAATTTGCGGGGGCAAATGTGGTATACTTTGGCTATAGAGCCAACAGGCAGGAGGGAACCGCAATGGCAGACGTCTATAAACAGTCCTTCAAACAGAATTACACCAACAACATCGAGCTGTCCATCTTCAACTGCGGTCTGGAGCGCTGCGCTCCGGGGCAGACATGGGGACCCGGCATCCGGGACCACTACCTCATCCATCTGGTCGTCTCCGGCAAGGGGATATTCGAGGTCGGCGGGCGCACCTACGAGGTGACGCCGGGCGATCTGTTCTTCGCCCGCCCCAGCCAGCTCATCCGCTATACGGCCGACGAGACCCAGCCCTGGGAATACAGCTGGGTCGGCTTCAACGGAGCCTGCGCCCATAAGCTGGCCGCGCAGCTGCCCTTTACGGACACTGCCCCCGTCCACCATACGCAGGACCTTGAGGGGATGCGGGCTGCCCTGAGCAGCATCTACTCCTCTCGCGGATTGCAGCCGCAGGATGAGGCCGCAATGGTGGGCTACCTCTACCTGTTCATCTCCGCCCTGATGCGGGAGACCAGCGAGAGCCGCCCCCACAGCACCTCTTCCTCCAGCCAGTACGTCTTAAACGCCATCAAGTACATCCAGTTCAACTACTCCCACGACATCTCCATCGACGACGTCGCCAAGAGCGTCGGTGTCTCCCGCAGCCACCTCTACCGGGTGTTCATGCTCAACGTGGGCAAAAGCCCCATTGATTACCTGACCGAATACCGGGTCAACGAGGCCTGCAAGCTGTTGCGGGGCGGCACCCTGTCCATCGCCGAGGTGGCGGCGTCCGTGGGCTTCCTCGACCAGTTCTATTTTTCGCGGGTGTTCAAGCGCGCCAAGGGTGTGCCGCCCAGCAAGTATATGACCTCGCAGGCTGACGCAGACGTCCAGCCCGCCCCTGACGAGACATAAGGAGAAATTCATCCATGCCCTTACAAAAAAATCAGCTTCTCACCCTGCGCATCGAGCGCCTTTCCAACGACGGCAGCGGCGTGGCCCACTCGTCGGAGGGCGAGGCCGTCTTTGTCCCGGGCACTGCCCCCGGCGATGAGACGCAGGTGCGCATCGTCAAGGACTGCGGCCGGTACGCCTTCGGCATTCTGGACAAGCTGCTCACCCCCTCGCCGGACCGCATTCCGGTGGACTGCGCGGTAGCCGGCCCCTGCGGCGGCTGCAGCCTGCGGCATCTGGATTATGCTGCCGAACTGCGTGCCAAGCAAGAGAGCGTCGCCGACGCCTTCCGCCGCATCGGCGGGCTAGATGTGCCTGTGCTGGACGCCCTCCCCTCCCCTGAGGTAGACCGCTACCGCAACAAAGTCCAGTTCCCGGTGGGCCGCGATAAGGACGGCGCACCCTGCATCGGTTTTTACGCCGGGCGCACCCACCGCATCGTCCCCTGCCCCGACTGCAAGCTGCAGCCCGGCGTCCTGAACGACATCGGCAACACCCTCTGCGCCTTCTTCGCTGCCCACGGCATCCAGCCCTATGACGAAGAGCGCGGCAAGGGCCTCGTGCGGCACATCTTCCTGCGCCGGGGCGCACACAGCGGCCAGATCATGGTCTGCCTCGTCTGCACCCGCCCGAAGCTCCCCCACAGCGATGAGTTGGTAGCTCTGCTCCGGGAAAAGTTCCGCGATATTGCCACCATCCTCATCAATGTCAACGCCAAAAAGACCAATGTCATCCTCGGCGAGGAGAGCGTGACCCTCTATGGCCCGGGCTGCATCGAGGACACCCTCTGCGGCGTGCCCGTCCGCCTCGGCCCCCTCTCCTTCTATCAGGTCAACACGCTGGCTGCCGAGCGCCTCTACGGCGTCGCTGCCGAATACGCCCAGCTTGAGCCGGACGATGTCCTGCTCGACCTCTACTGCGGTATGGGCACCATCGGCCTCTCGATGGCCGGCCACTGCCGTGAGCTGATCGGCGTGGAGATCATTCCCGAGGCCATCGACAGTGCCAAGGCCAATGCCGCCCGGATGGGCGATGCCGTCGCCGCCAAGAGCCGCTTCTTCTGTGCCGATGCCGGCGAGGCCGCTGCCCGCCTCGCCGCTGAGGGCCTGCGGCCTGACGTCATTATGCTCGACCCGCCCCGCAAGGGCTGCGATGAGACGACCCTTTCCGCCGTCGTCCAGATGTCCCCCCGCCGGGTGGTCTACGTCAGCTGCAACCCCTCCACCGCCGCCCGCGACGCCGCGTGGCTCGGACAGCATGGGTATCGCGCCGAGAAGGTGCAGCCCGTGGATCTGTTTCCGCGAACGAAGCATGTGGAGACGGTATGTTTATTGTCCAAACTTAATGCAAAGCAACATATCGAGGTAGACATCCACATGGACGAACTTGATCTCACCGATGCAGAGAAGAAAGCCACCTATTCGGAAATCAAGGAATATGTGCTGGAGCATACCGGACTCAAGGTCAGCAGCTTGTATATCGCTCAGGTGAAGCAGAAATGCGGTATCATCGAGCGAGAAAATTACAACAAACCGAAGTCCGATGATGCAAAACAGCCCCAATGCCCGCCCGATAAGGAAAAAGCAATCAAGGAGGCGCTCAAGCACTTCGGCATGATCTAAGGAGGGCAAAATGAAGCGTTTACTTTCTTGTGAGTTCAATATGGATACTGCCTGTGTGGAGCTGAAATTTGCAAATGGCAGCATGATTGCCATTGATACGATTGCGGTAGAGAATGAGGTTGCCGATAATATATATCAGCGGTCAGAGCTGGACTGGCTGATTTACAACGATCCGGCAGCCTATGCAGATTTAGTTCTCAACGGCGACCCGGAAACATACCTGAAAACTGTTACAGAATATAAACCTTTGGACTGATTACCAGAGATAAAGCAAGCCGCCTGTGCGGGCATATCAAATGCTCATACAGGCGGCTTTTCCTTTTTGTACTGTGACTTTATCAGTTCTCCGAAATGGACCGCTTAAACAATATCCATGTACTTATGAAGTAGCATATCAGCAGTAAGAAAAGAATACCAATGATAATCCCTACTTGTACCATCAAGGCTCCGCAGCCAATATAAGCTGAGATTTCAGCAGAAACACTTTGAAGA
>OLSP01001421.1_pt1 | contig 21968 bp, 21 predicted proteins | sample 1672941 | NCBI WGS metagenome assembly OLSP01 (sample SAMEA3136739, study PRJEB25190) | human gut metagenome | reverse complement strand
TGGTATCCAAGCGATTTATGGACCAAAAGCAGATGTTTTAAAATCTGATATTCAAGATGTGCTTTCATTTGGCGTAGAAATTCCTAAAATGTAATTCTACCTAAATATCTATTTTATCCCCGCCTTCAAGGCGGGGATATCATATCAATATCTCATCTTGATGTTCTTCAATATATCCCAATAATCCTTTTATTTAATACTATAGACGTACAAAATATTTTTATAACTTAGGTTCTATAAAAAAATACCGCCTGTTGTGTCACGAGCGGTATTTCTAGATAGAGGGAAGTGGTTATTAAATGATTAATTGACCGACAATACTGCGAGTTTCTTCTCGTACTTCGGTGAGTTTTACTTTCACTAAATCACCGATTTTGTAACGGCGCTCCCCTTGAATATACAGCGCTAATTCATCAGCATTCACTTGCATTTCATCTTTATTTGGATGCAACGTGGAAGCTGGTACGAACATGGATGCACCATTTTCTAATAATTGAACACGTAAACCACCACGCATCACATCTTGTACTTCTGCATCAAATTCAGCATTTTCAGCGACTTTGTCAGCAAGATAGCGACAATATAACCAGTCTGCGATATCACGCTCAACCAAGCGATTTTGACGACGGGCTTCTTGTAAGCGAGCAAGGACTTCATCTTGTGGTTTTTCACAAGCTTGCTGTGTGAGCACGGCTTTAATTAAACGATGGTTCACCATATCGGAATATTTACGGATAGGTGATGTCCAGGTCGCATAACCTTCTAATCCAAGCCCAAAATGTGGAGCGAGTTCGGATTTAAACTCCGCAAAGGTTAAATAACGACGTAAACGGAATTCTAAATAGTCACCTTCAATCGGTTCAATATCATGACGCATTTGGCAATAACCTTTTAAGGTTGCCAAATTTTCCACCGAATAACGCTCAGCAAGCTCGGCTTGATTTTCTTCATTAGCTAAATTTGCCATTAAGAAATTATGCGCATTTTCTAAGAATTTCTTATCAAAACCCGCGTGTGTATTGAAAATCCCTGTTTTGGCATGCTCAGCTAAGAATTGAGCGGCACAAATGTTGGCAATGATCATGGATTCTTCCACGATTTGATTTGCAATACGACGATATTCCGCTTTAATTTCTTTCACTTTGCCATTTTCAGCGAGAATAAAAGAGTAGTCTGGTTTCTCTTTAAATAACAAGGAATGGGTTTTACGCCATTGAATACGCGCTTGAGTAAATTGATGTAACCAATCAATTTGCTGGGCAATTTCAGGTGTTTCCGGTTGCCATGCATCCGGTACTTGTTCTAAATAATCTGAAATCTTGTTATAGGCTAATTTTGCTTTAGATTGTACATAAGCGGACACAAAACGTGGTTTCGCTGTGATGTTACCGACAAGATCTGTTTCAATGTAACACACTAATGCAGGACGAGTTTCATTTGCCATTAATGAACATAATTCATCAGATAATTCACGAGGCAACATAGGAATGTTGAAGCCAGGCAAATAATTGGTGAAACAACGCTGTTTCGCATCTTTTTCAATTTGTGAATCTAATGCAATGTAAGCTGTGGGATCCGCAATGGCAACGACTAATCGCCAGCCGGTTTGCGTACCATTTTGCTCGATAGGTTCGATATAAAGGGCATCATCCATATCCTGAGTGCTTTCAGAGTCAATGGTGACAAAATGAAGTGCGGTCAGATCTTCACGTGTTTGTTGATCTAATATTTCATAATTTTCTGCACCTTGCACAGGATGACGAGATTGCTCATGGCGTGCCAATGTCACCCACCAAGGGGCTAATTCATCATCAGCACGGCAGATAAATTGATTGATGGTGGCATAGAAAAAGCGATCATCACGTAATGGGTGCGTTTTCAAATTTGCTACGACCCAGTCGCCTTCTTGTAGTTCTTCTTTGACGGATTTAGCTTGTTGCGCACCAATGGGTTGGTTGATACTTGGATGATCAACCAAAACTTGCAATTTCTTGTCTTTATTGAACCGCACTTTGGCAATAAAGCGAGTGAGCATTGGCTCAATTAATTCTTCAGGTTCAGCTTGCTCTTTATCACCTTGTTTTTCGATGGTGGCTTTAATTTTGTCACCGTGCATGACTTTTTTCATTGCCGGTGGGGCAATAAAGTAGCTTTTTTTATCGCACTCTAAAAAACCATAAGCTTTATCAGTACTTTTTACCACGCCTTCAACGTGTTCTTTGCTATCGTGGATTTGTTGCTTAAGTTGTGCGAGTAATGGATTATCTTGGAACATAGTTATATTTAAAAAAAGAGAAAAGGCAGACTGAAAAGCCTGCCTAAAAATAGATTGTACGAAAAATTATTCTTCGCCTAATTCGCCCATTGCAGTGATGCTGAAACCTGCATCTACGTGAACGATTTCACCAGTGATACCCGATGCTAAATCAGAGCATAAGAATGCTGCTGAGTTACCCACATCTTCGATAGTAACAGTGCGGCGTAATGCTGCGGTTTTCTCAAATGCAGAAAGCATTTTCTTTAAGTTTTTAATACCTGATGCTGCTAAGGTACGGATTGGACCTGCAGAAATTGCATTTACACGAATACCTTCTTTACCTAAGTCAGCTGCCATTACGCGAGTAGCCGCTTCAAGAGATGCTTTCGCTAAACACATCACGTTGTAGTTAGGAATTGCGCGCTCTGCACCTAAGTAAGAAAGGGTTAATAATGCTGCATTTGGATTTAAGTAAGGACGTGCCGCTTGTGCCATAGCAACAAAGCTGAATGCACTGATGTCGTGAGCGATACGGTAGCCTTCACGAGTTGCTGCGTTTACGTAATCACCATCTAATTGGTCGCCTGGTGCGAATGCGATAGCGTGTACGAAACCATCAAATTTTTCCCAACGTTTGCTTAATTCTGCAAAGCAGTTTTGGATGCTTTCATCGGTCGCTACGTCTAAAGGAAGGACGATGTCAGAACCAAATTCTTTTGCAAATTCTTCTACGCGTGGTTGTAATTTATCGTTTAAATAAGTGAAAGCAAGTTCAGCACCTTGTTCTTTCATTGCTTTTGCGATCCCGTAAGCGATAGAACGGTTGCTTGCAAGACCTGTTACTAAAATACGTTTACCAGTTAAGAAACCCATATTTTCTCCTATGTTTGAGTTAAAAAAATCGACGAGATTATACTTGTTTTGTGTGCTTTCGGCAATTAATCACACTTTGTACCAGTTAGGCTGGATTATCAATATCTTTAAATTCTACATCCAAGTCATATTCAGCCGCTAGCCATTCACCTAATGCCTTAATGCCGTAGCGTTCTGTTGCATGGTGACCAGCCGCAAAGAAATGAATACCTTGCTCACGAGCAGAGTGAATTGTTTGCTCCGAAACCTCACCGGTAATAAAAGCATCACAGCCTTGTGTTGCAGCTAAATCAATATAGCCTTGTCCGCCACCGGTACAAATGCCTACTTTACGGATTAAGTGCGGTCCGTTTTCGGTGCAAATTAACGGTTTACGGTGAAGTACTTGTTCAATACGATGCGCAAATTCTTCAGCGGTAACGGGATCTTTTAACGTTCCCCAAACAGGAATGCTGGTTGCGCTATTTTCTAAAGGTTGAAGATCGCTAATCCCTAATAACTGAGCAAGTTTTGCGTTGTTGCCTAATTCTGGATGAACATCCAAAGGCAAGTGGTAGCCGTATAAATTAATGTCATTCACAAGCAAGGTTTTGATTCGTTTTCCTTTCATGCCGCGAATACATGGATTTTCACTTTTCCAAAAATAGCCATGGTGGACAAGTACCGCATCAGCTTGTTGTGCAACGGCATAATCAATCAAAGCTTGGCTTGCGGTGACACCCGTGATGATCTTTTTGATCTCTGCTTTGCCTTCTACTTGCAAACCGTTAGGGGCGTAATCATTTATTCTGTCTGTGCTAAGTTTTTCGTTTAGTAAACGTTCAAGTTCTAGATTGTTCATCATTTTTGAGAGAAAAGAAAAAGGTGAGATATGGTAAGGGATTTAAAAAAAAATGGCTAGTGCAAAAGGAGTGGGGGGTGCACTAGCCCGTAGTGTGTTTGTAATAAAACAAGTTTACTATCTAAAACGAGATTCATTATATATTCAATTATATAAAGATCAAGAAAAAAATAAGGAAAAATTTCCCTATTTTTCGATATGTCGTTTTTGTGTTCGAAAATAGATGAAAAATCAACCGCACTTATGAATACAAACTTGGCTCATCTTCGGTTGGGCGCGTTTTAAATCGGCGGTGTAGCCACATGTATTGTTCCACACCTTTTAAGATTTCTTTTTCCACGACTTTATTCATTCTTGCAGCGATTGCCGTTTCATCCGAAAGATCGGAAAAATCCACTGGTGGTGAAATACTGACTGTATAGCCTGAGCCGTCTTTGTTACGCAATGGGGCAAAAGGGACGACTTTACAATTTGGTGCTGATTTAAGCAGATAATAACTACCTGTTGTGGTAGCCGCTTCTTGTACAGCAAAGAAAGGCACAAATACCGCATTTTTTCTGCCGTAATCGTGATCGGGCGCATACCAAATGGTTTCACCTTTACGTAAGGCTTTGAGCATACCACGCAGATCTTTTCGGTTCAGCATATCTTTGTTTGAACGTAAACGACCTTTAATTTGCAACCAATCCAGTACGGGATTGTCATTGGGACGATAAACGCCTACGCCAGGATGATGTAATCCCACAATACGCGCGCCTAATTCAAGCGTAAGAAAATGGACACCAACAAAGATAATGCCGTCTTGGGCATTTTCTTTTAAATAATTTAATCCTTCAATTTTTGACCATTTTTTAATGCGCGCATCAGACCAAAACCATGCCATGCCGGTTTCAATAATTGCCATTCCAACAGCACGTAAGTTCTCTTGCAAAATGGCTTCACGTTCTTGCTCAGGCATTTCTGGGAAGCAGAGTTCAAGGTTTCGGCGAGCAATCGCGGCACGACGTTTTCCCACTTTTAATTTTGAGAAAAGCCAGCCTAAGCCATTGCCGATATGACGTAGAATTGGATAGGGAAGTAACAAAAGGCTTCGCCAAATCGCCACACCAAGCCAAAAGCCCCAGTATTTAGGTGCAAGAAAGTGCGGTTGAAATTGAGGGAGTTTTTCGTTTTTCATAATTCTTTTCTGGTTAGTTCGGCGTGTAGTTTATCGCAAATTTGAGTTGTGGTAAAATTGCGCCAAATTTTATTATCCCAACAGAGAGATTTCAAAATGGCTCAATATTCTGCCAATTTTAATCAAGCAAAAGTATTAGTGTTAGGCGATGTCATGCTTGACCGTTACTGGTTTGGTGCGACTAATCGTATTTCACCGGAAGCACCGGTTCCTGTGGTTCGTGTACAAGATAATGAAGAGCGTGCAGGTGGTGCAGCAAACGTGGCAATGAATATTGCTTCTCTTAATGTACCTGTGCAAATTTTAGGTTTAATTGGTCAAGATGAAACAGGTACAGCCTTAACCAATTTATTACAGCATCAAAAAATTGATTGTAATTTTGTGGCATTGGATACTCACCCAACCATTACGAAATTACGTATTTTGTCTCGTCACCAACAATTACTTCGTTTGGATTTTGAAGAAGATTTCCAAAATGTGGAATGTCATGAGTTGCTTGCGAAATTAGAAGCGGAAGTGAAAAACTTTGGCGCGCTAGTGCTTTCGGATTACGGTAAAGGCACGTTAAAAGATGTGCAAAAAATGATTCAAATTGCACGCAAAGCAAACGTACCAGTCTTGATCGATCCAAAAGGCACAGATTTTGAGCGTTATCGTGGTGCGACTTTACTGACGCCAAATATGTCAGAATTTGAAGCGGTGGTAGGTAAGTGTGATTCTGAAGAAGAAATTATTGAGAAAGGCTTAAAATTAATTTCAGACATCGAATTGACCGCACTTTTAGTGACGCGCTCTGAAAAAGGCATGACATTACTTCGTCCAAATCAAGAACCATTCCATTTACCAACGCTTGCAAAAGAAGTGTTTGATGTAACAGGGGCGGGCGATACCGTAATCAGTGTCTTAGCAACTGCACTTGCAGATGGTCGTTCTTTTGAAGAATCTTGTTACTTAGCCAATGTGGCTGCAGGTATTGTGGTTGGTAAATTGGGTACATCAACCGTTTCTACTGTGGAATTAGAGAATGCAATCCATGGCCGTTCTGAAACAGGCTTCGGTATTATGTCAGAAAGCCAATTAAAAACTGCGGTAGCTCATGCTAAAGCGCGCGGTGAGAAAATTGTGATGACAAACGGTTGTTTTGACATTCTTCATCCTGGCCATGTGTCTTATTTAGAAAATGCTCGCAAACTTGGCGATCGTTTAATTGTTGCGGTGAATACGGATGATTCAGTCAAACGCTTAAAAGGTGAAAGTCGTCCAATTAACAATCTGAATGCACGTATGGCAGTATTAGCTGGTTTAGCTTCAGTGGATTGGGTGGTCTCTTTTGATGAAGATACACCACAACGTTTAATCGGTGAGATTTTACCGGATTTATTGGTAAAAGGCGGCGATTACAAACCAGAAGAGATTGCAGGCAGTAAAGAAGTGTGGGCGAACGGCGGCGATGTTCGTGTATTGAATTTCGAAAATGGCTGTTCAACCACAAACGTAATTGAGAAAATCAAAGCGCTGAAAGATTAATGGCTTTATAAAAATGACGGGCAACCTGTTTTACAAGTTGCCCGTTTTTTATTTTAGAATTTATATCGGATATTGCCGAAATAAATGCGTCCTTCTTCTGGGTAACCTGCTTGATAGTAGTAGTTTTTATCAAAGAGGTTCGATACACCCGCTTCTAAACTTAATCCTGAAACCGGTTCATAGATTAATTTCGCATTGCTGTTTCCAAAACCAGAGAGTTTCCCCGTGTTACCGCCATCTAAATAATAACGCCCATGTTCCGCTTCTTGGCTCACATAAAGTGAAAGGTTTGGTAACATTTTCCAATCAACAAATGCAAAGAATTTATGTTTTGGCACATTCTTCACAATGGTATCTTGGGTTTTATTTTTTGCATGCGTATAGGTGTAGTTTGCCCCTAACGTTAAATTATCTGTTGCAAAAAGATTCACGGCTAATTCAGCACCTTTAAAGGCTTCTTTGCCTACATTTTGATATTGATTGAGTTTTTTGCTAATCGCGACTTCTTCAATGGCATCTTTTACTTCAGAATAGAAAAGTGCGCTATCCACTCTTAACCAATCGCCAAAGGTATGCATATAGCTGGCTTCGTAGTGGTAGGCAGTTTCTGGGCTTAAAAACGGATTCGGCTCAGTACGTCCAAATCGGCGAGAATAACGTTCTTTCATTGTGGCAAAACGTGTTTTCTTCGCAAAACTTAGCGCAAATTCATCATGTTCAGAGAAATGATGGGCAAATTTGATTTGATAATTAAAGGCGTGTTTATTACCGATATCAAACGGACAAATCGCATTTTTTTGATGAGTTGATGCACATTGTTTTTCAAATTTCTCTGCACGGTGTGAATCACGTTTGTCGTAGCTGATGCCTGTAATCAGAGAGGTTTGCTCATTAAAACGATGAGTATTTTCTAAACCAAAGCTGTAGGTACGATCTTTATCTACTGCAGTAGGTTCATCATCATTATGTTCGCGATGCACGTCATATTTAATGAGGGTAGAGAATTTTAAGTGGTCTTTGGAGGTTAAATCGCCACCTAAATCAAAGCCTGCACCGTAGGAATAATCACGGTAATAGCTATTAAAGCTCGATTTTTTCTTTTGAGTGCTGAATGTGGCATCATCAAAAGCACGTAGGTCATTTTTAAAGGTGTCGTAAAATGCTTTCGTGTTCAATGTGAGATGATGAGCCTCAAATTCAGTATGGGAAAGGAAATAGATACTGTCTTTGTCCCACATCGGCCAGCGCCAATAGCGTTCAAAGCTATCAGATCCAGAATAGAAAGGTGATTCTTTGGTGCCTTTTTGTGTGGAGAACGCCAGTGCGTATTCATCATGCTCATTTGGCGTATAAGCGACTTTCAAACTTAATTTTTTATCACGTTGTTTAGAATTTTCTGCTCGGCCACCATCATCCCCTTTGGGATTGATTTGTTGATAATGATGAGAAAGTTGTAAGCCTTGTTTTTCAACAAAAGAACCACTTATTTGCGCATAGAATAGTTCTTGTTTAGTGCCTAAATTAAAATCTGTTTTATTGGTTGCTGTGCCGCCATTTTTACCGTGTGAAAAGCCATAGCCAATAGAACCTTCGAAAGGTTTAGTTGGTTTTTGGGAAATTAAATTCACTGCACCACCCATGGTATTTGCACCATAAAGCACAGAGCTTGCGCCTTTAGAAATATCAATACGAGATAAATCAAAGGTGGTAAAACGACCTAAGTCCATTTCGCCATCATAAGGGACATAAACAGGAATACCATCCATAAATACGGGTACGCGGCGAGCATTAAAACCACGTACTAATAAGTTGTATTCGTTGCGTGCACCACCATGTTCGACAAACACACCCGGTGTGCTTTTTGCTACATCAGACACACGATCTTGGTTATTTTTTTGTAATTCAGCTTGATCAATACGCGCGGTGCTGAGATCACTCGCTTTTTCACCGATGACTTCAATTTGACCAAGGGTAAATACATTTTCGGCATAAGCAGGCAAGCAAGCCAAACTAATGGCGATGCAAAGCAGTTTCTTTTCCATTGGAACATCCTTTTAGGTTAGGGTTGAAGCGTAACTTCAATGCAATGGTGATCGCGGCGAAAATTTTCTCATCATTATGGGGAAAATTTTCTCGTAAAGTGCGGTTAGAATCGCTGAAGTTTATTTTTCCGTTAGCTAATTCTGTGAGTAAAATCGAAGGGGTAAGTTGAAGTTGCTCCGCAATTTGTAGAATTGAAAAGTGCTCAAACGTCATGATCAAACGATCTAAATTACAATAGGTAGGATAGCGATTATGTGTCACTAAATCGGTAAATTGTTGCACAATTTTGACCGCTTTATTTTTTCGATTAAAGAAGTGTAAAACCACGCCCAAAATAAGCAGTAACGCCGAACCTAAATGCAACTGAAAGATGCCTTGAATGGGCCACTGAAAGTAGATCCCTAAGCCGCTGAACAAGATGCCTACCAATCCTGCAATGAGCATAGAAAGCAAGCAAAACTTATAAATCACATCCCATTTCATTTTTTCACCTTTAGCTATGAATAACAAATATTATATAATTAAAAATATAACGATGTTATTCTAACAAAATTTATTTGTTATGTTAAAAAATATATAACGTACAAATTAAGTTGTATCAGTTAAATGGCTAAAAGAGGGAGAAAACATGAAAAAGTGGTTAAGTATTGTAGTTTCATTTTGTGTAGCAAGTGCTGCATTAGCAACCGAGGAAGTGTCTTATTTGGCAGGGGAATTACCTCCGCCAGCTAAAATTGAAAAAGTCTTAAGTGCAGGTAATCCAGCCGATGTATTATTGCTTTCAAGTGCACCGAAGAAATTGCTTGGATTGGCGGGATTTAATATGGAAAAACGCGGAAAACTGTTTCCTGCAGCACTGCAATCTTTACCAACCTTAGGGAAAATAGCTGGAAAAGGCAGCACACTCTCGCCAGAGAAAATTGTGGCATTGCAACCGAATTTAATTATTGATGTAGGCAATGTTACCCCAAACTATATCGATCAAGCAAAACGTACTTTTGAACAAACGGGCGTGCCTTATTTATTGTTAGATGGCAAACTCAGTGAAACACCGACTACCTTACGTTATTTAGGCAAAGTATTAGGTGCAGAGAACTTAACTGAACCTCAGGCTAAGTATGCAGAAGAAACACTTAAACAAGCGGTCGACAACGCCTCTAAATTTACCAAAACCTTCTATTTAGCTCGTAGTGCAGATGGCTTACAAACAGGACAAAAAGGCTCTATTCATACGGAAGCTATTGAAATAGTCGGTTTAAGAAACGTGGTAGAAGGCGATCATAAAGGGCTCACACAAGTTTCGATGGAGCAGCTTTTATTATGGAATCCTGATGTAATTTTTAGCCAATACCCAGAGTTTTTGCAAACCTTAAAAGAGAATCCGCAATGGCAACAGTTAAGTGCGGTCAAAAATGGACAAGTTTTTTTAATCCCGAATAATCCATTTGGTTGGTTAGATTCGCCACCTAGTGTGAACCGCTTGCTTGGTGTACGTTGGGTTTCGCATTTAATCAGCGGTAAAACTATGACTGAATTTGCAAAAGAGGTACAAACGTTTTATCACGTGTTCTATCAGATTGAATTAACGCCAGAACAAGCGACTCAATTGCTACATGATGTGAAATAGTTATGCCGTATTTTGTTCAACGTAATCCCAAGCTCTTTTTCACTTCGTTAGTGATTTTATTAGTCGGCACCATTTTGCTTTCGTTGAATGTGGGGCGATTTCCTATTTATCCCCTTCAACTGGGACAAGCGATTCGTTGTCTATTTGAAACGGAATGTCAAACGCCTTCTTCCGTTGAAACGGTGCTTTGGCATATTCGTACCCCACGTATTTTTGTCGCCTGTTTAGTGGGTGCCGCCCTGGCTGCTGCGGGGGCGACTTATCAAGGGATGTTTAAAAATCCGTTGGTTTCTCCTGATATCTTAGGGGTTTCAAGCGGTGCGGGACTTGGTGCGTCATTGGCGATTTTCTACAACTTACCGATGTTTTACGTGCAGCTTTTTGCCTTTAGTGGCGGTATCTTGGCGGTGTTATGTGTTTCGATGGTTGCATCAAGAAGCCGTAATCAAGATCCCATTTTGGTCTTAGTGCTTTCGGGGATTGCTATCGGTTCATTACTTGGCGCGGGCATTTCATTGTTAAAAATTTTAGCCGATCCTTTCACCCAATTACCTTCGATTACCTTTTGGTTATTAGGCAGTTTTACGGCTGTTGGCGTAAAAGAATTAAGTCAACTTACCCCTATTTTAATACTCGGTATTCTGCCGCTTTTCTTATTGCGTTGGCGCTTAAATCTGCTCGCTTTAGAAGAAGATGAAGCGAAAAGCCTCGGTATTCCTATCCAACGCACACGCTATATTTTGATCATTTTCACCACACTTTGCACAGCAAGTGCGGTCTCTATTACGGGGATTATTGGCTGGGTCGGTTTGCTTGTGCCTCATATTGCACGATTATTAGTGGGCGCCAATTTCATTTTATTACTGCCAACATCGTTGTTACTTGGTGCGAGTTTTTTACTTCTCACTGACACACTCGCCCGCACGGTTGCAAGCATTGAACTTCCCATCGGGATTTTAACCTCTGCTTGTGGTGCACCGTTTTTCCTCTATTTATTGTTGAGAGGGCGAAAATGAATTTAATTGAAACGCAACAACTGACGATTGGCTATGGCAATAAGCCTCTGCTAGACAAGATCAATTTTGCATTAAAACCTCAGCAAATTTGCTGTTTACTTGGCGCCAATGGGGCGGGGAAAAGTACTTTCTTAAAAACCTTACTTGGTTTGCAACCTGCACTTAATGGGCAAATTCTCTTTCAAAATCGACCGCTTGCTACATATTCTGCCGCCGAATTAGCACGCGAAATTGCCTATGTGCCGCAAGCACACGCGCAACTTTTTCCTTTTCTGGTGCAAGATATGGTGTTGATGGGGCGTTCTGCATATCTAAAATGGTATCAAACTCCAAAAGCGGAAGATAAAGATCTTGCTATCGCGGCTTTAGCGGAATTACAAATAACCCACCTTGCTAAACGTTATTACCATGAACTCAGTGGGGGCGAAAAACAACTCGTGCTCATCGCCCGAGCCATTGCTCAACAGGCGAAATTGTTGATTATGGACGAACCAACAGCCAGTCTTGATTTCGGTAACCAAATTCGGGTGTTGGAAAAAATTAAGCAATTACAGCATCAAAATATTGCCTTACTAATTACCACTCACAATCCACAACAAGCGGTCTATTTAGCCGAAAATATTGCAATGCTCGATCAAAAATTTGGTTTTCAACAAGGCGAAAAAAATGAACTGATGACCTTTGAAAACCTCGCCAAAATTTACCGCACTTCAGTTCAGGAATTGCAAAAACATCTCAATTTATAAAAGGATAAATTGGTTCCCATAAATTCGTTATAATTTAACTTATATAAGGATTGTGCTATATTCCATTCAATTTAAATAAGGAGTTTAAATGAAAAAGTTAGCCACTTTAGCCGCCTTAATGGCAATGACACTCTCCAGCCAAGCTGCTGATCTTTATCTTTATGCTGGCGCGGGTTTAAAAGAGCCGGTAGAGAAAATCGTAAAACAATTTGAGCAAAATACGGGCAATAAGGTCACCGTGGAATACGGCGGTTCAGGTCAAATTTTGGCACGTTACAACCAAGTGAAAACCGGCGACTTATTTTTATCTGGTTCGGCAGATTATGTCGAGAAATTAGCTCAAGATAATCAAGTTAAAGCTGTTGAACCGTTGGTTTTACATATTCCAGTAATGGCGGTACGCAAAGATAAAAGTGCAAATATTCATTCTTTTAAAGATCTTGCCGAAAGTAACTTACGTTTGGGAATTGGTGATACCAAGGCGATGGCGTTAGGTAAAGGGGCAGAGAAAATCTTTGAGCTATCGGGTTATCAACAGGCGTTGAATGAAAAAGTGGTCGTGAAAGCGGCTACCGTAAAACAGTTGATGATGTACCTATTGAATGGTGATGTGGATGCGGCAGTTGTCGGTCGTTCTGGTGCGTGGAAAGTACGCGATAAAGTGGAAATCTTGCCAAACCCACAAGGCACACCGCAAGAAAAAGTGACCTTAGCGTTACTTTCATCTTCGGCACATCCAACGGAAGCTAAACAGCTATTTGATTTTTTCTATACAGAAGGCGTGAAGTATTTTACCGATGAAGGCTTCTTACCGGTTAAATAAAAGCCTGAGTTTAAAGTTAGCACTGCTCCCCTTAATGTTGTTATTTTTAACGGTATTGGGAACGGTGCTTGCTTTAATTGGGCAATTAAATTGGCATTTTTTCAAACAGGTGTTGTTTGATCATGAACTGCACTTTGCCTTAATGCTTTCTTTAGGGACTTCGCTCTTTTCGCTAGTTGTTGCATTGTTAATTGCATTACCTGCCGCTTGGGTGATGAGTCAAATTCGCCTACCTCTACAAAAGCTAATTGATACTGTGCTGGACTTACCGATGGTTTTGCCACCCTTAGTCACGGGTTTAAGTCTACTTTTGTTGTTCGGTTCACAAGGTTGGCTGAGTTCATTGATTCCAGAGATTAGTCGTTGGATTTTTAGCCCGATTGGTATTGTGGTGGCGCAAAGTTATATTGCCACCTCAATTATGTTGCGTAATGCTCGCGGGGTTTTCAGTCATTTTGATGATGGTTATCGGCTTGCCGCCTATAACTTAGGTTTAACACCTTGGCAAAGCTTGCTTAAAGTTGAGCTCCCTATGTGTTGGAAACCTTTGCTGTGTGGGGCAATTTTGGCTTGGGCGCGCGCCATTGGTGAATTTGGCGCGACTTTAATGCTGGCCGGCGCCACCCGTTTTAAAACAGAAACCCTGCCGGTGGCTGTATATCTCAATATTTCCAGCGGTGATTTTGAAATTGCGATTGGGGCAGCCTTATGGCTTTTAATGATTTCAGCCTGTTTGCTTTTTTTATTACGCGTGCTTAATCGGGAACTTTAGGATGTTACAGATTCAACATTTACAGGTTGGTATTTTAAAGGATATTAGCCTAACGGTTGCCAACGGTGAATCGGTGGCGATTGTTGGACAATCGGGAAGCGGGAAAACCACGCTTCTCAATGCCATTGCCGGTTATTCGGATTATCAGGGGAGTATTGCATTTAACCAATGTCCTTGGGATAACCTTGCCTCTTGGGAAAGACGTTGTCGCTATTTAAATCAACGTTTGTACCTTTTTCCCCATAAAACCGTAAGTGGAAACTTAAGTTTAGCGAAACCGAAAAGCACAAGACAGGAGCAACTTGATTTATTGGCACAGTTGAACATTGAAGCGTTGATCGATCGTTATCCGCATCAATTATCGGGCGGCGAGCAACAGCGCGCAGCATTGGCACGGGCGCTAATCAATCCACCGGATGTGATGCTATTAGATGAGCCATTTTCATCATTAGACTGGCAAACCCGTCAGCAGATTTGGCAGAACGTAAAAAGTTTACTTAAAGCCTTCAATCTCACCACATTATTAGTGACCCACGAACCTAAAGAAGCAGATTTTCTAGCGGATAGACAAATTCATTTACATTTAGGGCGATTAATTTAAGGACAAACTATGATTTATTTCTCAGACAAAGAACTCGATGATTTTTTATTGGAAGATATTTATCGCGGTGACTTAACCACGCACGCATTAGGGCTAGAAAAAGTCCCAGCAAAAATTGAATTCAAACGTAAAAATGCCGGAATGGTAGCGGGGATTTCAGTGGCAGAACGATTACTGAAAAAATTAGGCATTACGCCTCAGGTTTATGTGAATGAAGGGGAAGCCGTTGAAGCCGGTGCTTTATTGCTAAGTGCGGTCGATTCTGCGGATAAATTACAGCAGGCATGGAAAGTGGTGCAGCTTGTATTGGAATGGTCTTGTGGCGTGGCGCAATACACGGCGGAGATGATTGCTAATGCCAAAGCCATTAACCCGAATGCGGTGGTGGCGTGTACCCGTAAAAGTATCCCGAATACCCGTAAACTGGCGACCAATGCAGTGCTGGCTGCTGGCGGACATATTCATCGTCAAGGCGTGAGTGAAACCTTATTGGTTTTCACAAATCATCGTAATTTATTGGCTGAACCGAATAACTGGGCACATATCGTGGAAACCTTGAAGCGTGAAGCGCCAGAAAATAAGGTTACCCTTGAAGCAGACAATTTTGCACAATTTGAACAAATGATTAGTGCCTCTCCCGATATTATTCAGCTAGATAAATGGTCGCTCGAGGATGTGCAGGCTGCATTAGACTTAATTCAATCACAATGCAAAAATATTACGCTTTCTGTCGCGGGTGGTGTGAATAAAAACAATGTGGCGGATTATGCCAAGCTAGGTATTAATTTGTTTATTACCTCTGCGCCTTATTATGCTGCACCAGAGGATATTAAGGTGGTGATTAGCAAAGCATAGTTGTTTTGTTTAGATCATCAATTGTTTTGTATATCTCGCTATATATTTTATTGTATAATTTAACTCCATTTTCATTTTAAGGATAACTTATGAAATTTAACCGCTTGTTTGTTGCTGCTTTGTTCGGCATTTTCTCTACATCGGCTTTGGCTGATCGTGTTGTCACTGACCAATTAGATCGTCAAGTAACCATTCCCGATCATATTCAACGTGCTGTGGTATTACAGCATCAAACCCTCAATATTGCCGTGCAATTAGATGCCACCAAACAAATTGTTGGGGTGTTATCAAATTGGAAAAAACAACTGGGGCAAAATTATGTACGTTTAGCGCCAGAATTAGAAAAAATGGCCATGCCGGGTGATTTAAATTCGGTGAATATTGAAAGTTTGTTGGAATTAAAACCGGATGTGGTGTTTGTTACCAACTATGCGCCACCAGAAATGATTAAGCAAATTGCTGATACCGGTATTCCGGTGATTGCTATTTCTCTACGAACTGGCAGTGATAAAGATAAACTTAATCCAACCTTAGCTGATGAAGATAAAGCCTATAATGAAGGCTTAACTCAAGGTATTGAGTTGATTGCTCAAGTGTTTGAAAAAGAACAACAAGGCAAAGAATTAGTTAAAGCCGCATTTGCGAATCGTAAAATGTTGGCGGAACGTTTGGGAGACATTCCTGCGGAGAAACGAGTGCGCACCTATATGGCTAACCCAGATTTAAATACCTATGGTTCGGGTAAATATACTGGTTTAATGTTGGAACATGCTGGCGCGTATAATGTCGCAGCGGCAACGGTGAAAGGTTTTAAACAGGTTTCCATGGAAAATGTGCTTGAGTGGAATCCAGCAGTGATTTTGGTGCAGGATCGTTATCCTAAAGTGGTATCACAAATTAAAGAAGATGCGGCTTGGGCTAATATTGATGCAGTGAAAAATAACCAAGTGTTTTTAATGCCGGAATATGCGAAAGCTTGGGGTTATCCGATGCCGGAAGCCTTAGCATTAGGCGAAGTGTGGTTAGCAAAATCGCTATATCCGCAAAAATTCCAAGATATCGATTTAGATAAAATGGTGAACGACTACTATTTAAAATTCTATCGTCAGCCGTATAACAATGGTAAATAAACATTCCAAATTGATGGGCTTATTGCTCATTGTCTTGGTTGCTAGCGCCCTGATTTCTTTAGGAATCGGGCGTTATGCTTTATCCCTAGAGCAGATTTTGCAAATTCTAACGGCAAAATTGACCGCACTTCCTATTGATCCAATCCATCAGCAGGTTATTTTCCAAGTTCGTTTACCGCGTATTTTATCTGCTCTTTGTGTGGGGGCAGGATTAGCCTTAAGCGGCGCAGCATTGCAGGGCATTTTCCGTAATCCGTTGGTGGATCCGCATATTATTGGCGTGACCTCTGGTTCCGCATTTGGCGGCACACTAGCCATATTTTTTAGTTTGAGTCTGTATGGCTTATTTGCCAGTACGATTTTTTTCGGTTTAAGTACACTAGTGCTCGTTTTTTTATTTAGCGTAAAGTTTGGCCGAAGAAGTTTGCTGATGCTGATTTTAATCGGGATGATTTTAAGTGGGCTGTTTTCTGCATTAGTGAGCCTGTTGCAGTACGTTTCTGATACTGAAGAAAAATTACCGAGTATCGTGTTTTGGTTGATGGGCAGCTTCGCCACGGCGAATACGGAAAAATGGCTGTTTTTCTTCGTGCCTTTTGTGTGTTGTTCGACATTGTTGCTGAAACTGAGCTGGCGTTTAAATTTGCTTTCTTTAGAGGATAAAGAAGCGAAAGCGCTAGGGGTAAAAGTCGGACGATTACGCTGGTTGGTGATTGCTCTTAGCGGAACCTTAGTGGCTTGCCAAGTGGCTATTAGTGGCAGTATCGGCTGGGTTGGTTTAATTATTCCGCATATTAGTCGCATGTTGGTTGGTGCTAATCACCAACGTTTATTGCCTTGTACGATGCTAGTGGGGGCTATTTATATGCTGTGGGTGGACAATGCTGCTCGTGCGTTGACTGACAATGAAATTCCGATCAGTATTTTAACCGCACTGATTGGCGCGCCTTTATTTGGCATCTTGGTTTATCGTTTAAAACGAAATGGAGCGATGCGTGACTGATTTGATTAAAGTAAATGATCTTGCATTTGCTTATGAAAAAAACAACCTGCTTTTTCAACATCTCAATTTTGCATTACAGGCAGGAGAGATTCTCGCCATTTTAGGACAGAATGGCTGTGGCAAAAGTACCTTGTTAGATCTGTTACTTGGCATTCATCGCCCCTTACAAGGCAATATTCAGCTGAATGACTCGATAGGTTTTGTCCCGCAATTTTTCAGTGCACCTTTTGCCTATTCGGTATTGGATATTGTGTTAATGGGGCGTTCAAACCATATTGCCACCTTTAGTAAGCCTAAACCACAAGATATTGAAGTGGCGTTACAAGCGTTAGCTGATTTACAGTTGCAGCATTTAGCCGAGCAAGATTTTGCTTCACTTTCAGGTGGACAACGTCAGTTGATCTTGATTGCACGTGCCATTGCATCTGAATGCCGTTTAATGCTGTTGGATGAACCCACTTCCGCGCTTGATTTAGCCAACCAAGATGCGGTGTTATCACTTTTAAGACAATTAGCGAAAAAGCACGGCCTGGGAATTATTTTCACCACGCATCAACCTAACCATGCACAAGCGATTGCGGATAAAACACTTTTGATCAATCGAAATTTTATTCGCTTTGGGCAAACGGATGAGATATTAACTTCTGAAAATCTGACCGCACTTTTTCATTTACCGATGATCGTTGAACAATCGCAATATCAACAGCAACCGTTTAGCCATTTTGTGCCGGTTTATGAGGTTTTGTTAGAAGGAAAGAGAGATGAATAAACTCACTATTTATAGTGCGGGAAGCTTCCGATATGCCTTATTGGAGCTTACTCGTGCATTTAAGCAATGTCATGAAGTGGAAATTGAATGCATATTGGGGCCCGCTGGGTTGTTGAAAACGCGCATAATACAAGGAGCGTTAGCTGATCTTTTTATTAGTGCGAATTCAGAAAATGTATCGGCACTAGGGCGTCGAGTTTTTCAGCAGCAGGTGTTAACTTATAATCAACTTATGCTGACAACAAAGAATAAGCCAGAATTTCAGCGAGATACCCTTGAGCTACTTTTTGATGATCAATATCGATTAGCCACGTCAACGCCAGTTTGTGATCCTTGCGGTGATTATGCTTGGCAGCTTTTTGACCTTATTGAAAAAGATTATCCTGAACAAGGTAAAAGGTTAAAATCGAAGGCATTGAAATTGGTCGGAGGAACAGAAAATCAAGTTGTCATACCTCCAGGTGAAATGGGCTTCACATTATCTCTTGAAAAACGATTATGCGGATATGATGTTGGGCTATGCGCATTATCAGACAAGATTAGAAAATTTGAGGATGCTTTGTCATGCATTGCCATCTGAATATGATATTCGCGCAGAGTATGTCCTTGCTATGCTGAATGATGCCGCATTGACGCAACGATTTTATCAATTTTTATTGAGCGAGCATGCGCAAGACATTATTCGTAAGAATGGATTTAAAAATGATTAAACATTTAAGAGGAACAGCGTAATAATTCCTTGCTTTTATTGGCTTCAATCGTTAAAATTCAGGCTCCTTGTCATCGCTGAGTTAGAGATCGGCGAATGATGTATTAATAACACTACCTTTTAGGAGTAAAAAATGTCTCTAAGTACTGAAAAAAAAGCAGCAATCGTTGCTGAATTTGGTCGCGATGCGAAAGATACTGGTTCTTCTGAAGTTCAAATCGCATTATTAACTGCACAAATCAACCACTTACAAGCTCACTTTGCTGAGCACAAAAAAGACCACCATGGTCGTCGTGGTTTATTACGTATGGTTTCTCGTCGTCGTAAACTTTTAGACTACTTAAAACGTACTGATCTTGCTTTATACCAAAGCACTATCGCTCGTTTAGGTTTACGTCGCTAATTTTTATTACGATAGTAAAAATAAAAGCCTTCGGATTACCGAGGGCTTTTTTATTTTCTGCATATTGGAAGATAAAAAAACGGTCAAAAATTTGACCGCTCTTTTTTTAGTTATTAGTTCGCAATGCCTTTATGACGAAGCAATGCGTCTAATTGAGGTTCACGTCCACGGAAGCGTTTGAATAATACCATTGGTTCTTCAGAGCCGCCGCGAGTGAGAATTTCATCTAAGAAGGATTTACCCGTAACTGGATTGAAAATTCCTTCTTCTTCAAAGCGAGAGAAGGCATCTGCAGATAATACTTCAGCCCATAAATAGCTGTAATAACCTGCAGCATAACCGCCAGCAAAGATATGGCTAAAGCTATGCGGTGTTCTTGCCCATTCAACGCCTTTAATTACGGCCACTTTATCTTTCACTATTTTTAAGATATCAAGCACTTGGTTAGCTTTACCTGCTTCAAAAGTATGATGAAGGGTAAAATCAAACAAGCCAAATTCAAGCTGACGTAACACAAACATGGCTGCTTGATAGTTTTTCGCTTTAAGAAGTTGATTTAATTTTTCTTCAGGTAACGGTTCGTGCGTTTCAAAGTGACCCGAAATAAAATCAAGGGCTTCTTTTTCCCAACACCAGTTTTCCATAAATTGACTTGGAAGTTCTACCGCATCCCAAGGTACACCATTGATACCTGCGACATCAGGCACATCAACTTTGGTGAGCATATGGTGAATGCCGTGACCAAACTCATGGAAGAGAGTCGTGACTTCATCATGGGTGAATAGTGCAGGTTTATCACCAATAGGCGCGTTGAAGTTACACGTTAAATAAGCAACTGGTTTTTGAATTGAACCGTCAGCATTACGTTTTCTACCGATACAATCATCCATCCATGCGCCGCCACGTTTATTTTCGCGTGCATAAAGATCGAGATAGAAACTGCCACGTACTTCATCGGTTTCATCAATTAAATCAAAGAAACGCACATCTTTATGCCAAGTATCTACGCCAAAACGTTCAACTGCACGAATATTAAAAATACGTTTAATTAATTCAAATAAGCCCGAAATAACGCGATCTTCAGGGAAATAAGGACGAAGTTCTTCATCATTGATCGCATATAAATGTTGTTTTTGTTTTTCAGAATAGAAACTGATATCCCAAGGCGCAAGTTCAGTAACGCCAAATTCTTTTTCACAATAAGCTTTAAGTTCTGCTAATTCTTTCTCACCTTGCGCTTTTGAACGATCTGCAAGGTTATTTAAGAAATCTAACACTTGTTGTGGATTTTCTGCCATTTTGGTCGCAAGTGAGCGTTCAGTATAGGTATTGAAGCCTAATAATTTCGCTAGTTCCACGCGTAATGTCATGATTTCTTCAATGATCGCCGTGTTATCCCATTTGCCTGCATTCGGACCTTGATCAGAAGCGCGAGTCGCATAAGCACGATACATTTCTTCGCGTAATGCTGCATTTTCACAATAGGTCATAATTGGCAAATAACTTGGAATTTCTAACGTAAAACGATAGCCTTTTAAGCCTTTACTTTCAGCAGATTGTTTTGCTGCAAGTAATGCAGATTCAGGAAGACCGGCTAATTCACTTTCATCTTCAATGACTTTTTCCCAACCCATGGTGGCATCGAGTACATTATTGCTAAATTGTGCACTTAATTCTGATAAACGAGTCACAATCTCACCATAACGTTTTTGTTTTTCTTCAGATAAACCGATACCTGAAAGCTCAAAATCACGTAGTGCATTTTCAATGGCTTTCTTTTGCGCCACTGAATAAGTGGCAAATTCAGGACTATTTTTTAAGGCTAAATAAGCATTGTATAAGCCTTTGTGTTGACCCACCCAAGTGCTGTATTCAGAGAGTAGTGGTAAGCAGGCTTGGTACGCATCACGTAATTCAGGGCTGTTTTTAACTGAATTTAAATGGGAGATGGGTGACCAAGCACGGCTTAGGTGTTCGCCTGCTTCAGAAAGCGGTTCAATAAAATTTTCCCAAGTAAAGTGCGGTTGTTTTAAAACTTGTTCAATGGCTTGACGATTTTCTTCGATGAGTTCTTGGATTGCCGGTTGAATATGTTCTGGTTTGATTTGAGAAAACGGAGGTAAGCCTTCAATATGAAGTAATGGATTAGACATAAATATTCCTTTTGCTAACTGTTTCTTTAGTAAATTGCGACAAATTCTATAATATCAAGGTTGAAAAATCTAAAAAATCAGTAATAATTGCGTATCACTTTTATTGTAGGAATAATAATGAACGGCGTGTTATTGTTTTCTGGCTTAATCACTTTTTCGGTTATAGCCAGCTTTGTTGCACTTAAATTCTTCCCCAAAAATCCTTTAATTAAAGCTATTTATATTGTACTTGGTTGTATTTCTTTGGTTTTAGGCGTGATTGGTATTTTTCTACCGATTCTTCCGACCACACCTTTTTTATTGCTCACGCTTTATTCGTTTGCGCAAGGTTCTTCTCGTTTAGAACAATGGTTTTTAGGGACGAAGCTTTATCAAAAGCACCTAAAATCCTTTAATGAACGTCGTGCATTGACGAAAAAAGCAAAAATTTCTATTCTAACCTTTTCAACCACAATGCTTTTAATTGGCTTTTATTTTACCCCAAGTGTTGTGGGGCGAACGATCATTGCCATTTTAATTGCGGTAAAATATTGGTTCTTTTTCTTTTGGATTAAAACAGAAGACGTTGAAAATGGATAATTCTTTCCTTAATTGGCTTAAAAGTGCGGTCATTTTCGGTATCGTTTTTGGATTGAGTGCTTGT
>OLSP01001404.1_pt1 | contig 22096 bp, 14 predicted proteins | sample 1672941 | NCBI WGS metagenome assembly OLSP01 (sample SAMEA3136739, study PRJEB25190) | human gut metagenome | reverse complement strand
CCGCAATAATAATACCGTCAACTGGATTCCGGAATCCATCGGAAAAGGACGTTTCGGTGACTGGCTTGAGAACATTCAGGACTGGGGTATTTCCCGTAACCGTTACTGGGGAACTCCGCTCCCTGTATGGGAATGTGAATGTGGACATCAGGAATGTATCGGAAGCCGTGCAGAATTAGCAGAGCGGAGCGGTAATCCTGATGCGGCAAAAGTTGAATTGCACAGACCATATATTGATGCAGTGACCATGAAGTGTCCGGACTGTGGTGGAGATATGCACCGTGTACCGGAAGTTATCGACTGCTGGTTTGATTCAGGGGCAATGCCATTTGCACAGCATCATTATCCATTTGAAAATCAGGATTTATTTAAACAGCAGTTCCCTGCACAGTTTATCTCTGAAGCAGTAGACCAGACGCGTGGATGGTTCTATTCCCTGATGGCAGAATCTACACTGTTATTTAATAAAGCACCATATGAAAATGTTATCGTATTAGGACATGTACAGGATGAAAACGGACAGAAGATGTCAAAATCCAAAGGAAATGCAGTTGATCCGTTTGATGCATTAGAGACTTACGGAGCAGATGCGATCCGCTGGTATTTCTACATCAACTCTGCACCATGGTTACCGAACCGTTTCCATGGAAAAGCCGTACAGGAAGGACAGCGTAAGTTCATGGGAACTTTATGGAACACCTATGCATTCTTCGTACTGTATGCAAATATTGATAATTTCGATGCAAGTAAATATACATTAGAATATGATAAATTATCTGTTATGGATAAATGGCTGTTATCAAAGTTAAACAGTCTGATCAAAGATGTGGATACAAACCTTGGAAATTATCGTATCCCGGAGGCAGCAAGAGCCTTAGATGGTTTTGTAGATGAGATGAGTAACTGGTATGTCAGAAGAAGCCGTGAACGTTTCTGGGCAAAAGGCATGGAACAGGATAAAATCAATGCTTATATGACATTGTATACAGCATTAGTTACCGTAGCAAAATGTGCTGCACCGATGATCCCATTTATGACAGAAGATATTTACCGTAATCTTGTCTGCACGATCGATAAAACCGCACCGGAAAGTGTACATTTATGTGATTTCCCTGTTGCAGATGAAGCTGTGATCGACAAAGAATTAGAAAAGAATATGGAGGCAGTCTTAAAGATCGTTGTTATGGGACGTGCCTGCCGTAATACTGCAAATATCAAGAACCGTCAGCCGATCGGTACGATGTATGTCAAAGCACCATATGAATTGCCGGATTTCTATACAGATATCATTGCAGATGAATTAAATGTCAAGAAAGTAGTATTCTCAGATGATGTCAGTGCATATACAAGCTACAGCTTTAAACCACAGCTTCGTACCGTAGGACCAAAATACGGTAAATATTTAGGTCAGATCAAGCAGGCATTAGCAGATCTTGACGGTAACGCAGCTATGGCGGAATTAAAGAGCAAAGGTGTACTGAAACTTGACAGTGTCAGTGATGAAGTTGTATTATTAGAAGAGGATTTACTGATCACAATGACACAGATGGAAGGCTATGTAACCGATGGTGATAATGAGGTTACGGTTGTCTTAGATACGAACCTGACAGACGAATTATTAGAAGAAGGATTTGTACGTGAACTTATCAGCAAGATCCAGACCATGAGAAAAGAAGCTGGCTTTGAAGTGATGGATAAGATCGCTGTTTCTTATCAGGCAGATGAGAAGGCAGCTAAGATCTTTGAGAAGAACAAAGATACGATCTTATCGGAAGTTCTTGCCGAGGAACTGACCACAGAGAAGCTTGGTGGATATGAGAAGGAATGGAATATCAATGGTGAGCACGTTGTGATGGAAGTAAAGAAACAGGCATAAGTTTTTTATAGGGAGTAGTACCATAGAGGCATTACTCCCTTTCACTTATAAAGTGATAAGCAGGCTGTTGCAGAAGGAGGAGTAACGTGAAAAGAGAAATTTTTGACAAAGAAGCTTTCAAAAAAGAAGTAAAAGACAATGTCCGTATGCTGTATCGTAAAGATTTAGAAGAGGCGTCAGAACAAGAGATCTTTCAGGCAGTTTCCTATGCGGTCAAAGAAGTGATCATCGATCAGTGGATGGAAACACAAAGCAGCATGAAACGTGAAGATTCTAAGGTCGTATACTATATGTCCATGGAATTTCTGATGGGACGTGCACTAGGAAATAACCTGATCAACTTAACTGCATATCAGGCAGTTGCAGAAGCGTTAGAGGAAATGGGACTTGATCTAAATGTCATTGAAGATCAGGAGCCGGATCCGGCACTAGGAAATGGTGGTTTAGGAAGACTTGCAGCCTGCTTTATGGAATCGTTATCTACTCTTGGATATCCTGCATACGGCTGTGGAATCCGTTACCGCTATGGTATGTTCAAACAGAAGATTGAAAACGGTTATCAGGTAGAAGTGCCGGATAACTGGCTGAAAGACGGTAATCCATTTGAGCTGCGTCGTCCGGAATATGCAAAAGAAGTAAAATTCGGCGGCTATATCCGTGTAGAATACGATGAAGCAACAAAACGCAACAAATTTATCCAGGAAGGTTATCAGTCTGTACGTGCAATCCCGTTTGATATTCCAATCGTTGGTTACAACAACAATGTAGTAAATACACTGCGTGTATGGGATGCAGAAGCGATCAACGACTTCCAGCTGGATTCTTTCGATAAAGGTGATTATCAGAAAGCCGTAGAACAGGAAAACCTGGCAAGAAATATCGTAGAAGTTCTCTACCCGAACGATAACCACTACGCAGGTAAAGAACTGCGTCTGAAACAGCAGTATTTCTTCATTTCTGCAAGTGTTCAGGCAGCTGTTGCAAAATATAAAAAGAATCATTCTGACATCCGCAAATTCTATGAGAAAGCAACCTTCCAGCTGAACGATACACATCCGACTGTTGCAGTAGCAGAGCTGATGCGTATCCTGCTTGACGAAGAAGGTCTGGAATGGGATGAAGCATGGGAAGTTACCACAAAGACCTGTGCATACACCAACCACACCATCATGGCAGAAGCACTGGAAAAATGGCCAATCGAGCTGTTCTCAAGACTGCTTCCTCGTATCTACCAGATCATCGAGGAGATCAACCGCAGATTTGTGGAAGAGATCCAGAAAAAATATCCGGGCAACCAGGAGAAAATCCGCAAGATGGCTATCATTTACGATGGACAGGTTAAAATGGCACATCTGGCTATCTGTGCAGGTTACTCTGTAAACGGTGTTGCTGCACTGCATACAGAAATTCTGAAAAATCAGGAATTAAAAGACTTCTATGAGATGATGCCGGAGAAATTCAACAACAAGACAAACGGTATCACACAGAGACGTTTCCTGCTTCATGCAAACCCGCTGCTGGCAGACTGGGTAACCGAGCATATCGGTGATGAATGGATCACAGATCTGGCTCAGATCTCCAAACTGAAAGTTTATGTGGATGATGAAAAAGCACAGCAGGAGTTCATGAACATCAAATACCAGAACAAACTGCGTCTGGCAAAATACATCAGAGAGCACAACGGTATCGATGTAGATCCTCGTTCTATCTTCGATGTACAGGTTAAGAGACTTCATGAGTACAAACGTCAGCTGCTGAACATCCTGCACGTTATGTATCTGTACAATAAGATCAAAGATCATCCGGAAATGCCGTTCTATCCAAGAACCTTCATCTTTGGTGCAAAAGCAGCAGCCGGATATCGCCGTGCAAAACTGACGATCAAACTGATCAACTCTGTTGCAGATGTGATCAACAACGATAAGAGCATCAACGGAAAACTGAAAGTTGTATTTATCGAAGATTACCGTGTATCCAATGCAGAATGGATCTTTGCAGCAGCAGATGTTTCCGAGCAGATCTCCACAGCAAGTAAAGAAGCATCCGGAACCGGAAATATGAAGTTCATGCTGAACGGTGCACCGACACTGGGAACCATGGATGGAGCAAACGTAGAGATCGTTCAGGAAGTTGGAGAAGAAAATGCGTTTATCTTCGGTCTGTCCGCTCAGGAAGTTATCAACTACGAGAACAACGGCGGCTACAATCCGATGGATTACTTCAACAACGACCAGGATATCCGTCGTGTCCTGATGCAGCTGATCAATGGAGAATATGCTCCGGATGATCCAGAAAGATTCCGTGATATCTACGATTCTCTGCTGAACACAAACAGCAGCGACAGAGCAGATACTTACTTCATCCTGGCAGACTTCAAGTCTTACGCAGAAGCTCAGGAGAGAGTAGAAAAAGCATACCGTGACGAAACAGGCTGGGCAAGAATGGCAATGATGAACACCGCATGCAGCGGCAAGTTCACATCAGACCGTACCATCCAGCAGTATGTAGATGAAATCTGGCATCTGGATAAAGTGACCGTAGAAGCATAAAAGAATGATAAAGAAATAGCAAAAATGGGCAGTTGGATATGAAAAAGCCAACTGCCTGTTTTTATCTTAGTCGGAGAAGACTCCTATAAGTGGCGAGCAACAAATTTGTCTTAGTGGGAGTGCAATCTCCGACTAAGATAAACGCTCCGCGAGAATGCACAGCGATTCTGTTGGGTAAATGTCAGCAAAGCTGACCAGAATCGCATGCCAAGTCTCACGTGCGTTCGACTTGAAACGAAAAGTACACCAGGCACAGTCAGGAGGAAAAAGATGAAATGTCCGTTTTGTAATCAGGATAATACCAGGGTAGTAGATTCAAGGCCTGCAGATGATAACTGTTCCATCCGCAGAAGGAGACTTTGCGATGCCTGCGGAAAGCGTTTTACCACTTACGAAAAGGTGGAAACGATCCCGCTCACCGTGATCAAGAAAGATCTGACAAGGGAACAGTATGACAGGTCCAAGATTGAAGCAGGAGTCGTAAGGGCATGTTATAAACGTCCGATCTCTGTACAGAGGATCAACGGGATGATCGATGAGATTGAAACGGAGATTTTCAATCGCGAAGAAAAAGAGATTGACAGCAAGACCATAGGGGAGATCGTTATGGACAAGCTCAAAAGCCTGGATGCGGTGGCGTATGTGAGATTCGCGTCAGTCTATCGCGAATTTAAAGATGTCAATACTTTTATGGATGAATTAAAGAAAATATTAGAGTAAACAGATGTCAGACCTGAAAGTACGGAATGTGAAACGATCTGTATGGCATTTGGCAGAAATAAACGATCATGTGTGAGATTCACACAGAGAAATGGAGAAAGCATGAAGCGAAGAATAGAAGAGCTGATGAATGGAATATATGAATATAAGACTCCAGATCTTCTTTTTTCCTGTGATGAGATTCGTGCGGTGGTGAAACCAGGAGAAAAGTTTTTCGGCAGTTTTACAATAAAAAATAAAGAGCAGAAAAGGATCCAGGGATTTTTGTATTCTTCGGATGCACGCGTGGCATGTGAGCCGAGAGAATTTTCCGGGATTGAACCGAAGCTGTCTTTTGATGTAGATTTTACGGGAATGAAAGCCGGAGATGTGCTGGAAGGAAGTCTTACCGTCTGCACGAACATGGGAGAAAAAGCACTTCCTTTTTCTTTTGCGATCATGCAGAAAAAGGTGCAGCTTCCGGCAGGAGAGGCATTTACGCTGGATTCTTTTGCACAGCTGGCAAAGGAGCATTACGAGAAAGCGTATGCGATGTTCTGCTCCAAGAGTTTTACAAGGACGATCGAAAAGCAGTATCCGCAGTTTGAGGCTCTCAACCGCGGACTGAGGAGCAAGACCATGAGCATGGAACTTATGGAGGAGTTTCTGATCAGCACCGGGAAAAAGAGTGCCATAAAATATGAACTGAAAAAAGAAAGGCAGGAATTTTCACAGATCGCTTCGGTCATTCAGGAGCAGATTGAGATCGTAAAGAACGGATGGGGCTATTCGCAGATCGAAGTCTTTTCGGATGCGGCATTTCTGCAGCCGGAGCAGAGCCTGATCCGCCCGGATGATTTTCTTGGAAGCAGTTTTACTCTGGATTATCTGATCGATCCGGCACGGATGCATGCCGGGCACAATTTTGGCCGGATCATCTTAAAAAGCGGAAACTGGAAGAAAACCTTTGAAGTGACTGCACGCAAATTTACCGCAAAAGAGATCGATCACAGAGCTCATATCCAGAAAAAGGAGATCGAGCGTCTCTACCGGGATTATCTGGATTTTCGCTTAAAGAAGATCAGCTTAAATACCTGGATCGCCAGAGCGGAAGATTCTTTTGCACGCTATGAACAGGCAGGCGGAGAGGATATCATGATGAAGTTGTATCAGGTACAGATCTATTTTGCGGCAGATCAGCCGGAGATCGCCTGTACTTTGCTTGAAAAGCTGGAGCAGAAACGGAGGATCTCAGACCGTCCGGCCGTGCAGGGCTATTATCAGTATCTGACGACTCTTTATGATAAAGATGAGAAATATATTGATTATATTGAAAGCAAGATCCAGGATCTGTACCTGAAAAATCAGGAAGAATGGCTGCTTCAGTGGGTGCTGTTATATCTGAAGGAGAATCTTCTGCAGCATCCGTCACAGAAACTGGAAGCAATCCGAAGACAGTATAAAATGGGCTGCCGCAGCAGACTGATGTATCTGGAGGCGTTCACGCTGTTTCGGAAGTCACCGCTTCTGTTAAAGAAGCTGGATGATTTTGAGATTCAGGTGCTGCGTTTTATCTGCCGCAACGATCTTCTGGATAAAGAACTCGTGATGCAGGTGGCAGATATTGCCGGACGGCAGAGACGTTATGATGCGACCATGTATCAGATCCTGTGCCAGTGCTATACCAAGTATCCGTCAAAGAGTGTAGTCAGTGCGATCTGCAGTCTGCTGATCAAAGGACATAAAGTGGGTGCTGCTTATTTTAACTGGTATGAAAAGGGTGTTGCCGAAGGACTGCGTCTGACCGGATTGTATGAATATTATGTGGAGTCCATGGGAAAAGAACGGACAGGACTCCTGCCGCAGATGGTGCGGATGTATTTTTCCTATGAGAACAGCAGCCTTGATTATGTGAAAAAGGCAGTTTTATATAAAAATATTATAGACAATAAAGGACAGGATCCAAAGACCTACGACAGCTATCGTGCGGCGATCGAGAAATATATGGTGGATCAGCTGATGGCAGGACGCATGAACCGCGAGCTGGCGTGTATTTATCAGGAGTTTCTTACAAAATCCATGTTAAATACAAGGATGACGGAGAATCTTTCCCATGCACTTTTCACCTGTGAGATCTGCTGTAAAGATCCAAATGCATCCGCAGTTGCCGTTGTCCACAGACAGCTCGAAGAGATCCAGACGGTGATCTTCTCCAAACGTACGGCAAACGTGCAGATCTATACGGAAGATGCCTGTATTTTTATCATCGACCGTGAAGGAAGATGGCATACAAAAGGATTTGATTATACCATTACCAGACTGCTTAAGGGCAGTGATATGTTTTCTATGTGCCGCAGGATTGCACCGGACAGTCCGGGATTTCTGCTGTATTCCTGTACAGAAGCACAGAGATCAAGGGATATCACACAGGAGAAGATCCGAGACTTTTTCGGCATGCTGGAGTTCGTGGATGTAAAAGAAGACTACAAGCAGCAGCTAAGAAAAGAAATCCTGGAGTATTATTATGATAATCTGCAGGATGATACGCTCTATGAGCACCTGCACGATATGGATCTTGAGGTTTTTGCGGCGGTGGATAAGGCAAAGACGGTGGAACTTCTGGTCAGAGAAGGCATGTGCAAAGAAGCATTCCTTCTGGTATCCAGGTTCGGACCGGAAGAGATCCCGCTTGGCGTTCTGGTGCGTCTGTGCAGCCGCAGGATCTTGGAGCAGGGACCGGAAGAGGACGAAATGCTGCTCTATCTGTGCCATTACTGTTTCTGCCACGGAAAATACGATGAGGCCATTCTTTCTTATCTGCTCTCAGGTTACGACGGACCGATGGAGACGATGAAGACCCTGTGGAAAGCCGGCAAGAATTTTGACCTGGATACCATGGCACTGGAAGAAAAAATCCTGATCATGCTGGCATTTGAGCGGACGGGCATGGAAGAAACGGAACCGATCTTTGAATCCTACCGCCGGAAGTATGGCAAGAAGATGTTGCTTGCGGCTTATCTGAATCTGATGTCTTACCAGTATTTTGTGAAAGGGATGGACGTGCAGAAGCCGGTTTTTGCTGAGATTGAGCGAAGGATGAATGCATCCGAATCCGTTGATCCGGCATGCAGACTGGCTTATCTCAGGTACCGTACCGAATGTGGGGAAGCTTCCGAAAAGCAGCTGATCCTGATGTCACAGATCCTTCAGGAGTGCGGCGATAAGCATATGTGCTTTGGATTTTTTGAAAAGCTGCCGGTGTCTCTGATGCGTACCCTTCAGCTTATGGACCGCAGCATCATCGAGTACCGCACCGATCCAAAGGCAATCGTGATGCTGACGTACACGCTGGAAAATCAGGAAGAAGGCACTTCCGTGGAGCATACGGAAATGCTGCATAATGTATACGAAGGTATTTTTGAGAAAGATTTTACCCTGTTTTACGGTGAAAAAATGGTCTGCATGATTCATGAGGAAAAGGACGGGAAGAAAACGCAGTCCGGTCCGTTTACACTGCTGCCAAGGACAGAAATGCCGGAAGATAACGACATGCAGAGCCGTTACGGTATGTTAAATGAGATGTGCAGAGCATTTGTACAGAAAAAGGAAACGGAGTTTAAGGCACAGGCAGAAGAATATCTGAAAAAAGAAAGTCTGGCAGAGCATTTTCTGCCGGTCAGATAAAAGCGGACAGAGAAAGGAACGACAAGTATGTTGGCAGAACATGGCAATATTTCAGTGGGAATTGATCTCGGACGGGATTATTCTCAGATTGCATTTTGCAGTAAATCTGACCGTGCACCGCTGATGGTCATGCAGTCAGAGGAGGAAAAAGAAGAAAACGATTACCTGATCAGGACACCGGTCGATCTGTTCTCTTTGGTCGAACGGAAAGATGCCAGAGGCGTGGAAGTACTGTATCAGTTTTTGAAAGAATGTTTTGCATTGTTAAAAGGTGCAGGGTCTGTGGAACATATGACGGTTATGGTGACGATGCACGAGATGAAAGGGATCTGGGCAGATGTGATCCGCACGGCACTTTTAAAGCTTGGCATACCGTCCTCAGCCATTTTTTTGCAGGGACATCTGGAGAGCTTTTATACCTATCTGATGAACCAGAAAAAAGAGCTTCTGACGTATCATGTCGCATTACTGGAATACGAAAGAGACTGCATCACGGCATGGCATTTCTGGCTGGAGCGAAAGACAAAACCGGTGCTTGCAAAGACGGAAAAATGTTTCCGGCTGTATCTGGACAACAAAGCAAGAAAAGGACGCGGGGACGAAGAGTGGGGGATCCTCAGGGATTCGCTTCTGCATAAAAATCTGGAGAAAATGTTTGAAAACACGCCGTTTTCTGCCGTTTATCTGGTCGGCAGAGAGTTCGAAGGGGAATGGATGGACAAATCTTTTCGTTTTCTGTGCAGAAAACGGAGAAGTTTTCGCGGAGACAATCTCTACACCATGGGAGCCTGCTATGCGGCAATGGAAGAAAACGGGGCGACGGCCTGCAAAGATACGCTCTATCTGAGCGATGACATGATACAGCACAATCTCGGAATGTGGATGGAGATCCGCGGTCAGGAAGGCTATTATCCGCTGGTGAATGCCGGGATCAACTGGTATATGGCGAGACATACCTGTGAATTTTTGCTTGGCGATGAAAAGGAAGTCGTGATCTACTCCAGAACGGTCCGGGGAGAAGAAATGGAACACACCCTGGCTCTTAGCCAGCTTCCGGATCGACCGAGACGGGCAACCAGACTGCGGCTCGACATTTCCTTTACCGCACCGGACAGATGCAGGGTGCGGGCGGAGGATCTTGGACTTGGTGAACTGTATCCGTCTTCCGGTAAAATCTGGGAAGCAAATATCAGCCTTTCCTGAAAAGGGGAGGAAAGGGAGGAATGATGGCAATGTATCAGTTGTGTCGTGCGAAAGCGGCGAAACATCCGTTTTATATCGAGAGTATTGATATCAATATTTATACAATAGAAGAATTGTGCTTTTATCTCTGGAAGAATGTAAGTCTTTTGGATGAGAGCATTCTGAATGAAAAACTGTGTGACTGGCTGGAAGGAGAGCTGGGCATGCAAAGGCTGGCGTTCCATCTTCGTGAGAAACTGAAAGACGCAGAGAGTATTGCGGAGCTGGTGCTGCCGGTTTTCCGGGAAGTACGTTATCTGAATGCGGCTGAGATGTATGCGGTAAAAGAGCAAATTGGCAAGCTGGAGGTACAGACGGAGGATATCCGCAGGAAGATCCGTGCGGATCTGCTGGTCAATTACGGCATGTATTCCGGGGCGGTCAGCCTTTACCGTCAGATCCTGCAAAACCGCAATCAGGGGAAAACAGGGCTTCAGTTTTATGCAGGCGTACTGAGCAATATGGCGGGGGCGTACGGAAGGATGTTCCTGTTCCGCGAGGCCGCAGACTGTCTGTGGCAGTCTTATGAGATGGTACGCTCCAATGCGGTGTACCGCAGTTATCTGGCAATTTTGCCGCTGTATCTGTCGGAAGAAGACTATAAAAAGCGTCTCGAAGAGCTGAAAGTGCCAAAAGAACAGCTCGACAAGATCGAAGAAGAGAAGCAGGAAGTACTGGCAAAGGCAGAAAAAATGCAGAAGATCGAAAACGCCGGTCAGGAAACACTGGCAAGGTTTTTACAGGAAGAAAAAAGAAAATATCATAAAAGCAGAAGATAAGTTGACATCGCCCTGATAATGTGATAGTATTTGATTACTTTACCACGGTAGAGTGGTCACATACAGCAGTAAAACAGGGGAAGACCCCTTGAAATACAAAAAGAGAGAGGATGGCAATATTATGAAAAAAAGAGCAGTCAGCGTTATGTTAACAGCAGCAATGGTATCGGCAATGTTGGCAGGATGTGGTTCCAAGAATGCAGAGACGCAGTCCGCAGCAGATACAACAGCAGAAAGTGCTGTTTCCGGAGACGAAACATCAGCCGATACACAGGCAGCAGATGCAGAAACTACCGATGCCAGCAAGACAGATGGCACGTTCACCGTTGGATTTGACCAGGATTTCCCACCGATGGGATTTGTCGGAGATGACGGAGAGTTTACCGGGTTTGACTTGGAGATGGCAGCAGAAGTTGCAAAACGTCTGAACCTTACGATTGCATATCAGCCGATTGCCTGGGATGCAAAAGACATGGAGCTGGATGCCGGAACGATTGACTGTATCTGGAATGGCTTCACCATGAATGGCCGTGAAGACGACTATGAGTGGAGCAAGCCTTATATGAAAAACAATCAGGTCTTCGTTGTACGTGGAGATTCGGACATCAATTCTGAGGCAGATCTGGCCGGAAAGAACGTAGAAGTCCAGACGGATTCCAGTGCGGAAGCAGCACTGAACGACAACAGTGAGCTGACTTCCATGTTTGGAAGCCTGACACCGGTTGCAGATTACAACACGGCATTTATGGATCTGGAGTCCGGGGCAGTGGATGCGATCGCAATGGATGACGTTGTGGCAAGTTATCAGATCACAAGCCGTAAGGCAGATTTCAAAGTCCTGGATGATGTGATCGCAGCAGAAGAATATGGCATTGGCTTCAAAAAAGGTAATACCGGGCTGCGTGATAAAGTTCAGGCAACACTGGAAGAGATGGCGGCAGACGGAACGGCTGCAAAGATTTCCGAGAAGTGGTTCGGAAAAGACATCACAACGATCCAGTAAATCAGACAGAGAACAAAAGGCGGGCTGTTGCATCTGCGGCAGCCCTTTTTATGCGGACAACGAACCAAAGTGTATTTCTCATGGTTTTACGCAAAGAAAGGAGAAGTTATTATGGGTATCAGCCAGATGCTTATGAAGCTGGCAGAGGGTATGGCGACGTCCTGCTGGATTTTCGGGATCACACTGCTTTTTTCCCTGCCACTTGGTATGGTCATAGCGTTTGGACGAATGTCAAAAAAACGTATTGTTCAGGGGATTACAAAAATTTATATTTCAATCATGCGAGGCACACCGCTGATGCTGCAGCTGATGGTTGTCTATTTCGGACCGTATTATCTGTTCGGGATCAAAATTTCACCGTTTTACCGAAACATTGCGGTGGTGATCGGTTTTGTGCTTAATTATGCAGCTTATTTTGCGGAAATCTATCGAAGCGGAATCGAATCCATGCCGGTTGGACAGTATGAGGCGGCAGAGATTTTAGGATACAGCAAAAGTCAGACATTTTTACATATCATTCTTCCGCAGGTGATCAAACGCATCCTTCCGTCGGTGACAAACGAAGTCATCACACTGGTCAAGGATACTTCTCTTGCCTTTGTGATTGCCGTATCGGAGATGTTTACGATCGCAAAGGCACTGGCATCTTCACAGACCAGTATGGTTCCGTATGTGGCAGCCGGTATTTTCTACTATGTATTTAATTTTCTGGTTGCATGGATCATGGAGAAGATCGAGAAGCATCTGAGCTATTATCGTTAGGAGGGAATCTATGAATTATCTGGAAATGAAGCATATAAAAAAGCATTTCGATGAACTGGAAGTGCTCAAAGATATTTCCCTGAATGTCAGAGAGGGACAGGTCGTAGCAATCATCGGTCCGTCCGGATCGGGCAAATCAACGCTGCTTCGCTGTGCGACCATGCTTGAAAAGATCGATGATGGAGAGCTTTCTTATCTTGGGGAGCGTGCCGCTTACAGTCAGAACGGTGAGGCGGTCTATGAAGCACCGGGCAAACTGAAACAGCTGAAAAGTTACTACGGGCTGGTTTTTCAGAACTTTAACCTTTTCCCGCATTACAGCGTGATGAAGAATATCTGTGATGCACCGATCCGTGTGCAGAAAAGAGAGAAAAAAGAAGTGCAGGAGCAGGCGAAAGTGCTGCTGAAAAAAATGGGACTGGAAGATAAGGCAGATGCCTATCCGTATCAGTTATCCGGCGGACAGCAGCAGAGAGTTTCGATCGCAAGGGCACTGTGCATGAATCCGAAGATCCTGTTCTTTGATGAGCCGACTTCAGCTCTCGATCCACAGTTGACCGGGGAGATTTTAAAGGTCATCAAAGATCTGGCGGCAGAACATATGACGATGGTCATCGTAACCCACGAGATGAATTTCGCAAAAAATGTGGCAGATCATATCGTATTTATGGAAAATGGCGTGATCGTGAAAGAAGGAGCACCGGAAGAACTGTTTACATCGGACAATCAGCGAATCAAAGAATTTCTTGGAAAGTTCCAGGATTAAAGAGGATATTGACGCAAAAACAGGCAGAGAGAAAAAGAAATTTCTCTGTCTGTTTTTTGCAGTAGATTTTTGTGCGGTTGTCATGTATAATAAAACGAGGCATGGGACAAGTGGGCACAAAACGGATGTATGCATGCGGATTTGTGTCTGCAAGGACCACGTAGGTCTCCGGCCGTACAGCAGTCGGAGACGGAAACAGGATGTACGTAAGAAAACAAAACGACAGGAGAAGCATATGAGTAAAAGAAATGATATTCACAAGGTACTGATTATTGGTTCCGGCCCGATCATCATCGGACAGGCATGCGAATTTGATTACTCCGGTACACAGGCTTGTAAAGCACTGCGTCAGCTTGGATACCAGATCATTCTGGTAAACTCCAATCCGGCAACGATCATGACGGATCCGGAGATTGCGGATGTCACTTACATCGAGCCGCTGAATGTGGAACGACTGGAGCAGATCATTGCAAAAGAGCGTCCGGATGCCCTTTTGCCGAACCTTGGCGGACAGTCCGGACTAAACCTCTGTTCTGAGCTGGCAGCAGCCGGTGTTCTGGACCGTTACGATGTGAAAGTAATCGGTGTACAGGTAGATGCCATTGAACGTGGAGAAGACCGCATTGAGTTTAAAAAGACCATGAACAAGCTCGGTATTGAGATGGCACGCAGTGAAGTTGCCTACAGCGTGGAAGATGCTCTGGCGATCGCAGACAAACTGGGTTATCCGGTGGTACTGCGTCCGGCTTATACCATGGGCGGAGCCGGCGGCGGTCTGGTATACAACGTAGAAGAGTTAAAGACGGTCTGCGAACGCGGTCTGCAGGCGAGTCTTGTGGGACAGGTTCTGGTCGAAGAGTCCATTCTCGGATGGGAAGAGCTGGAGCTGGAAGTCGTCCGTGATGCAAAGAATAACATGATTACCGTATGCTTCATTGAAAATATTGACCCGCTTGGCGTGCATACCGGAGATTCTTTCTGTTCTGCACCAATGCTGACGATCTCAGAAGATGTTCAGAAAGAGCTGCAGAGACAGGCTTATAAAATCGTAGAAGAAGTAGAAGTGATCGGCGGTACGAACGTACAGTTTGCACACGATCCGAAGAGCGGACGTATCATCGTCATCGAGATTAATCCGAGAACTTCCCGTTCTTCCGCACTTGCAAGTAAAGCAACCGGATTCCCGATCGCCTTGGTTTCCGCAATGCTGGCTTCCGGTCTGACACTGGATGAGATCCCGTGCGGCAAATACGGCACACTGGACAAATACGTGCCGGACGGCGACTATGTGGTAATTAAATTTGCAAGATGGGCATTTGAGAAATTCAAAGGCGTTCAGGACAAACTCGGCACACAGATGCGTGCAGTGGGCGAAGTCATGAGTATCGGCAAGACTTACAAAGAAGCATTCCAGAAAGCAATCCGCAGCCTGGAGATCGGACGTTACGGCCTTGGATTTGCCAAAGATTTCCATGAAAAGTCAAAGGAAGAACTGCTGAAAATGCTGTCTGTTCCGACCAGCGAACGTCAGTTCATCATGTATGAGGCACTGCGTAAACATGCAACCGTGGATGAGCTGTTTGAGCTGACCAAGATCAAACATTATTTTATCGAGCAGATGAAAGAGCTGGTGGAGGAAGAAGAAGCTCTGCTTGCAGACAAAGGCAGTGTTCCTTCAGAAGAAGCTCTGCGTCAGGCAAAACTGGATGGATTCTCTGATAAATATTTAAGCCAGATCCTGGAAGTGACCGAAGAAGAAATCCGCAATGCACGTATCGGCTACGGCATCGAAGAGGCATGGGAAGGTGTTCACGTAAGCGGAACCAAAGGCAGTGCTTATTACTATTCTTCTTATCATATCAAGGATGAGAGCAAAGCAAGTGACAATAAGAACAAGATCATGATCCTCGGCGGCGGTCCGAACCGAATCGGACAGGGTATCGAATTTGACTACTGCTGCGTACATGCTGCAATGGCTCTGAAAAAGGCCGGATTTGAGACGATCATCGTAAACTGCAACCCGGAAACGGTATCAACAGACTACGATACATCTGATAAACTGTATTTTGAACCGCTGACATTGGAAGATGTTCTGAGCATTTACAAGAAAGAGAAGCCGCTCGGTGTGATCGCACAGTTTGGCGGACAGACACCGCTGAACCTTTCCGCAGAGTTGGAAAAATACGGCGTGAAGATCCTTGGTACTTCACCGGCTGTCATTGATATGGCAGAAGACCGTGACCTGTTCCGTGCAATGATGGACAAACTTCAGATCCCGATGCCGGAAGCAGGCATGGCAGTAGATGTAGATGAGGCACTGGCGATCGCAGAACGCATCGGCTATCCGGTTATGGTACGTCCTTCCTATGTACTTGGCGGACGCGGCATGGAAGTTGTATATGATCCGGAAAATCTGAAAATTTACATGGAAGCAGCAGAAGGTGTGACACCGGACCGTCCGATCCTGATCGACCGTTTCCTGCGTCATGCAATGGAGTGCGAGGCAGATGCGATCAGCGACGGCGAACATGCTTACGTACCGGCTGTTATGGAGCATATCGAGCTTGCCGGTGTACATTCCGGAGACTCCGCATGCATCATTCCGTCCAGACACATTTCCGAAGAAAACTTAAAGACGATCAAAGAGTACACGAAGAAAATTGCAGAAGAGATGCATGTCAAAGGTCTGATGAATATGCAGTATGCGATCGAGGACGGCGTTGTCTATGTGCTTGAGGCAAATCCGCGTGCATCCAGAACGGTGCCGCTGGTTTCCAAAGTATGTGCAATCTCTATGGTACCGCTGGCAACCGAGATCATCACTTCTGAGTTTACCGGGAAAGAGTCACCGATCAAAGATCAGAAAGACCGCGAGATTCCGTATTACGGTGTCAAAGAAGCAGTCTTTCCATTCAATATGTTCCAGGAAGTAGATCCGCTGTTAGGACCGGAAATGCGTTCGACAGGTGAAGTGCTCGGACTGGCACAGAGCGTCGGCGAAGCTTACTTCAAAGCACAGGAAGCAACCAAGAGTCCGCTTCCGCTCTCAGGAACCGTTCTGATCAGTGTCGGCGACCGTGAGAAAGCAGAAGTTGCAGAAGTGGCAAAACGTTTCCACGAAGCAGGTTTTGCGATCATTGCAACCAGGCATACAAAAGCGATCATTGAAGAAGCAGGCATTCCGGCAGAGTTTGTATACAAGATGTCAGAGGGTCGCCCGAATATCTATGATATCATCACTAACGGCAAAGTCGATCTTGTTGTAAATACACCGAAGGGTGAAGAAGAGGGACCGGATGACAGCTATGTGAGAAGAGCCTGCATCAAGAGCCGTGTTCCGTATATTACGACCATGGCAGCAGCTCTTGCAAGTGCAGAAGGTATCCTGACGGTCCAGAAACAGAGCAGCAGAGAAGTTGTTTCCCTGCAGGATCTGCATGCAAGGATCAAATAAGAGCCTGTGTTATAAAAATAACAGGAGAAAGAAAAAATGGAGAAAAAAATCATTCAGGTGGACGAGAAAGTACCTGTAAAGATGCTGATCCCGCTGAGTCTTCAGCATATGTTTGCTATGTTCGGAGCATCGGTGCTGGTACCGTTTCTGTTTGGAATCAGTCCGGCGATCGTGCTTCTGATGAACGGTGTCGGCACACTGGTCTTTATCGTTGTAACAAAAGGAAAAGCACCGGCGTACCTGGGTTCCAGTTTTGCATTTCTGGTTCCGGCGGGGCTGGTCATTGAGAAATTCGGTTACCAGTATGCACTGGGAAGCTTTGTTGCCATCGGATTTGGCGGTATCATTGTTGCACTGATTATTCGAAAATTCGGCACAAAATGGATTCATATCGTGCTGCCGACAGCAGCCATGGGACCGGTTGTAGCCCTCATCGGGCTGGAGCTTGCGGGAAATGCCGCAAGCAATGCCGGCCTGCTGGATGAAGTGATTGATCCGAAAAACGTGATCGTTTTTCTGGTGACACTTGGCGTTGCCGTGTTTGGACAGATCCTTTTTCGCGGGTTCCTCTGTGTGATCCCGATCCTGATTGCGATTATTTCCGGCTATGTGGCAGCTGCGGCGTGTGGTATCCTTGATTTCACGGAAGTTGTACAGGCATCCTTCTTCGCACTGCCGAATTTCCAGTATCCGAAGTTTAACCTGGAAGCGATCATGACGGTATTTCCGGCACTGCTTCTGGTCGTGTCGGAGCATATCGGACATCAGGTTGTGACAAGTGAGATCATCGGAAGAGATCTTTTAAAAGAACCGGGACTGCACAGGACTCTGTTCGGTGACTTCTTTTCCACCATGCTTTCCGGTCTGGTAGGATCGGTGCCGACCACGACATACGGTGAAAACATCGGTGTCATGGCGATGACCGGTGTCTACAGCGTGCAGGTGATCGGCGGGGCGGCCGTTTTATCCATCTGCTGTTCCTTCCTTGGTAAGCTCTCCGCACTGATCAGCACGATCCCGGGTCCGGTTATCGGAGGGGTATCCTTCCTGCTTTACGGTATGATCGGTACATCCGGTATCCGTCTGCTGGTAGACGGAAAAGTAGATTACAGCCGTTCCAGAAATCTGGTGCTCACATCGGTAGTATTTGTAACAGGGCTTTCCGGCATTGCACTGAAGATCGGCAATGTGGAAATGACAGGAATGGTACTGGCATGCGTTGTTGCTATGGCAATGAGCTTGGTATTTTATATTCTTGATAAATTCGGACTGACAAACGATCAGTCGCAGAAATAAAAATGAACACAGCGGCAGGCTTTTCTTGCGGGAGCCTGCCACAAACAGGAGGTAAGAAAGATGAATCAGGTAATTATTCCGGAAAACTATCATTCCGTGCTCTCTATGTATGAGACACAGGATGCGATCGGGATCATCAAAGAAATGATGCAGAAGAAACTCTGTATGGCACTGCGTTTGAAAAGAGTCACAGCTCCGCTGTTTGTAGATCCGGCATCCGGACTGAACGACGATCTGAACGGAGTGGAACGACCGGTTTCTTTTGAAATCCCGGCAGCTGGCGTGGAGGCACAGGTTGTACATTCTCTGGCAAAATGGAAACGTATGGCACTTTACCGCTACGATTTTCGTGTTGGAAAGGGGATTCTGACAGACATGAATGCCATCCGCAGAGACGAGGAGCTTGATAATCTTCACTCCTGTTACGTGGATCAGTGGGACTGGGAGAAAGTCATCGACCGCAGCGACCGCAACGAGGACTACCTGAAAGCCGTTGTCAAGAGAATTGTCGGCGTGATCTGCAATACCCTGGATGAGCTGAAATACTATTATCCGCAGCTGGAGCTGGAACTGAACCGTGATGTTGCATTTGTCACAACACAGGAGCTGGAGGACCGTTATCCGGATCTGACACCGAAGCAGCGTGAAAATGTGTTTGTAAAAGAACACGGAACTGCTTTTATCATGAAGATCGGTGACAAACTGAAGTCCGGTGAGCCACATGACGGCAGAGCACCGGACTACGATGACTGGGCACTGAACGGAGATATTCTGTTCTGGCATGAGACACTGGGCTGTGCCCTGGAGGTATCTTCCATGGGAATCCGTGTCGATGCAAAATCTCTGGCAGAGCAGCTGACAAAAGCAGGATGCGAAGATCGAAGAGAACTTTTGTTCCACAAAATGCTTCTGGAAGAGAAACTGCCTCTGACGATCGGTGGTGGTATCGGACAGTCCAGAGTCTGCATGCTTCTGCTCGGTAAGGCACATGTCGGCGAAGTACAGGCATCGATCTGGGATGAAGAGACACTGAACGCATGTGAAAAGGCAGGAATCTGCTTGTTATGATCGATCAGAAATGCCGTCTCTGTCCGCGGGAATGTAAGGCAGAGAGGGAAAATGGACAGATGGGTTTCTGCGGTATGACAGGAAAAGGCATCAGGGCGGCGAGAGCTGCCCTTCATTTTTGGGAAGAACCATGTATTTCCGGGAAGGGCGGTTCCGGTGCCGTCTTTTTTGCAGGCTGTACCCTGCGTTGTGTTTACTGTCAGAACCGCGAGATCGCAGCCGGGAGGATGGGAGAGGAGATCAGCCTTTCACGCCTGGTGGACATCTTTTTTGAACTCAAAGAACAGGGAGCGGAAAATATCAATCTTGTCACACCGAGCCATTATGCGGACAAGATCATGTCCGCAATCCGTATGGCAAAAGAGAGAGGATTTGACCTTCCGTTTGTTTATAACTGCAGCGGATATGAGAAAGTTGAAGTCTTAAAACAGTTGACTGGCCTGATTGATATTTATCTTACGGATTTTAAGTATATGTCGTCGGAAAGTGCCCTGCGATATTCGCATGCCAAAGATTATCCAAAGGCTGCAAAGGCGGCACTTGCCGAGATGATGCGTCAGCAGCCGCAGACGATATACGATGAACATGGCATGATGAAGCGTGGTGTGCTGGTCCGCCATCTGCTTTTGCCGTCGCACCGTAAGGAAGCAGAACAGGTGGTAAAATATGTATACGATACTTATAAAGATCAGGCGGCGATCAGCCTGATGTGTCAGTATACACCGCTTGGCGGACTTGATAACTATCCGGAACTGAATCGGAGAGTGACAAAAAGAGAGTACGAAAAGCTGCTGGATTTTGCTGTCGAACTTGGCGTGGAGAACGGCTACATGCAGGAAATGGAAAGTGCGAAAGTCTGCTATATTCCACCGTTTGACGGAGAGGGGATAAAAGCATAAAATATGCAGTAATTTGACTTTCTATGCACCAATTCCGTTGACATTACTTTGAAACAGTGTTAAACTCAGACGCAGAGCAAGGAAGCAGTCCGGATGATGGAAAAGACAGAAATTTCGGACAAGCTTATTAAAATTCAGGAGGAATAGAAATTATGAAAAAACTGATTGCAGCAGCACTGGTTGGAACAATGGTACTTACTATGGCAGGATGCGGAAGCAAGACTGCAGAAACAACAGGAAGCGAAGCTTCTTCTGATGCAGCAGGCGGCACACTGGTTATGGCTACCAATGCAGAGTTCCCGCCATATGAATATTATGAACAGCCAGAGCGGCGGCCGCCTTTTGGTTGTGGACGCGGATGGAAAGGTGACGTATGACACGTTCGGCGAGCGCTGCGGCACGCTGCTGGCGCTCGGCGAGGTGCGCTCCGTTTTGCGCGGCGAGAAGGACGCGGATTACGGCTTCCACCTGCGGGACGGCGCGGGCAAGACGCAGGCGCCGTCCGTGCTGGACGCGCTGACCGGGCGCGATATTTCGCGCGTGTGGGTCGGCTGCTTCGTGTCGCCGCTGGAGGCGGACGGACAGCGAACCGGCGCGCTGCTGCTGCTGACGGACGTGCAGGAGACGGTGGATTCGCTGATCTCCGTGCGCGACCGCATGGCGTTCATCTTCCTGCTGGCGCTGACGGCGGTGCTGGTGCTGGCGGGGCTGATCTCCCGCATCGTGACCCGGCCGGTCGCGGAGCTCTCCGGCGGCATCGAGCGGATGAGCAAGGGTGACTATGAATACCGTGTCCACGTGCAGGGCAAGGGCGAAATGGCGCAGCTCGCCGCCGCGTTCAACCAGATGAGCGAGCAGGTGCACAACCTCGACGAGGCGCGCAACCAGTTTGTCTCCAACGCATCGCACGAACTGAAAACGCCGCTGGCGACGATCAAGATTCTGGTGGAATCCATGATGTATCAGGACGACATGGACCCGCAGCTCCGCAGGGAGTTCCTCGGCGATATCGACAAGGAAATCGACCGCCTTTCCTCCGTCGTCGGCGATTTGCTGACGCTGGTGCACATTGACAGCCACAAGCTGCGCCTGCGCCGGGAGATAATGGTGCTGGCCGACACGGTGCGCGAGACGGCCGCGCGTCTCGGCCCGCTGGCGAAAAAGCGCGGGCAGCAGATTGTCGTTCACATTCAGGACGAATGCGAGATGTTCGCCGACCCCGGCAAGCTGGCACAGGTCTGCTATAACATCATCGAAAACGCCATCAAATACACGCCGGACGGCGGAACGATCACCGTTTCGCTCGCCAAGGCAGGGCGCGACGCGGTGCTTGAAATCGCCGACACGGGCGTGGGAATCCCCGAAGCGGATCTGCCGCACGTGTTCGACCGATTCTATCGGGTGGACAAGGCGCGTTCCCGCGAGACGGGCGGAACGGGGCTCGGCCTGTCCATCGTCAAGCAGATTGTGCGCCTGCACGCGGGCACGGTGACAGTGGCCTCCGAATACGGCAAGGGCACGACGTTCACCGTGCAGCTTCCGGTGAAATAAGCGGGAGGGGAAGCGATGAAAAAAGCAATCGTATGCACGCTGGCGGCGCTGGCGCTGGTCGCCGCCGCGCAGCCCCTCGAAGAGCGGGCGAAAGCCCTGCTGGAGCGGAAAAGGGAGACGACCGCCGCCGCGCCCGGCGTGACGTTTGAAACGCAGCTGGGCGTGAAGCAGGAAAGCAGCCTGCTGGACGTCACCCTCTATTTTCGTTACGGCGAAACGAATCTGCTCGGCGCGGTCGGCGCGAAGCTGGATATGCGGCGCGAGGAGACGGTGGCGCAGAGCATCGTCGAGGCGCTGCTGACCGGGCCGGACGCGGCGCACGACCGGCTGAGCGGCCTTTTCCCGCAGGGCACGTCGGTCATCTCCGTGCAGAGCGAGGGCGACACGGCGTTTGTCACGCTCAATCAGGCGTTCCTCGGTATTCCGGACGGCGCGCCCGCCGATTGGGAGGAGCTGGCCGACTGGCAG
>OLSP01001396.1_pt1 | contig 22187 bp, 18 predicted proteins | sample 1672941 | NCBI WGS metagenome assembly OLSP01 (sample SAMEA3136739, study PRJEB25190) | human gut metagenome | reverse complement strand
CCTACAAGGTGGAAGTTACCCTTACAAAGTGGAATTAACTTTTACAAGTGACGATTTTTTCAACCAGTCTGCGTGCGATCATAATCTGGTGACCGCAGCCTGCACATTTGAGCCGAAAATCCGCTCCGATCCGCAGGACTTCCCATTCCCGGCTGCCGCAGGGATGCTGTTTTTTCAGCGTCACCACATCTCCGACCTGAATATCCATGAAAATCTCCTTATAAGATTCCGTTTTACAGGGAATCAAAAATCTCCCCTATGCTGCCTGTAACGACCAGATCCGCTGCCGAATCCCGCGCCGTAGGCGTCCGGTTAATCAAAACCAGTTTATCGCTACGGTAATAATCAATCAGCCCCGCCGCCGGATAAACGACTAACGAGGTTCCTCCGACAATCAGTACATCCGCATGGCTGATAAAAGAAACCGCTTCTTTCAGCACTTTCTGATTCAGGCTTTCTTCATAGAGTACGACATCCGGTTTGATCACGCCACCGCATTCGCAGTGCGGAACCCCTGTGCTTTCCAGAATTTCATTCTGATCGTAAAACCGCCCGCACTTCATGCAATAATTGCGGAGCGTACTTCCGTGCAGCTCCAACACGGTTTTGCTGCCGGCAGCCTGATGCAATCCATCGATATTCTGCGTGATGACCGCTTTTAGTTTGCCTTCCTTTTCCCACTGGGCAAGCTTTTTATGCGCAGCGTTTGGTTTTGCGTGCGGCGCCAGCATCTTGGCACGGTAAAACCGGTAAAATTCTTCCGGATTCTGCCGAAAAAAGGTATGGCTCAAAATCGTCTCGGGCGGATAACGGTATTCCTGATGGTACAGACCGTCCGTACTGCGAAAATCAGGGATTCCGCTTTCCGTGGACACGCCCGCACCGCCAAAGAAAACGATGTTATCGCTCTGATCAACAATCTCCTTTAGTTTTTTCCATTGCAAATCTGGCATATTTCATATCCTCAACTTTGATATGATCCTGCAGCCACTGCTGCAGATACTCAAACAGATCCTGAATCATGGCGTCCTGCGTACCGAGCGAAAGCTTCGATACCCGATCGGTAAACTCTTCCAGCTTCTGCACGAACATCCGATGCTGTTTCTTCTGTTCTTCGATTCCGCCATAGCCCATCTTTTCCATCAGCTGCTCTTCATGTGTAAAGTGCATCGTCGTGTAATCCTCCAGCCGCTTTAAAAGCTGTCGAATATCCGCACATTTAAACAGCATGTTTTCATCTGCCAAAAGCGCCCCACCTGGTCTGTCAGATCCAGCAGAACCACATGCTCTGCATCTACTGCTCCTACACCCGTCAGAAAATCTTCTTTGTTCTGTTTCATTCCTGCTTTCTCTCCTGTCATTTTCACGTTCGTTAAGATAGAAAAAGTGTATCATAAACAGCCATAGTTTACAACAAATCTTGCCTCCGGAAAGTGTGCATTTTCAGATACACAGACGTTTTTTCAGCGCATACTCAGTCCATGATGCGATCCCGCATTTTAATTCCCTCCGGCGTCGCGGCAAGACCGCCCTCTCCGGTTTCCCGAAGACATGCCGGCATCGAAATTCCGACCTCCCGCATCGCGTCAATCACCTCATCAGGAGGAATTCTGCTGCGCACTCCGGCAAGCGCCATGTCTGCCGCCGAAAGGGCGACAACCGCGCCGGATACGTTTCGTTTTACGCAGGGTACTTCTACCAACCCTGCTACCGGATCGCATACCAGACCCAGCAGATTTTTCAATGCCATCGCTGCAGCGTGCGCAACTGCCTCTACAGAGCCGCCCCGCAAATGCACCGCACCTCCTGCTGCCATTGCTGATGCTGAGCCGATTTCCGCCTGACAACCGCCCTGCGCGCCCGCAATAAACGCCCGGGATGCGATCACCCCGCCAATGCCGGACGCCACATACAGCGCTTTTGTCATTTCTTCATCCGTATAATGATATTTTTCCTGCATGCTCAGAAAAACTGCCGGCACAACACCGCACGCCCCCGCCGTAGGTGCTGCGACAATCCGTTTCATACAGGCGTTGGACTCTCCCATTTTGACCGCCTTTTCCATCACGCGCCCAAGAAAATCGCCGCAGATCGGCTCTTCCTGCTCCACATAGTGCTCCAGCTTGCCGCCGTCCGTGCCCACCAGTCCGCTGCGGGAATGCAGGGTTCCGTCGTAGTCCTGATCCGCCTCTTTCATCGCCTGGTACATGCGCTGCAGCTGTACAAAGGATTCCTCCTGTGCAATCTGCCGCTCCCGGCAGTCATCTTTTTGGATCAGCTCCCAGAAACTGCAGCCTGTCGCTGCAGCTTCCTTGCAGATCTCTTCCAATGAACGATACATATCTTTGCTGCCTCCTATTCTTCCAGACACAGGTAGATTACTTTTTCAATGCCCTCTTCCTGCTCCAGTGCTGCAATCCGCTCCCGCGGCACTTCCTGATCCACTTCGATTACCATAACGGCATGTCCGCCGCGTTCGTCCCGGTACACCTGCATCGTCGCGATATTGATCCCTGCTTCACCCAGACGCGACGTTACTTTTACGATACAGCCCGGCTTGTCCTGGTTGTATACAACCAGTGTCGGAGCTTCCCCGGAAAAATTTGCAGTCAGTCCATCGATCTCGCAGATTCTGATCCGTCCGCCGCCGATCGATGCACCGATCGCTTCCAGCTTTCGCCCGCTTTCTCCGGTCACCTCCAGCCGAACGGAATTCGGATGCGCATTCATAAGGCTGATTCCTTCAAAGGAAAACGAAAGCCCTGCCTTTTTTGCTTCTGCGAAGCTTTCCGGAATCCTTGGGTCGTCCACTGCCAGCCCCAACAGTCCCGCCACAATCGCGCGGTCTGTTCCATGTCCGCGCCCTGTTGCCAGAAAAGAGCCGTGCAGCCCGATTTTTGCATTCACGACCCGTTCTCCCAAAAGCTTTCCCACCGTCTGACCGATCCGCACCGCCCCCGCCGTGTGAGAGCTGGAGGGTCCTACCATCACAGGTCCAACAATATCCAGTATGTTCATAGCTTCTCCATTCCTCAGACACGCTTTTTTTCACAGCTTTCCGCACAGATATGCGCAGGCCTTCAACAGCGTCTCTAATTTTTTCCCTACAATAATATAATAATCCGGCTGCTGCGTACCTTCCATACAAATCTGGTTTCCGTATATGGGCAGGCTGCAGAAGATCACTTCTTTGGACGATGCCGACAAAATGCCATAGCCTCGGTCGGAAATCAGATATGGAAGTTCGTTTTCGACTCCATGGGAGATGCACCGCGCCGTCTTTTCCAGATGGATTCCGCCTTTACCGAGCGCACCTGCTGCATAGAGCCCTTCTCCTTTTTTCCAGTCAAAAAACAGCCTGCTGCGCCCACCGTTTGGCGCATTTTCGATCAGGCAACGATCCTGTCCGCTTTCTTCCAGCAAGATTTCGCTGTCCTTATCCAGAAACCGCAGCGCACCTGTCTTTTTGTCCGCAACCACATACATTTCCGGCGTTCGCATCTCCACAAGCGTCGGTTTTTCGCGCATCTGCCAGTTTTTCTCCACCCGGGTGACGGCGATTGCAGGATGCACCGGCGGCATCTCGCCCCGTGAAAAAGTGACGCGCAGAATTCCGCTGCCGACAGGGCTCAAACGGGTCACTCCATAACGACTCTGTAAATACAGACCGTCCTCCTTACGCTGTACCCAGCGAATCGAATGGTCGATCTTCGCATGTCCCGCCGCCCGCAGCTTCGCGGTATCCGGAAGTTCACCGAACGAAAGGACACCTGATGCTGTGCGGGCATGCATATCGCCTGTGACACGCGGCTGTACCGTGCCGTTCACCGTTCTGCCAGATCCCTGTGCAGATTGTCTATTGCCTACAGCTCTGCCAGATCCCTGTGCAGTCTGGCTGTTGCTCCCGTACAGCGACGCCAGCGGATGGAGGGCTTTCTGCGGCTGACCGGAAATAACCGGCTTCTGGCGCGACGTCCAGCCGGCACCAGCAGACGTCGGCCGGGGTGCAGCTGCCGCCGGACGGGCACTGCCCTGTGTTTTTCCATCTGCGCGGCGTGCGTCCGCACTTTCCTGCATCGCACCCGTTCCATATGGCAACGGTGCTTCCTGTCCGCCGGACGGATTCTGCACGATGACGATCTTTTTCTTCGCGCCGGATACTCGCTTTTTGTTCTTTTTCGGAATCGGGTCTGCGATCAGCCCGGTAAGGTTGCCGGTGTGCAGAACCTCCAGCCGGTGCAGTGCTCTTGTCGCCGCGACATACAAAAGCTTCGCGTGTCCATCGTCTATCGGATAGGACTCCCGATCCGGGCTGAGCAGCAGAACCGCATCGAATTCCAGTCCCTTGGTATATTCCACCGGAAATACCATGATTCCTTTTTCAAACGACGCTTTTTCCGGATCCCAGGGCATGACCGGCAGTTCTTTTTGCAGAAGCTCTGCCGTCTCCTGCGCCTGCTTCTGATCCCGGCAGATCACCGCGATCGTGTCAAAGCCCTCTGTCTGCCATCCTTTGCAGATTTTTGCTGCTTCCCGGTACAGATCCCTTCCTGCTGTCTGTCGGATGCCAACCGCTTCGCCATGCCGGATGACCGGCTCTGCCCCATACCCCGGGAACTCTCCGTGCGCCAGGATGTCCGATGCAAAATTTGCGATTTCTACGGTATTTCGATAGCTTTTCCTCAGCACGCAAAAGTTATCCCGCTCTCCGGTCAGCAGGATGTTTTTCACCCCTTCCCAGTCGCTGATACCGTAATCCATACGGATATTCTGGGATACATCCCCCATGACAGTGTAAGTGCAGCTTCTGACGCATTCTTTTAAAACTGCATAGACCATAACACCGAAATCCTGCGCTTCATCCACAACGATATGATGTGCCTCGCTGATGACCTCCGTTTCCCGCATTCTGCGATACAGATAGGCAAGTGCCGCCAGGTCGTACACATCCAGCTCCTCCTGCGGTTCTTCGACGCAGACGCCCTGCTGTTTCTGTTCTGTCAGGAAATCATGATACATCTCATAAACGGATTTTTTCCATTGCCTTGTGCCGAACCTTTTACGCATTGAGCGGCGGATTGCCTTTTTTTCTTCTAAGGTATAGCTGATGCCCTTTCCTAAAAATTCATCCTCCACTTTTCCCATCAAACGCTCCTGCAGCATCAGCACCTTGCTCTGCGCGGACACGGAGGGATTCTGACGGATATAGCGTTCGATCGCCTCACCTGTCATCAAAACCACCATATCCTTCGGGTCATTTTTGCCGCCGCTCTCATCGAACACACCGACACGACCGTCCCGAAGCCCCTCTACAAACTGCTTCCGGTTAAACAACACCGTCGTCCTCGGGATCGTGTTCCACTCCACTCTGCTGCAAAACTTCTGCAGCTTTTCAAACCACGCAAGGGTTCCTCGCACCGCACCGTCTTTCCCGGCATCGCGCACCGGGCAGATGCGGTAGGTTTCGTCCCAGTCCTCATATAAAAGGCGTACAAACAGCTGCTCCATCGTCATCTGTCGGATGCCATACACATCCAGATCCGGCAGGACACCCGTGATATAGTCCAGCAAAATCCGGTTGCTGCCGACGATATAAAAATCCTCCGGCTGAAACCGTTCTTTATAATTGTACAAAATATAAGAAATCCGATGCATCGCCACCGTGGTCTTGCCAGAGCCTGCTACGCCCTGCACGATCATGCTGTGATAGGGCGATTTCCGGATAATTTCGTTCTGCTCCTGCTGGATTGTCGCGATGATCTCGCCCAGAACTGCCTTTTTATTTTTTGCAAGATACCGCGTCAGAAGCTCGTCGTTTGCCACGACTTCCGAATCATAGTAGTCGATCAGCTTTGCATCCTCGATCTCATACGTCCGTTTGAGCAAAAGCTCGATCTCCATATGCTGACCATCCGGTACGGGGTAGCTGCATTTTCCCAATCCGTTTTCATAATAGGCATTGGCCACCGGTGCACGCCAGTCTGTCACCATTTGGTGGGTGGTATCCTTTGCGATGCCGCCCCGCCCGATATAGAGGGATTCTTCTTTATTTAGTGCCTCGTCATGAAAAACAATTCGCCCGAAATAGGGCTTTTTCAGCGCCTTTTCATTGCGCTCCAATGCCCGCTTCATATGGGTGTGCATGGTTACGGTATTGTTCAGGATCGTCAGGACTTCCGTATCGTTATCATGATAATGCTCCAGCATTTCATCGATATCCTCCTGCATCTTGGCAACTTCCTGTCCGTATTCCCGCACGTTGTCACGCACGACCCTCAGAGTTTCCGCCAGATAAGCTTCTTCCGCCTTACGGCTTGTATTTCGCTTCATACAGCGCTCCTTTCTACTGTTGCTCTGCCTTTAGCTGCCCCTCTATTCTACCTGTTCGCCCGCGCGATTACAACCAAAAGACACTGCTTTGCCGGCTGTCAGGCTGATTTCTTTTTGGATACCTCCTTTGATCCGGACTGTTCTTTTCTGATCGGTTGAGCTGATCAGCGTGCACTCTGTCTTTTCCTCGTCCCATGTAATATCGACGCAGACATTTCCACGCACGCCAAGTCCTTTGACGCTGCCTTTTGTCCAGTGTCCTGGCAGGGCAGGCAGGATCACGATTTCATCCGCATGACTCTGCACTAAAAGCTCTGCAATGCCAGCCGTATAGCCGAAGTTTCCATCCATCTGGAACGGCGGATGGGCACAGAGCAGGTTTGCATACACGCCGCCACGCTCTGACATCTTCGGATCGCGCGGCTCATTTAACCGGAACAAAAGCTTCATCAGCCCGTCGATATGCGTTCCCTCTTCCAGTCTTGCCCACATCAGCATTTTCCATGCCATGCTCCAGCCGGTCGTCTCGTCGCCGCGCTCCGTCAGGCTCTCTTTTACCGCGCTGTAAAGCTCCGGCGTCCGGTTCGTGATTCCCCGTCCCGGATGGAACTCGTACAGATGCGATAAATGCCGGTGATGTGGCTCGGATTCCTCGAACTCTTCATTCCATTCCAGGATTTGTCCCTTGCTGCCGATTTTGGTCGGAACGATCTTCGGCAGGATTTCGCGCACAGACTGTGAAAGCACTGCGTCAGGAAAAACGGCTGCGCTATTGGAATACGCTGTAGCTGTCGAAGCCGACACACTGTCAGCGCCCGCTGCGTCGGACTCACGCTTCAGCGCATCGCAAGCCTCCAGATAATCCCTGAAAAGGTTGCGGATGATCGCCAGCGTATTTTCTGTATACAATCCGATGCTCGTTTTTTTCCCATGGTCGAGGAACATATTTTCCGGAGAAGTTGCCGGGCAGACCGCGTATCCGTCCGGGGTCTTTTCCAGGACGTTATAACAGAACCGTACATTTTCTTCCAGAATCAGGAAAATCTCCCGCAGGTAGTAATTGTTTTTCGTAAATAAATATTCGTCAAACAGGTTTCTGCACATCCATGCCGCACCGAACGGCCAGAATGCCCAGGACGGACTTCCGTCTGCAGGAGACGTCTTACGCCACAAATCCACGTTATGAAAACATGCTGCACCGTCGCAGCCAAAATATGTTTTTGCGGTCTGTTTTCCATTATCCAGAAGCTCGCGGTTCATCCGCACAAGCGGCTCGATCAGCTCATGCAGCCTGCACGGTCCCGTCATCCAGTAGTTCATCTCGGTGTTGATGTTGACCGTATAATCGCTGTGCCACGGCGGCAGCTTTTCGCAGTTCCAGAGTCCCTGCAGGTTTGCAGGCTGACTGCCGGGGCGGGAACAGGAAATCAGCAGATATCGTCCAAAATCAAACACCAGCGATTCCAGTGCAGTATCGTCCGGATCTTTTTCGTACTGCAAAATCCGTTCCCGCAGATCCAGCTGCTCCCTGCCGCTTTCAGGAAGTTCCAGTTCAACCCGGTTAAAAAGCTCCTGATACTCTGCAATATGTTCCTGCTTCAATACTTCAAACGAGCGCTCGCTCCCGTGCAGATCTGTTTCCAACAGCGCTGCCGTATCTGCTCCTTCGGTCTCCGGATGGCGGTCTGCCCCCGCATAGCTGCTGCGCACTGCCAGAAAAATCTCCAGCTCCAGCACATCCTTACAAACAAGTCCGTCCGCCTGCGCCTCGGTCGTTCCGCCTGCTGTGCGTACGCGTCCCCTGCCTTCATAACGCATTCCCATCTCTTCCGGGATTTCCGAAAAAACAAAGGATTCTACTTCTCCCTTGCCTGAGCCGACCGTCCGCAGACTTTTGCCGGGAAGCCGTCCAAACAGCGCAAATCCATCCGTCTCGTACCTCTGCTCTGTTAAAAATCCATTTTCCGCACTTATTTTTACGGTAAACGGTTTTTCTGCACAAATCCGCAGACAAATTTCCTGCGCCGGTGCGCTGGCAAAGCAGGTTTCCTCAAACGCATTATCCCTGTCCCGATACGTCACGTTCACACACGCCGTGTCCAGATCCAGGCTTCTTTCATACGCTGTAATTTCACGCTCTTTTTCAAATGTGAGCACCAGATCGCCGAACGGCTCATAAATCTGCACATCCCGCACGCCCTTATTGCTCTCTTTCAAAAGCGCGTCCGCCTCCCGGTACCTGCCCTGCTTTGCAAGCTCCCGCGCCTGATCGATCGCATCTTTCGTCATGCCGGTCTGTTCGTCTCCCGGATATCCGCTCCAAAGCGTATCTTCATTGATCCGCAGAAGCTCCCCGTCCGTTCCTCCGTAAACAAATGCTCCCAGTCGTCCATTTCCAATCGGGAAAGCCTCCTGCCAGATCGAAGCCGGCGTTGTAAATTTTAAAATTCTCTCTCTTTTCATATCAATCCCCATTCCGCAGGCGCTTTGCGCCGAAGGAACCGCGAGCAGAACATCCAGTTCTGCTCTGCAATCCATAGCTGCTTTGTGACGCCTGCGGCACAAATAGCTGTGTAAAAACAGGACGCCGTGCGGTGCAGGGCGTCCTATTTTCGATTCTATTCACTGTGCTGCCTTACAGCTCCTTTGTCTCGCTGCAGTGTACCTTCAGAACACTGCAGGTCTGTCCGGTCAGCTCGCTGCTTCTGCGATCCGGCTGCTGCATGCCGACGGAAACCTCGTAATCTCCTGCTTCCAACATAAAGTGTGCATCCTCGTCGTACAGGGCAAACGCCTTATCCGTCAGCACGATTTCCACTTCTTTTTCCTCGCCGGGCTGCAGGGAAAGCTTCTTCAAGCCTTTGAGCTGTGCGTTCGGTGTATTATCCCGAAGCGCTTTGACATAAACCTGAATGGTCTGTCCGCCTGCAAATTTTCCGGTATTTTTTACGGAAGTTTTGATTCGAAGCTGTCCGCCTGCCTCGATTTCCATACGGTCTGCGCTCGTCTTTCCCTGTTCAAAGGAGGTATAAGAAAGTCCGAAGCCGAAGGGATAAAGCGCTTCCTTTTCCATGTAGCGGTAGGTGCGTCCCTTCATCGCATAGTCGGTGAATTCCGGCAGCTCCTCAGAGGTGCGGTAGAACGTTACCGGCAGCTTGCCCTCCGGGCTGTATTCTCCGAAAATCGCCTCTGCGACAGCTTTTCCGCCTGCCGCGCCGGGATACCATGCCTGCAGAATTGCCTTGCAGTGCGCATCCTCCCATTCCAGCGCCATTGCAGAGCCGGTCATGGATATCAGGATCACGGGCTTTCCGCTGCTATATGCGACCTCAAGCACCTCACGCTGCAGACCGGGGAACAGCAGGTCTTTTTTATCGCCGCTTGCAAATTCGTTGCCGGCGTCCCCCTGCTCTCCCTCGATGCTGGAATCCAGTCCCATCACCGCGATAATCACATCGCTGACCTCGCAGACTGCTTTTGCTTCGGAAATCCGGTCGTCCGCCTGTGCCAGTCCACTGGTTCTGTCCTTCCAGAGGTCGCAGGCTTCGGAATAATAAACCTTTACATCATCCCCGACATAATCCTCAATGCCTTCCAGCACTGTGATATAGCGGGATGCGGTTCCTTCATAGTTGCCCACCAGCGCTTTTCTGGAATCCGCATTCGGACCGATCACGCCGATCGTATGAAGTTTGCTCTTGTCAAGAGGAAGGAAATTGTCCTCATTTTTCAGAAGGACAAGGCTTTTTTGGGAAACGGTCTGGTTCAGTGCCTTGCTGGAAGCGAGATCTACCTGATCGTAACCGATTTTATCCAGTTCTTCCTGTCTCTCATCGCCAAGGATTCCCAGCTTCATCCGACATTCCATCAGGTTTGTCACCGCTTCATCCAGACGCGCTTCATCCACATAGTCGCCGCGCACCGCATCTCTCAAATTCGGAAAAACGCAGCCGCAGTTTAAGTCACAGCCATTGTTCATTGCCATCGTCGCGGATTCCAGCGGTGTCTTGGTAATTTTATGGTTTTCGTGGAAATCCGCAATCGCGCCGCAGTCACTGACAACGTGACCCTTAAATCCCCACTCTTTTCTCAGGATATCCTGCAAAAGCGTCTTGCTTGCGCAGCAGGGCTCGCCATTTGTCCGGTTATAGGCGCCCATCACGGCTTCTACCTTCGCTTCCTGCACACATGCCTTGAATGCCGGCAAATAGGTTTCATACAGATCCTGCTTCGATACGACTGCGTTGAACTCATGCCGGATGCCCTCCGGTCCGGAATGCACCGCAAAATGCTTCGCGCACGCCGCAGCCTTTAAATGATCCGGGTCTTCGCCCTGCAGACCTTTAATAAAGCCGACCGCCAGACGGGAAGTCAGATATGGATCTTCTCCGTAGGTTTCCTGTCCTCTGCCCCAGCGGGGATCGCGGAACAGATTCACATTCGGTGCCCAGAACGTCAGTCCTTTGTAAATATCGTGGTCGCCCGCTTTCTGCTGTGCATTATATTTTGCACGCGCCTCGGTTGCGATCACATCGCCGACCTGCTTTAACAGCTCCTCATCAAATGTCGCCGCCATGCCGATCGCCTGCGGAAATACCGTCGCTGTTCCCGCTCTCGCAACTCCGTGCAACGCTTCATTCCACCAGTTATAGGATGGAATGCCAAGGCGCTCCACCGCCGGAGCGGTGTAAAGCGTCTGTCCTACTTTTTCTTCCAGATTCATCTGTGCAGCCAGGGCTGCTGCCTTTTCCCTGTATTTACTCATTTCCCTTGCCCTTTCCCATATGCCTTATGCGAACGGATTCTCTGTCGGATACATCATGCCCTTGGGCTGATTGAAGTTTAAGTCCTCTACCGGAACGCCGATGTATTTGAATACCTCGTACAGTGCTTTGCCGTAATGGCCGAAGGCAACTGCGCCGTGGTGCGGGAAGTTCTTCTCGATCAGCACATGGCGGTAGAAGCGTCCCATTTCCGGAATTGCAAATACGCCGATGGAACCAAAGGAATGAGAAGCAACCGGCAGAACCTCGCCCTGTGCGATGTAAGCCCGCAGCTTGTTGTCCGCGGTGGACTGCAGGCGGTAAAAGGTGATATCACCGGGGATAATATCTCCTTCCAGAGTACCGTTTGTCACTTCAACCGGAAGGGATCTCGCCATGATCATCTGATTCTTCATGCTGCAGAATGCCAGCTTTCTGGAGCAGGTATTGCCGCAGTGGAAGCCCATGAAGGTATCCTTATGGGTGTAATCAAATTTCCCCTGGATCGACTCTTCATACATATCGTCGGGCACGCTGTTGTTGATATCCAGTAAGGTTACAACATCGTCGCTGACTGCGGTTCCGATAAACTCACTTAAGCAGCCGTAAATATCCACTTCGCAGGATACCGGAATGCCCATACCGGTCAGGCGGCTGTTGACATAGCAGGGAACGAAGCCGAACTGTGTCTGGAATGCAGGCCAGCACTTACCGGCAATTGCAACGTATTCGCGGTAGCCCTTATGTGCCTCTACCCAGTCGAGCAGGGTCAGCTCATACTGTGCAAGCTTTTCCAGAATTTCAGGCTTTTTGTTGCCCTCACCCAGCTCTTTTTCCATCTCTTTTACCTTCGCAGGGATTCTTTCATCCCCGGCGTGCTTGTTGAATGCTTCGAACAGATCCAGTTCGGAGTTTTCTTCGATTTCAACGCCCAGGTTGTAGAGCTGCTGAATCGGAGCGTTGCAAGCCAGGAAATTTAACGGTCTGGGACCAAAGCTGATGATCTTCAGGCTCTTTAAACCGATGATCGCTCTTGCGATCGGAACAAAATCATGGATCATATCCGCACATTCTGCTGCGGTTCCAACGGGATATTCCGGAATATATGCCTTTACATTGCGAAGCTTTAAGTTGTAGCTTGCATTTAACATACCGCAGTATGCGTCACCTCTGCCGCCAACCAGATCATTCTGAGATTCTTCTGCTGCAGCCACGAACATGACAGGACCGTCAAAATGCTTTGCCAGCAGGGTTTCTGCAATTTCCGGGCCGAAATTACCCAGATATACGCACAGCGCGTTGCAGCCTGCCTGCTTGATATCCTCCAGAGCCTGTACCATATGGATCTCGCTCTCTACAATACAGACCGGACATTCGTAAATATCCGCAACGTCATAGTTTGCCTTGTAAGCCTCTACCAGAGCCTTTCTTCTGTTGACAGACAGAGATTCCGGGAAACAGTCCCGGCTGACTGCTACAATACCGATTTTCACTTTAGGTAAATTTTTCATGATAAAATCCTCCGTTTTTATGTCAGGCGCAACGCCTGAAGCTATGTATACAGGAACTGTTTTGCCTGTAATTTTTAATCTAATTTTAATCTAAGGAAAGGTTTTCGCCAATCAGTCCCATCGGGCTTCCTTCCGGCAGGCCGCCTTCGGGATGTCCCAGCAGCCATTTGTTTTTGGCAGTCAGATGACCGTCTTCGCCGTCCTGATGGTCTTTTTCCAGATCGAGATTCGTTCCTTTCGGAAGTACAATTGTGCACTGAAATCCGCCTTTTTCTGTATGGCAGGGTGCATAATGCAAGGTTGTCGCATACAGCTCTACCGCCGTCCCGGCAGGAACCCGGAAGGCTTTGACTTTCGAGGTGTCATAGGTAAACTCCTCTGTGATGTCCTGCTGTTTTCCCAGCATCAGCACCAGCTCTGTTGCCGCTACGTCCACCTCAGAGCTTCTGTGATATTCCAGCGCGTTTAATTTCCGGTTATGACCGTTGCAATAGCCGATCTGGATCGGAAGCTCGCCATAGGTTTTGTCCGTCAGCTCTTTCATGACCGCAAGCGCTTCCAGCTTCGGCTCGGAAGCCACATATACCACGTCCTCCGGCACCGGCGTGTGCTTCATCTCTGCCAGCAGCTCCGTCAGCTCCACGCTGTCGATGATTTTGCCATACTCCTTAAAAAGAGGGTCTGTCACTTCATAAATCTGCATGATCGTATCTCCTTTCTGTGTCTCACTTCAATTTTCCGAACAGCTCCTTCACCGTCGGATAAATCTGTTTGAACTGCGCGTAACGTTCTTCGTATTTCGCTGCAAGCTCTGCATCCGGTTCTACCGTGTCCACAACTTTTAAAAGCTTTTGCGCTGCTTCCTCCACAGATGCGTACTCGCCGCAGGCAACCGCCGCTAAAATCGCCGCTCCGTAGCCGGGTCCCTCTTCGGTTTCCGGCACGTCCACTTTCACATTCAACACATTGGCAATAATCTTTTTCCAGAGAAGGCTCTTTGCACCGCCGCCGCAAATCTTCGTCCGGTCGATTTGGATGCCGAGGGATTTTGCAATTTCAAAGGAATCCCTCAGGGCAAAGGCAACGCCTTCGAGTACCGCCTGCGTCATATCCGCGCGGCTTGTATCCATCGTCATTCCGATAAAAGTACCTCTCGCATCCGGATCATTATGCGGAGAACGCTCACCCATCAGATACGGCAGGAAGTAAACGTGATTTTCGCCAAGCTTCGTGATCGCCGTCTGCTCTGCCCCATAGTCCTTCGTGCCGATGATCTCGTCCATCCACCACTTATTGCAGGACGCCGCGCTCAGCATGCAGCCCATCAGATGGTAATGTCCGTCCGCATGGGCAAAGGCATGCAGCGCATTATTTTTATCCACTGCAAACTGATCGGAGGAAATAAAGATCGTTCCGCTCGTTCCGAGAGAAATATTGCACTGACCGTTTCCAACTGTTCCGGTTCCCACTGCTGCCGCCGCGTTATCCCCGGCACCTGCTGCTACCTTTACGGTTTCCGGCAAACCGAGGTTCTGCGCGATTTCAGGGAGCAGCATGCCGACTGTCTCATAGCTTTCATAGACCTTTGCAAGCTGTTCTTTATGAACGCCGCAGATCTCACACATTTCTTCCGACCAGCAGCGGTTCTTCACATCGAATAACAGCATGCCGGAAGCGTCCGATACATCCGTGCAATGTACGCCGGTCAGACGATATGCCAGGTAATCCTTCGGCAGCATGATCTTTTTGATCCGTGCAAAGTTCTCCGGCTCGTTGTTTTTTATCCACAAAATCTTCGGCGCGGTAAATCCGGTGAAGGAGATGTTTGCCGTATATTCGGAAAGCTTCTCCTTGCCGATCACCTGATTCAGATAGTCGTTTTCCCGGAAGGTTCTGCCATCGTTCCAGAGAATCGCGGGACGGATGACCTGATCGTTTTCATCCAGCACAACTAATCCGTGCATCTGACCACCGAAGCTGATGCCCGCCACCTGGCTCTTGTCGATTCCATCCAGCAGCTCACAAAGCCCGTCCATGGACTGCTTGTACCAGTCTTCCGGGTTTTGCTGCGACCACCCCGGATGCGGGAAGTACAGCGGATACTCCCTTGAGGTAACTCTTACGATTTTCCCGTTTCCTTCCATCAAAAGCAGCTTCACTGCAGAAGTTCCCAGGTCGATTCCAATGTAATACATACTCTGCTCCTTTATTCTGTTTTACGTGCCCGTGCACGCAATCACACACAAGGGATTGTGATATAAAGTCATGACACACTTTCCCTGTCGTTCTTTCACCATGCCTTTATCATAGATTTTAGACCATAAAAAATCAAGACCCCAATTTATTTTCAGAATTTTCACCAAAACCATACCGTTTCCTCCCCACGCCTGCGTTTCCAATTTGTGCATTTTCCCGTTTTTGTGCACGGGCACGCAAACCATGCCGCGATTCGTTGACTTTCCATTTTCATCATGCTACGCTAAATGTGCAGACGCTTCAAAGGAACTGTTACGAAAAGAAACAATGAGGTAATTGGTAACTATGGCAACCATTCGGGAAATCGCAGAACTGGCGGGGGTGTCCCGCGGCACGGTCGACCGCGTGCTCAATCATCGCGGCTCCGTCAACGCAGCCACCGCCGCTCTGGTCAATGATATTGCAAAAAAACTGGACTACAAGCCAAACCGCGCCGGGATCGCCCTGGCCGCACAGCGAAAGATGGTCCGGATCGGCGTCGTTTTGTTCGACACCGGAAATCCGTTTTTTGATGAGGTATGGAACAGCGTTCTTTCTAAAGAAGAAGAATTAAACAGCTACAACTGCTCCGTTCTCAAAAAAAAGACCGGATTTTCTGCCCAGGAGCAGCTGCAGGCTATCGCCGAGCTGGAAGCCGAAGGTATCGATGGACTCGTGATCAGCCCTTTTAACGACACAGCTGTGGCGAACAAAATTGACCAGCTCCAGAGCCGCCAGATTCCCGTCATCACCACCAACACCGATATCCGCAATTCCAGTCGTCTCGCTTTTGTCGGCAGCGACTTTTACCGCTGCGGGCAGACTGCTGCCGGTCTGATGAATCTCATGACCTCCGGGGAAGTGCGCGCCGGTATCGTCACCGGTTCCTCCCAGGTGCTCTGTCATACCGACCGGATTGCCGGTTTCTGCGACCGGATCTCTGCCTGCTATCCGCGTATCCGGATCATCGCCGAGATTGAAAACAGCGATGATGATTTTGAAAGCTACGATAAAACAAGAGCGCTGCTGTCTGCACATCCAGACATCAACGCCCTCTACTTTACCGCTGCCGGTGTTTATGGAGGCTGCCGCGCGGTTCTTTCCCTAAACCGCACCGACATCCATATTCTTGCTTATGACAAAATTCCTGCTACAAAAGAGCTGATGGAACAGCACATTATTTCTGCTGTGATCTGCCAGCAGCCTGCCATTCAGGGCTCAAAACCCATCCAGCTGCTGTTCGATTATCTGACTGCAGGTGAGGCACCTGACCGTGAATTTTATTATACCGCTGTGGACATTCGGATTTTGGAAAACCTGTAAACGCACCGCCCTTTTAGTTTGCCGGCTGTATCACTTCACTCCAGTTCGTGATCCCGATGACAGATTTTGCAAACTCTGTATAGCTGTTGGAATTTACCTGATCGATATTTTTGTAAACCTCGTAAATATATTTATGCTGTCCGCCCTGAGTGGACAGTCCCAGTGCAAGTCCCTGTGCAATCTCTTCTCCCGCATCCGTCTGTCTGGACAAAAGGATCGCATTGATATAAGGATTGTTCTCTGCTGCATAGTAGGCATAGGCAAATGCCGCCGCCTGATTGATTTCTCCCTGGGAAGAGGAATATCCCAGCTCGCTCAGAATCACCGGGCGCACTTCGCCGTCCGCCGTCAGCATTTCTTCCTTCTGCAAAAAGTTCGTAATGACATTGATATTCTGCATTGTCACAATCGACGTATTTTCCGAATTGGTAATCAGCTTCTGAATCTTGCCGGACGAATTCCAGAACGTCGTATTCGTCAGCGGATACGCATAGGGGTGATCTGCAAGTCCCCAGTCGATATTTCCCTCGGAGGAAATCACCTGGTTCATCGAAACCAGCAGGTCACGCACGTCATAGCTGTTCTTCGACGACAGATCCCGGTTCCACTGCTGATCCATCGAAACATAGACTCTCGCATTCGCGTTCATACTCTTGATGCTGTTGTAAAAAACGCGCACCGCGTTCGCATATTCCCTCGCATAGGTATCCAGATCGACGTACTGCATATAATTCCAATCAGAACGGACGTTGACCTCGTTGCCGACAATCCAGTTCATGACAATCCCGTGGTCATTGTCCCGGTATCTCTGCGCCAAAAACGCGCCGACCGCTGCAAGCGTCTTCACGCCATCTGCTTCCGCTGCATTGAACGCATAATAATTAGCAGAGCCGCCCTGGGAAAGCGGATGGGTGAGCTCCGGATACGCGCTGCTCCTATTATTTAACAGAATCGCAGAAATCGTAATTCCCTTTGCCGTCAGTCTGGAAAAAATAGAATCATATTCCGCAATCCGCTGACCGTTAAACGCATAGGTTCTGCCGTCGTATGTATAATAAACCGTAGGGAACAGGCCGTTTGTCGTCTCCCCGAGAATATTTCCGACCGGAATATTGTACGCCGCATGGTTGACATGCAGCTCATCCAGCTCATCTACCCGAAGCGGATCTACTAAAATCCCTTTAATCGAAGAACGCTGCGGATATGCCGCCTGATAGGACGCAAGGGCCTCCGGGTTTGTCATATAGCAGGGATCACAGAGCGGAACATACGCATCCTTTAATTTTACCGCTACGACGAATTTCGACATCAGCCTGGAATCCACCTGATTTTCGTTGACATTTGCCGTCAGGGAAAATTCCTTGTCCTTCTGCACGGACGCGATCGGCTCTGCCCCGGCATCCAGCTCGGTATCGTACATGTTCATTTTGAGCAGGTAAAAATTATCATCATCGCTCGCCGGCTTTTCCTCCACCGACGCCTTTACCGAAAAGGTTCCCGTCCCCTGCACAATTTTGCAGGATTCCACTTTTACATAGCCGTCGATATTGTCCTCTGTCAGCTCGACAAGCATTTCGGTTTCCGTCTCCGTTTCTGTCTCCGTCTCGGTTTCCGTCTCCTGCGTCTCTTCTGTTTCTTCTATAGCAGCAGGAACTGTGCTTTCCTCTTCCGTCGTCGATTCCTGCGTGTTTTCCGCAATCAGCTCCTCTGTTACCCTCGTCGAATGCACCGCCCAGAATACCCCTCCACCGATCGCGCCCGCCGCTGCAAGCACCAGCGAAACATAAATCGCTGTCAGTTGTCTGACTGCTTTCGGATTTTTTCTTTTCCGGCTCCTTTTTTCTGCGTTCTGACTGTTCTGCCTCCCGTTTTTGTTTTCCTTCACAATACTCCTCTTTGCACCCATCCGGCTGCGGCCTGCTGCAACGGACTGAAACATGCGGCACTGAAAAAGTCGCGTCCTGCCATCGAAGCTGAGCCTTTCGCACAGCGCACATGTCATCCTTTTTTCCAAAAAACATCTGATTTATATCATAGCATCATCGAAATTGCGATTGCAACAGATTTTTGGGACAAATAGCATACTTTACGCCGTTTTTCCGGTATACAACTGCGAAGAACTGAATTTTTCGAAAGAATGTTTGAAAATAAATTGACTGAAAATACGGAAGATATTATACTATAGCCAGACAATACAATGCTAGGGTCAAAAGTTCTAAGCCCACATGAGCTTGCTCCTATGTGGGCGAAAAATCTTATGCCTCGGAAATATCAGCGAGGTACAAAAGAAAAGAGGGTGAGCGTATGATGGAATCGATGATGATGATGGCAGCTGCAATTTTCCTTTTACTGGTGTTAGCAGACTTTTCACTGGCTGACACTCCGCAGGACCGAATCAGCGGAAGGATGTATGTACGGTTCTTATCCGGCTGGCAAACCGTATGCGCCGCATTTTCCAAAAAGGGGACGCTCGAAAAGTTCGATAATCCGGCAATCTGTCTCTCCGATCCACAGATTGCATCCGGCGCTTCCGAGCCCCTCGCCGCTGTCGCAAAAGCAACCGCAAATTATTCCTCTTACCAGTCGCGTCAGAGACACAGAAATACAGAATCGCTTCAGCGCAAACAATATAACCGGAAAATGATGGAAAATTAAATTTGATAACAGACTGCCGCTCAGTCCTCTGCGGATTGAGCGGCAGTTTTTTGACGTTAAAGCAAATATTCACCAAAAACATCCTGAAAACAAAATACACAGCTTCCAAAGTTTCAGGAATCTGCCTGAAACAGTTCCTCATACCCAACCTGATAAAGCTCTTTCAATGCATTCAGCTCGCTGATGCGGATGTTGTATTTGTTCTGCTCGATCTTTTTATAAATGTCCGTCGTCATGTACACGCCCCGCTCACACAGAATCGCCGCCACCTGCGACTGGCTGTAACCGGCGTCCTGCCGGAGTTTTCTGAGATTCTGACCGATTCCAATTGGCTCCTGCTTTAATTTCATCGGTCACCGCCTTTTTCCTGTTGCACGAAAAAGTCATCAAACGAGTCCACCTCATAGACCTGTTTGAAGGCAAGTAATACACTGATGCGAATATTATGATGTCCGGATTCCATCTGCGAAATAATTTCACGGCTCATGGAGATTCCCATCAGCTCCAGCTGTGCTGCAGCCCGTTCCTGTGAATATCCGGCACGTTTTCGCAAAATGCGCAGATTCTCCCCGATCGAGACATCCTGAGATAGTTTGGTAGACATAGATTGCGGCTCCCATCTGAAATACTGGAATAAAACCGTTCCAATTTTTAGTTTACAAATTTTCCGACAGGATATTGGAACGAAAACATTCCAATTTTGCCATTCTATTTTTCTAAAAATGAATTTGAAATTTTTTTACGAAAAAGCTTGCCAAACGTAAGAAGCTGTGTTATTATAAATTTCGTCGCTGAGATACATCAGCGAGAGATAAAATGCGACAGTAGTACAGTTGGTAGTACGCCACCTTGCCAAGGTGGAGGTCGCGGGTTCGAGCCCCGTCTGTCGCTCTTCTAAAAAGACAGTAAATAAGCGGTTTCCGAGGATTCGGAAGCCGTTTATTTTGTTTCAAAATTCTTTTTGCAAAAGTTTTTATTTTTCATGTGCCGCACTCAGGAACCCATTCTCTTCTGCTATCAGTATCCCGTGGCACCGTACTAGCGCTTTGCATCGTTAAAATTTTATACAAATTTTAGAACTAAAACATTTTCTTCCTATACAAACTTCCAAAATTCCAGATTACGCATTGACATTTTTTTCCCCCGGAACTAGAATGGCAACAATTCAACATGCAAATGCAGTGAGCAGGACATGACATTTAGAGTTAATCTGTTTCCAGAGAGCCGCCATTGATGGAAGGTGGCAACAGGTTCCAAATGCCCTCGCCTGTCAGCAGTTCTGGTGAACGTTTTCCAGTAGTCAGAACCGGAGTCCCTCCGTTACAGGGGAGCACATTGACCGGATCAAATGCCGGGAGCTGTGACCGAGAGGCTGCTTTTTGCAGCAAAAGAAGTGGTAACGCGGAGTTTATATGCCTTCGTCTTCTATTCCCCGAAAGGGATAAAGACGAAGGCTTTTTTTGTTGCAGCGACAGGAAAAGAATTCGGGCCGTCCGATATTCACCGCGCCCGAACATATTCTATCCCCCTGCAGAAAAACTCCGGGCAGGTCGCCCACGCACTACCATGTTGAGCATTCTAACGAAAGAGAGGATCTTATCTCATGAACACACTTGCAATCGTTTTAATCGCAGCCGTATGCCTTGCAGCCGCTTATCTGCTATATGGCCGTTGGCTCGCAAACAAATGGGGCATCGACCCTGCTGCCAAAACACCCGCCCAGGCCCACGAGGACGGGCAGGACTACGTTCCGACAAAAGGCTTTACCGTCTTCTGTCACCAGTTTTCATCCATCGCAGGCGCAGGCCCTGTCACCGGTGCAATTCAGGCCGCTGCATTCGGCTGGCTCCCGGTTCTTCTGTGGGTACTTCTTGGCGGCATCTTCTTCGGTGCTGTTACTGACTTCGGTGCTTTGTATGCCAGCGTCAAAAACGACGGCAAATCCATCGGTCTGCTGATCGAAAAGTACATCGGTAAACTCGGCAGAAAGCTTTTCCTGCTGTTCTGCTGGCTATTCACCCTGCTGGTTATCGCAGCATTCGCCGATATGGTAGCCGGAACCTTCAACGCATTTACAACCGTTGACGGACAGGTACAGCTTTCCGAGGCTGCCAGACCGAACGGTGCTGCCGGTACCATTTCCCTGCTTTTTATCTTATTCGCTATGGTATTTGGCGTACTGCAGAAGAAATTCAACCTTTCCGGCTGGAAAGCAACCGTTGTAGGTCTTGTCTGCACCATAGCAGCTCTGGCAATCGGTATGGCTCTTCCGATCACCGCCGGAAAAGATACCTGGACTTACATCACCTTTGTTTATATCTTCTTCGCAGCAGTTCTTCCGATCTGGCTGCTCAAACAGCCCCGTGATATGATGACCACTTACATGTTCATTGGCATGATCGTCGGCGCTGTTCTCGGACTGCTCGTTGCACATCCGACCATGAACCTGCCTGTTTATACAGGATTTACAAATGAAAAGCTCGGAAACATGTTTCCGATCCTGTTCGTAACCGTTGCCTGCGGTGCGATCTCCGGCTTCCACAGCCTGGTATCCTCCGACACTTCTTCCAAGACAATCGCAAATGAAAAGGATATGCTCAAGGTTGGTTACGGCGCAATGGTTCTTGAAAGCCTTCTGGCCGTTGTCGCTCTCTGCGTTGCAGGTGCTGCTGCATCTGCTGACGGCACACCGGCTGCAGGCACCCCGTTCCAGGTATTCTCCAACGGCGTTGCAGGCTTCCTGGAAATGTTCGGTATCCCGCTTTATGTTGCCCAGTGCTTCATGACCATGTGTGTATCCGCACTTGCCCTGACCAGCCTGGATGCAGTTGCAAGAATCGGTCGTATGAGCTTCCAGGAGCTGTTCTCTGTTGATGATATGGCTTCTGCTCCGGTATGGAGAAAGGTTCTGTGCAACAAATACTTCTCCACCGTTTTAACCCTGCTGTGCGGCTTCGTTCTGACCCGTATCGGCTATGCAAACATCTGGCCGCTGTTCGGTTCTGCGAACCAGCTGCTCTCCGCCCTGGTACTTGTAACGCTGTGCGTATTCCTGAAGGTTACAGGCCGCAGCAACAAGATGCTGTTCCCTCCGCTGGTAATCATGCTTTGCGTAACCGGCACCGCACTGGTACAGCGCACAATCGCTCTGGCAAAAGCGTATGCGGCAGGCTCTGCTACCTTCCTGGTAGAAGGACTGCAGCTGATCATTGCAATCCTGCTGATCGTCCTTGGACTGACCATCGTAATCAACTCCCTGCGTTCCTACTTCGCAGCGTCCAGGAATTCTGAAAAGGCTGCATAAAACAGCTGCTGAAAAAGAATGTGCCTTGGCACATTCTCGCGCCGAGGCGCGGTTGCTTCGGCAACC
>OLSP01001388.1_pt1 | contig 22288 bp, 20 predicted proteins | sample 1672941 | NCBI WGS metagenome assembly OLSP01 (sample SAMEA3136739, study PRJEB25190) | human gut metagenome | reverse complement strand
GAATCTCTTCCGGCTCCGCTGCAGCATCCCAGTAAATATACCTTGATGTATGGATATAAAGGATTCCGTCATTTTCTGTCATACGCAAAGGACCTTTTGCGAAAGGCTCATATACATTTTTGCTTGTTATACTGCACTGTCCAAGTTTATTCCAGTCATCATCATATTTGACAACCCGGACAACTTCTTTTGTATTATCCGATTCATGGTTATTCTGTCCAAACACGATATACCGTGCATCTTTACCTTTAAAATATCCTCCAAATTTAGGCAGTTCATACTTAATTTTTTTGTAGAAAGCAGCTTATAATCTGCACTATAAGTCTCAATGTAAACTTTTCCTTTTAACGCCTCAATTCGAAAAAAGCCGCCTTCTTCTATTTCTTCCACATAAGAAGAAGTGTTTGAGCCATAATTCGGAAGTATAAGACCTGTTGCCTCTGCGTTGGATGACGCTACTCCTTCCGTAGTCTTTATTCTGTAACTTTTGTCTATCGGAAGATTTTTTATCAATTTTAGTTTCTGAGTGCTCTTCAACTTTTAATTCTTTCAGTCGGTCAACAACATCTTCTGTATCATAATCAAGATCTGACAATGTATAACTTATGCAAAATTATTATGATTTTTTCTCCACACTGACGGTGAAACTCCCTCTTGTTTTTTAAACACTTTTGAGAAAGCGAAGGGGTCATTATACCCAACAGAGTATGAGACATATTTTACCGACAAATCGGTATCTTTTAACAACTGTTTTGCCCGTTTTATCCGAAATTGTATCAGGTATTCCTGCAACGTATTACCGGTCGCATATTTAAAAATTTTACTTAAGTATGCCCGATCCACACCGCAATGATCCGCTATCTGCTGCACCATGATCGATTCACAATACTTCGTATTTATATATTGAATTGCTTCTCTCATATAATTCATTGTCCGCAGATTCGTTCCTGCTTTCTTCTCAACATGCCGCGTCCACCGATTCATTTTATCAAACAATATATACATATACCCTATACATGCATATTCATTTTCTTTATACATAATTAAATTTATAACAGCATCCTTTAATTGGCTGTTCTCTTCTATCGGTACATAAACTGGTTCTTTTCTTGTCATCCCAATACTTCTCACAATTTCTGTTGACTTAAATCCATGAAAATGAATCCATGCATACTGCCATGGTTTTTTTTCATCCGCCTGATACTGAACAAGCACATCCGGCGGTAGCAAAAAAAAGCTGTTACTTTTTACCTTAAACTCTTTATCATCAATTCGGAGCACCCCTTCTCCTTCAAATACATAATGCAATATATACCGGTCGCGTATGATCGGTCCAAATGAATATGAAGGAGCACATCTCTGAATTCCTATTTCATAAAGACGTAAGTCTTCATATTGGCTGTAATTCAACCACCAAACGCCATCTTCTGGCATCTCCATAAGTATCATCTCCTCTTCCTAAAATAACAATACCATTTCAAAAGTATCATTGTCAACTCTTGAAATGGTATATTGTTTATTAAAGATTATTTTATTTTTACCTTTTTCTTAGCACTCCATGCTCCATACAATGTTTTCTGTTTGTTTTTGCGTATAGCACGAACGCGTACATAGTACATTTTTTTCGATTTCAGTTTTTTAATTGTCTTTGAATTAGAAGAAACTGTAACCTTCTTAGCCTTCTTAAATGTTTTATTTGTGCTATATGATATCTGATACCCCTTTACATTTTTAATCTTCGCAAATTTTACAAACATCTTCCTTTTAGAAGTGCTCTTCACTGACAGACCTTTTACTTTGCCAGGTTTTGTTACTTTCTGAGTTACTTTCTGAGTTGATTTCTGAACTGGTACCTGTGTTGGAACTGCTGTCAATGCAGGAGTTTGAGTTACAACAGGCGCTGTCGTAGGCACAGGTGTTGCAGCAGGTTCTGGAGTAGATGTAGTTCCTGGATAATCCGCATATAATTCCGGATAATCTGTAGCTATCTTAGGAACTGCAGAATCTGCTGTTTTTGTCTTTGATATAGCAATACGATCAAGTCCCGGACCAAGAGCTGTCGGATTATATACATAAATTGTATTCTTTCCTTTGTCTAAATAAACCTGGGTGGACACACACCCTACTGCAGAACTATTACCGGAAATCCCCACAATATCAGTTACTTGTACTGATTCATATTGGTTTGTACGAATACTAAGTTTCTTTTTGCTTCCACTTACCACGTAGAGCTTCAGGTCATACATACCAGCTTCCGGAGCTTCGATATTTTCAAATTTAACACGGTTTTGCACTCCACGTATTTTTCCGATATAAGCTTTATTGGAAACATACTGAGCAGTTGTCGGTGTTTTGTTGCCAAGACCAAGATTTGCATTCTCTGCCTCAAAATAGTTGTAATTATCATAAGATGTTAATCTCAAATCATCTTTCTTGCTGAAAATGACAGCTGCACCACCGTTTTCTTTAAGTGACAGTGTGAGTTTATCCTTGGAAGTTACTTCTTTTTTCTCCATCTGAATGTTGGAACTATCAGAATTATCCGTATAAACATACGCATAATATTTTGCACCTGCATCCAAGAAAGAAAGGTCTGCTTCATAATTATCTTCTTTAGCTGTCATAGCACCGAGGTACCAACGCTCACCACTCCTTCTTGCACGAATTGCTGCTTTGCGTGGTTCAGACCCCTCCAACAAAACAGACTCATCCCAGGATGATGGAATATCTGTAAGGAATGACAAACCACCATACCCCGGATATACGTGGCAGGAATGTGCCAGCGTCTGCATTGCCGATTCATAGACAACTGTCATTCCAAGCATGAAACCATTCGTCGCTTTACAATTTTTCACACTCATTCCAACCGGTGTAAATTCCATGGAACCGATTACATTACGCGTATAAGGCAAAGTAAGAAGAGTCTCTATCGGCGAACCACTTCCCCACTTGAAGTACTCACTTCCTTGTACAGCCTCACTCGATAAAATGTTCGGGAATGTTCTGTTCTCGCCATTTGGATCTGTGCAACCATGATAATTTACAACTAATTTATGTTTCGCCGCAATGGATGCAATATCATACATATCTTTCATCGCCCACTGACTGTCGCTCTCAAGATAATCAACTTTAACACCTTTAACGCCAAGACTTTCGCACCATGCAAATTCTTTTTCAATAGTTTCAGGATTATCAAGGTCTACCCGATGTGCACCGTCTCGTTTCTTTACTCCATACCAGACAAGTATTCCTACGTTTCTTTCATTGGCATACTTACATAATTTCTTTAACTTTTCTTCATAATCCAATTTTCCGGAACTGTCCTTCCAGTTTTCCCACCCAAAATCAACAAGACAATACTTCTGTCCTGTTTCTTCCGCATAGTCAATATAATCATACAAAGACTGATATTCAATCGGATCTCCTGTTGACCACCAGGACCAAGATGCTGTACCTGGTTCTACCCAGCTAAAGTCTCCCTCTGCTGCCGGATTGAGGTCAGAAACCAACGAACTGTTCGTCAAATCATTTAATGTATCCGTCATAATGCATACACGCCATGGTGTATGAAATTCATTCTCCATTGTAACACTCTCAATTGGCAGGTATTCCGCCTTAAAAGTCTTACCAACATACTCTGGGTCCTGCTCCTGCTTTAAATATTTACTAAACTGAACTTTATAGGCAGCACTTCCCTGATTTGTATGAAAAATAGTTGCACAATAAGGTTTTTCCTCGTTATACACATTTGCCTCAGTTAAAAGCATATAGCAGGAACCATTCCCATTCGCCACTTGAGAGAGAATTGCAGGTGGAACATCTCCATTTGCATTCTTTACCTGGGTCATTGTCCTTGTCGAATAAGAGCCCGGCTCGTAAGTTGAACTGTACCAGTCGGCATTCCATACTCTTCCATCCATAGGAAATTCAAAGGAACTTACTTCACTGGTAATCACTGTTTTCTCATTTTGTGTTGTCGTGTCTCCATCCACAACATAACGGAATCCAATACCATCTTCAAAAATACGGAAAATCACCTGCATTTTTGCATTTTCTTTTGTTACCACAAATGACATTTCCTGATATTCTTTATTTACATGTTTTTTACTTCCCTGGTACCAATCATACTCTTCTTTTCCCTTTTTAAGTTCATATGACTCCTCATCCACCTGCAGACCAGTAGATAAATCAACACTTTTCGCCACAATGCCAAGTGGTACGCATTTCAACGTAACATGTCCATTCCGGTATGCAGAATAAAAAATTTTTCCCTCCTCATTCTTCCATATGCGAACTTCTATTTTATTATCTACCGATGCTGCATGCAATTCTGTGATTTCTGTCAGACCATCTGAACCATCCTCATCAACTGCAGTTGCTGTAACAATCTTTTTCACCATTTCAGCATTAGAAACTTTGTTTCCATAACACATAGGAGCAATCAACGATGCCGTCAGCAATGTCGCCACAACTCTCTTTATCTGTCTCCTCATAACCATACCTCCATTTTTTTATTTGATTAATGCTATATATAATGCTATCATAAATACAAAAATAGAGAATGTCTTTTTATAAGTAATACATGTGAAAATATGTTACACAACTTGAATACACAGTGTCCTTAATGTTACCTTCTACTGATTTGCTATCTTTTCCGCCAGTTCCTCCAAATACTCCCAGCGTTCCATTTTCTCCATCAACTGCTCCTCTGCTTCATCTTTTTTCTCAGATAACTCACGAAGTTTGACATAGTCTGTCCCATTCTCCGACATTTCTTGATCGAGTGTTTCAATGGTCGTCTCTAATGCAGAAATATCCTCTTCGATTGTTTCATATTCACGCTGTTCCTGATAAGAAAATTTAAGTTTCTTTTCACGGTTTTTATATGCCATCCGTGCCTCTTTGTTACCGGTATGGCTCTTAGTTTTTCCGTCGAAAGAATTTTCCGTACTCGCCGGACGCTTTTTCACATAATCTGTGTAACCGCCTTCGTACTGGCGAATTGCACCATTCTCTTCAAAAGCAAAAATGCGGGTTACAATACGGTCCAAAAAATACCGGTCATGTGAAACTGTGATAACAATTCCGTCAAAGTCATCCAAATAATCCTCTAAAATTGTCATCGTTTCGATATCCAAATCATTTGTCGGCTCGTCAAGAATAAGTACGTTTGGCGCCTCCATCAGCACACGGAGAAGATTTAACCTTCGTTTTTCACCACCGGATAATTTACCAATGGCACTATACTGTTGCGAAGGCGGAAACAAAAAGCGCTCCAGCATGGCAGATGCCGAAACCAGCCCATCACTGGTGCGCACAAATTCTGCCGTGTTTTTAATATAATCAATCACCTTTTCATCCGCATCCATATAAGCAATTCCCGCGGATTCTTCCTTTTCGATTTCCTGTGTATAATAACCAATCCGAATCGTCTGTCCAACTTTAATACTGCCGGCATCCGGCTCAATCCGGCCGGCAATCATTTTCATTAATGTCGTCTTTCCGCAGCCGTTTTTCCCAACAAAACCAATCCGGTCATGTTTGAGAAATATATAAGAGAAATCACGTATCAGTGTATTCTCACCATAAGCTTTTGATACATTTTCAATTTCGATTGTCGTTTTTCCCATACGGGATGAAATACTGCTTAACTGGAGTTTTTCATCAATTTCCGGTGCCTTTTGATTTTTCAGTGCTTCGTATCGCTGGATGTGTGCCTTCTGTTTCGTCGAACGAGCTCTGGCACCACGCGAAATCCACTCAATCTCCTTGCGCAAAATACTCTGACGTTTTCTCTCACTGGCACGCACACTTTCTTCCCGCTCTGCCTTTCGCTGCAGAAACCCCGAATATTTTTCGTCGTAACTGTATATTTTCCCTTTGTCAAGCTCTATGATTTTATTTGTCACGGAATCCAGAAAATACCTATCATGCGTCACCATAACCAAGGCCCCACGGAACGCTTGCAGCTTATTTTCCAGCCAATCCGCCATCTCACTGTCCAAATGGTTTGTCGGCTCATCCAATATGAGCACATCACATGGAGTAATCAACACGGAAACAAGTGCAAGACGTTTTCTCTGTCCACCGGAAAGATCTCTTGTCTTCTGTTCAAAGTCTGTAATACCAAGCCTTGTAAGCATTGCCTTAGCCGCTATCAATTCATTTTCATTGGCATGGTGATGCACCATGTTCTGAACACTCTGTAAAACCGTGTCCTCTTCCGAAAATTCCGGATTCTGAGGCAGATAATGAATCATCAGATTCGATGCCTGTATAACCTGTCCTTCATCCGGAGTCTCCAGCCCTGCCATAATTTTCAGCAAAGTCGACTTGCCGGTTCCATTGATTCCGATTACACCTACCTTATCCCCTTCATGAAGATAAAAATCGGCGTCATCAAAAAGTTTTCTTTCCGTATATGAATGTGTCAAATGTTCCAGTGATAAAATATTCAAATCAATCGTCCTTCTTCTTTGTTATGCAATTTTCCACCCTTTTTAACCACATAAAAACTATTTTTTATTTTATCATTTTTCGCCACATGTATCAACTCATTTTTTCGGATTGTTACAGCAAAATGCACAGCCTGTCTGCTGCCCGATACAGTTTGCACAATCCCTGCAGTCTGACAAAATATCTTTTCTGCTAATCAGGTACACACCTGCCACACTCATTTGTGGTTTCATTTTTCCACCATCCCATGAAACTCCAATTTTTTCAGCATCCATTAATTGCAGCATTTTCTCTGATGCAGGTAACTCCATTCCATAAAAACCTGCGCCAAAAGCAGGGCTGCAAAACCGTTTTTCATACACGCTGTGCTTCCGCTGCAAATACTCCCGCAGCCACTCTCTTACCACATCCAAACAAGCGATTTGAAAAATCTCCCAGTAATACTGTGTTAAAAGTGCCTTACTTTCTTCTACTTCATATTCCGGTGCATGAAATGCATACAAATAACCGGTTTCAACCTGTCTCCTGTCAATGCGTGACAGCACCTGGCACTGCATCTTATCATTTCCAAAAGAAAAATAACCGTCTTTTACACATTGCCCTGAAAACGGCTGTAAAAGAATCAAAACACGGTACAAATATTTATTCCTTTCCAAAATTTCTCCAATGCTGCTGACTGCCATCCCTTTATGCTGTCTGTGTGTTCTCTTATCCATCTGCTCCCACGAAGCAATCTGTGCCATACGCTCCCAAATTTCTTCCCTGAGGTTTCCGATATTCAGAGAAATTATTTCATCCTGTCTCTGTAATTGCTGCATTACCTTGTCATAAGCTTCCGGGCGATGTATCACCTCACACTGACTGCAGTCTTTCATTTTCTGTCCCTTCGCATTCAAAAAATAAATCGGATTTCCAATGCACTTATTTTCACGATACAACGGGCAATAGCAGAACAAACAATTAAACTCTTCCTCGTTTTCCGCCTTGTGACAGGGAAAATATTCACACTCCTTATTTTGAAAAAAACGATAACTGTTTATCATGCACGCACCTCCTCTTCTCTGCTCTCCATTTTACCATAACTTTTGCGAAATTACCAAAACGAATCCGGTATGGTTTGTATCAAATATTTGGCACAATCGGGGTGACTTAAGCGCAATATCGAGCCAAAACAACGCTTTTTACTTGATTTGCCTTATAGGGTTGCATATTTACCCGATTATCAGCCCTTATTAGAGAAAATCACAGGGCAAATGCAACTCTTTCGAGAGAAATTTCTGCTTTTGGTTGTTTTCAGACACATCTTTTCAAAATTCATGCAACGCTTTTCACTTTTTATAAAGGTTAAGGTTGCATAAGGCACTTACTTACATTAAAAGAGCTGCCATGTATCAAGAATTTGCGGCTGGTATTTTCAGTGCCCATACCATTACGCACTCAACGAGTGAGAGCGAACATTTGACACAAACAACTTAGGTATGATGCTTGACTAGAACCTAAAAGATACGATATAGTATAAAAGTAATGCTATTTTAACAAAAAGAGGAAGGATAAAACGAATGTGGAAAACAATCAATGATATTCTAGTTAATATTGACAATTTAGTCTGGGGTATTCCCCTTATGGTACTAATTCTTGCCGGCGGTATTTTATTAACCGTGCGTCTTGGCGTAATGCAGTTTCGAAAACTGCCGCTTGCCCTAAAATGGATGGTAAAAAACGAAGAAGGCGGCGAGGGAGAAATTTCAAGTTTTTCTGCCCTTTGTACAGCCCTAAGCGCGACGATTGGAACCGGTAATATCGTCGGCGTTGCAACTGCTGTTGGTGCAGGTGGACCGGGTGCTCTTTTTTGGATGATTGTCGCTGCCTTTTTCGGCATGGCGACCAAATTTGCCGAAGGTCTCCTCGCTGTAAAATACCGTGTTGTCGCAAAAGACGGTCACAGCCTTGGCGGTCCGTTTTATTACATAGAACAAGGTATGGGAAAAAAATGGAAATGGCTTGCCAAAATATTTGCTTTCTTTGGCGTATGTGTCGGACTTTTCGGAATTGGAACTTTCAGTCAGGTAAATGGTATTTCCAGTGCTGTTCACGGCTTTTTTGATTCAGCCAATGCACACTGTGTAAATCTGCCATTCTTAGGCGAGTATTCCTGGTCCGTTGTGATTTCATCATTAGTTTTGGCGTTTTGCGTTGCTTCCGTTTTGATTGGTGGAATCAAACGAATTGCTAGTGTTAGTCAGGTTATCGTGCCATTTATGGCAATAATTTATTTCCTGTTTGCAGGCATTTTAATTGTTACCAATATCACTGCTGTGCCAAGTGCCATTGCTGTAATTGTAGAAGCGGCTTTCTCGCCAAGAGCAATTACCGGTGGTGCCGTTGGAAGTATGTTTGTTGCTATGCAAAAAGGTGTTGCACGTGGTATCTTCTCAAATGAAGCCGGTCTTGGTAGTGCACCAATTGCCGCAGCTGCCGCACAGACAAAAGAACCTGTCCGTCAGGGTCTTGTAAGCATGACAGGAACCTTTATTGATACCATTGTTATTTGTACACTTACCGGCTTATCCATTGTATTAACCGGTGCATGGCAGGTAAAAGGACTTGAGGGTGTCGGCGTTACGACCTATGCTTTTCAGAAAGGACTTCCGTTCCCTCCTGAAGTTTCCGCATTTGTCTTAATGCTCTGCCTTGTATTCTTTGCCTTTACAACAATTCTTGGCTGGGATTATTACAGCGAGCGCTGTTTGGAATATTTGAGTGGCGGCAACATGAAACATGTAAAAATATTCCGCTGGATTTACATTCTTGCCGTATTTATCGGTCCATATATGACCGTCAGTGCCGTGTGGACAATTGCCGATATCTTTAACGGTTTGATGGCAATTCCAAATATGATTGCTATTTTTGCCCTAAGTGGTGTCGTGGCAAAAGAAACAAGGGATTTCTTCAAACGTCATAAAGAAGGAAAAATTAAATAACGAAAACAAAAAAACTGCTATCCATATGGACGACAGTTTTTTTATTACTCCATTTTACAGAAGACTTTCATATAATTTTGTAATATCTTCTACACTTGTTTCTTTCGGATTTCCCGGACGGCACGCATCATCATAAGCCGATTGTGCGAGGAACGGAATGTCTTCTTTCTTCACGATTTCTTTCAAATCTGCCGGAATTCCAACATCCTGTGAAAGTTTTCTTACGGCATCAACAGCCGCTTTACGATATTCTTCCTGTGACATATTTTCCGTACCCTCAACGCCCATTGCTTTTGCAATATCACGATATTTTTCACCGGTTGCTTCTGCATTGTATTCCATAACAGTAGGCAGAATAATTGCATTTGCAATTCCGTGTGGTGTATCATATAAAGCACCAAGAGGATGTGCCATTGAGTGAACAATACCAAGTCCAACATTAGAAAAGCCCATGCCGGCAACATACTGACCAAGTGCCATACCTTCTCTGCCCTCCGGTGTATTTTCCACTGCGCCACGCAGAGAACGTGAAATAATTTCGATTGCTTTCAAATGGAACATATCGGACAATTCCCATGCTCCTACTGTAATATATCCTTCAATCGCATGTGTCAATGCATCCATTCCTGTTGCAGCCGTCAAGCCCTTTGGCATAGACGACATCATATCCGGATCAATAAATGCAACAACCGGAATATCATGCGGGTCTACACAAACCATTTTACGATTTTTCGCCGCATCAGTAATTACATAGTTAATCGTAACCTCGGCAGCCGTTCCCGCTGTCGTAGGTACTGCGAAAATCGGTACACTCTTATTCTTTGTATCGACTGCACCTTCAAGACTTATCACATCTTCATGCTCCGGGTTATTAATAATAATTCCAATTGCTTTTGCTGTATCCATCGAAGAACCACCGCCTATCGCAATCAAATAATCCGTTTTTGCATCCTTGAATGCCTGCACACCAGTCTGTACATTCTCAATGGTTGGATTTGGCTTAATATTGGAATATAACTCATACGCCATACCATTTTTATCCAGTACATCAAGTACCTTCTGTGTTACACCGAATTTTACCAAATCCGGATCTGAACATACAAACGCTTTCTTGAAGCCTCGGCTTCTCGTCTCTGTTGCGATTTCTGCGATTGCTCCTGCACCATGATACGATGTCTCATTCAATACAAATCTGTTTGCCATAGATTAAGTCCCCCTTTATTCTTTTGTTGAATTTGCACTAAAAATATGCGAATTCATTTCGTTTTATAGTGTATATTATACTAAGTTTTCCAGAAAATTCAAGGGGCTATTTCATAATCCCTCAACTTTTTCCTGCATTCCCGATATGCCTTGCAATATTTCTCTACTTCCTGCCAAAATTCTGCCGAATGGTTCATATGACGTCTGTGCGAAAGTTCATGAATAATGACATAATCCATAAGTTCACGCGGCATATAATACAACTGATAATTAAAATTCACATTGCCCTTTGAGCTGCAGCTCCCCCATCTTGTCTTCTGATTGCGGATGGTGATTCTGCCAACGGTGACATCCATAACTTTACAAAAATGGTTTACCCTCTCTGTAAATTCTCCCAAGATACTTTTCCACTCTACATCCGAAATTTCATCAACGGCAGGCGCCCGCAGAATCACACTTTCATCCGCGCGCACCTCAAGTCCGATTGTTTTTCGATTGGAACGAATCACCTGTACTTTCATCCTATAAAAATCCTCAGTTTTTTACTTGCTCATCTTGACACGTTAGATTAATCCCGTGCTAAAATATCTCTCCGCACGGTCTGCAAGAACCGTTGCAATCACTTCATCTTTTCCGTATTTTTCTGCGATCTGCATTGCCGCAAACACATTTGCCCCGGACGAAGTTCCTACCAAAAGCCCCTGCTCTTTTGCAAGTTTTCTCGCTGTATTTATCGCATCCTCGTCCGATACCTCAACAACATCGGTAATCAAACCAGTGTCTAATACATCCGGAATAAATCCATCTCCAATTCCTTGTATCTGGTGGATTCCCGGTCCATCTCCGTGAAGTGCCGAAACTCCTTTTGGCTCTACCGCCACAATTTTCGTATCTGGATTTTGCTCAAGCAAATACTTGGCAATCCCCTGTAAGGTACCTCCGCTTCCCACACCGGAAACATAAATATCAATTTTCTTTCCCAGCTGCTCACTAAGCTCGACTGCCGTTTTCCGATAATGTGCTTCCGGATTTGCCGTGGCATATAATATTTCTCAGGATTTGTACTTGCTATCTCATTTGCCTTATCCACTGCACCGCCAATACTAAGTTTCGGCTCTGTGAGGACAAGCTTGGCACCAAATGCCTGAATTACCTTTTTTCGCTCCTCACTCATATTTTCCGGCATCACAATAATAACCTCGTACCCTTTTCTCACTCCAACAAGAGCCAGACCAATTCCTGTGTTTCCACTCGTAGGTTCAATAATTGTCATCCCCGGTTTTAATTTTCCTTCCGCCTCTGCCGTCTCAATCATATTTTTTGCGATGCGGTCTTTAATACTTCCGCCGGGATTCAAAAACTCTGCCTTTGCAAATATATTGTAACCTGTGCTCTCCTGTAAGCACATAAGCGGTGTGTTTCCAATTAAATCAAGTACGTTATTATAATACATAAAATGACTTTGCCTCCTTAAATGAGCGACTTCTAAAAATCATATCATTTCTCCTTTATTCGCCACTATTGTATTTTTTCAGCAAGACCTTGGACAAATCATTTAAATGAATCATATAGATATATCCTTTTCCTGCCATTTCTTTGTACGCAGGAATATATTCTTCTTTAACTCCGCGAACCAAAATCACATCATGAAACACCTGAAAATTGTCCACATAGGAACTAATGCCGGTTCCAAAATCGGCCAAAACCGTTGTCTCATTTGTCGTTTTGTCCACACACACTACGCGATTTGCTGCAATATAATATTGCTTGTTTCCTACGGTACTTCTTAAGTTGTAAGACGGACTGCAAAAAGATGACTCCGTTTTTTTATAAGCACCCAGTTTTTTGCCCTTTTTCGTCATATAGCGAAGCGATAATTTTCCTTTTTTGTTATAATAACTATACACAAAATTTTTGCCATCGGTTCCCAGCTCATAAAGCCCGGAAACCGGCATTTTACAGACCTTCTTTATTTTTTTGCCGGAAAGGTTCATAACATAAATTCCCATATCTTTATCACTGTCGTATTCTTTGTTATAAGCAGTCTTAATAAAATATATTTTTTTACCAATCAAAACCGGATTTCTTCCCTTGGTAAGTAATTTTTTCGTTTTTTTCTTGCCGTCAATCCGGCATATATAACTATCCGATGCTCCTGTTCCACATACTAAATCATATGCTGCATAAATGGCATTGCCCTTCACATTCAAATTTTCAAAGGCATTCGTATCTCTCCCTTTGTTTTTGTAGGAAACAATTTTTGTAACCTTATTTGTTTTCTTATTTATCTTCATCAAATTCATGCGCAGACCGCCCATGGTATAACAATAATAAATATCATTTCCTTTTTGGCACGCCGGTCCCGGAATACGGAGCGCTTTCCCAGCAGCTTCTGCTTTCACCGGCAGGCAGAAAAATGCAGCCAACATAATCAGTGCTACTAATAATCTTTTCATACTTTTTTCTCCAATCCATATAAAATTAGTTCCTCCTCGAACAAGGAACCTGTTTCTATTTTACCACGATAAATAATAAATGCAATTCAAAATCGTGAATCCATACAACATCATACCAACAAAGAATAATACTCCCATGGCCAAATCACACTGTCGAAACAATTATCCATGTATTCCCAAATATCGTCATCTGCATAACCCATCATACGAAATACAACACATACGCTTTTCTGTATTTTTTTATCCGTTAATTCTCCTTTTCGCTGCTGCAAAAATAATGCCTGTGACAACACAGCATATTCCATTGCCATCCATTCCAATTTCACAAGAATATCCAAAACATGACCGGTTCCCGGCGTAATAATGGCTGATGAAATTTCTTCTGCAAAAAGATTCCGAAGCTCTTTTGCCCATTTCTTTATCTTGTGCTGATACGTCTTAAAACACTCGGTTTCTTTACCGTTAATCTTCTCTGCCTCCTCTGCCAGCGGCACCAGAAAATCTCCATAAATATTTTGTTCCCGATAAATCTGTGAAACATCCAAAAACAGCAAATTATATTCTTCCAGACGTTCTTCTGTTATTGTTCCATTTTCTCCAATTGCATCTTGAATTTTCCAAATATCTGTGGTGTTTTTGTAACTTTGGAATTCATCTTCAAGAACGCCCTTTTGTTCCAATTCATATAAATCCAGCGCAATTAAAAAACAGATTTCCAGCGTGGTATTTAATTTAATTTCCCGCGTATTTACAATATCCAAAAACCAATCCCGGATTTCAAACAACACCGGATTTATCTCATAAATTTCTTCTGCTATTCCTTCCATTTGTTCCTCTTTTTTCTGAATCTGAAAACACTCCTGCTTCCATAACAAATCCAGTACAGCCGGGCATCCGGGCGTCAATGCACGCTCAACTCTCCCAATATACTCATGTTCTTCCCGCGGAAAAGTATGGCATGTTTCAGAAATTGCCCCCTCACCATCCCGCAATACAATTTTGCACAATTTCTTCTCATTCAGAAATGGACACATACCATCATTTTTCAATTCGATTATGCGCCCTTCTTCAACTTCCTTTACTTTCTCTTTCCATTCGTCATCCCACTTATGGAATGTTTCGTCATCCACCGCAATACGCCACTGCATGCAGCACGTCATTGGACATTTGGATGCCGTACACTGAAATTTGTCATAATAATCCGGCTGATATATTTTCATCTTACTCTTCCATTTCCTCCAAAGCGTCTAAGTAATCTTCTAACCATTCTCCCTGCAAATCGGCCTTGGTATCGTTTTCACCGTCATCGACTTCATTGCAAAACATCCCCGGCGGAAACAATCCTCCATCGAGCCCAATTACCGCTTCGTCCCCCTCATCAAGGTTTCTGCGATACATAATTTCATCTTCCATCATTATAATTCTTTCCGGAAAATCGCCAAAGTCATCCGGCTCGATTGCTTTTACCAAAACACTTACCATCGGAACATGGTCGTCCGGTCGTTCCTCGCATCCATAATCTTCTTCGTCAATACGAATGATTTTATATCTGGTTTCCTGCACCTTTTTGTCCTCTCTTGTCTAGTATTATTTGTTTATATTTTATTGAGTGCAAATATATATGTCAATGACTTTTCTTGCTTTCCTATTCGCATAAACCTATCCTTTTTTATAAATAACCTTCCGCAACGCCGGTCCGCAATACTCATGTGGAATAAGCTTAAATCCTTGTTTTATATAAAACTGTTCTTTGTCTGGCTCAGATATAAGTTGTACACTAACACGACTTCCAACACACATATTTTTCTCAATATGTTCCAAAAGCATATGTATAATTGTACTTCCAATTCCCATTCTTTGATATTCAGGCTTAACAACAATATCCATAATCATAAAATAAATACCATCACCGACAGCTCTCCCCATTCCAATGGGAACTTTGTTATCAAAAACAGTAACTGTATAATATGAATTTCCCAAAGCAATTTCTGCCTGTTCCCTGCTCCAATTATTCCACTTAACTGACTTTCTTAATATGTAATATGTTTCATAATCAAGTTGATTTTCTTTAAATGTATAGTTCATATTGTCGTCCTCCCCATAATCATCCCCCTCTCACTTCTTACCTTCGTGTGTACCCTGTCACCTTAACACTATAATTACAGTCCAAATATTCAAGTATCTTATTGTTACTTAAATCCAAACTGTAAAATATTATATAGATTCAATTACTAGTCGAAGCTATCAATCGATGGCAAACTTCCATCATAAAACTTAGTAATTGCATCCTTAAGCCCATCAAAAGCATCATAATAATTTGAAATAATTGCCCGAAAGTTTTTCTTTGCTATAATGCCATCATAATCATGTGCTAATAAATTTCTTGTTTTTAGCATTTTTAGCCATATATCATCACTAATTAATCCGTTTGTAAATGCTGATTGTAAAACTTCTCTTGGAGACCCAATAGCAAAATCTGTTATTCCCAACTGTTTAACCAAAATATCCTTCATAACTTTCCAAGCCAAGTCAAATGTCAGTATATAATTCCGAATAGTCCCCTCTAAAACAAACTCCGCTGTCGGGTCTGCAAACTTACTCTTCTCTAAATTTCTTAGACTTCTGCAAAATGAACGATAACGATTAAAATATTTTTCTTCCATATAACTCCTCCAATAAATACTCTGCCTTATACCTTCAAATTATTTTTCATCCACTCATATATTGTCTGCCTGTCTTTAAGTGTTATTTTTGAATTTTTGTTTCTGGCATAATGATGTCCAAATTGCTCATCCACATATTGATTACCATTAATTACAGTTGGATTTTTAAATCTTGGCCTGACATGTAAATGCAAATCAGGATTTGGTGAAGATTCTTTATAAAAACTGTTCATCAAACAACTCCAATTGCACATCGTTGCGCCAAGAACAGATTTAAAACAACTTTCCACGTGCCTTACAACATATCTCAAATCAAACCATTCTTTCTCCGTAAGCTCTGATAGAGAATCACAATGCCTTTTTAAAACTAAAACGCATCGCCCAACATAATCTTGTTCATCTGCTAAATAAACGGACCAAAAATCAGTGGTAATTAATAAATATTTCTTTTGCTTGTCTGTTAAACTACACCAGTCGCATTCTTCCCTTATCTTCATCATATTTTCAACAATTTCATCAATATGTCCAAGCACCTCTTTACATATTTTTGTTCTCCAAAAAGCAAAAGAAATCAAGCCCTCTCTATCTTCCGAATCGCTCAATAAATACTCTTTATAGCCATAGGTACTTCGAAGCAATTGAAACACATATACATATGGCATTGCATTTAAATCCTTGTCACTTAACGGAAAATACTCACAGTATGCTTTTACATAATTACGCAAATCCTGCAAATCAATTTTAGCATTGTTTCTTGAATTATGCGATGTCTGCACAAATGACCTCATTAATTCCCATACCACCGGCAGTTTTCTTGCCGATGTAAAGTCAATTACTGCCTTTATCCGATTATTTTCCCCAATAATCTGACATCCTTGATAGTCGCCGTGACTGGGACTATACGTTATACCTTCAAAATATCTTCGAAATATATCTTGATTTTTCTGCAATACAGTACGCTTATATAATAAATCTTCTTTGATTTGTTTATATAAAGAATCTTCCCTATGCTGCTCCAATACTTCTAATATATTATCATATTTGGAAACAGCATCACCATTTACCCACGCAGCATCCATATCAACAGGCAGTTCCATATCTTTTAATGCGATATGAATTTTGGCAAGCATAACCGCCATTTGCGGAAGCATTTCCTCCGGGAAATCATTGTACCCATAAGATTGTCCACTCATGTATTTTTGCAATACAAATCGATGTCCCTTGTATTTTACCATTTTTTCTCTCGAAACTGTTTCAATAAAATCTGTCGAAGGGATTTCGTAATTTTTCAACTTCTCCAATATATTTTCTTCCCTGATAATATCGCAATCCTCAATATACGATTGGTATTCTTTCAAAAAATAAGTATTACTGCCATCATTAACAGTAAAACAATTGGCAGTTCCTATCGGAAGTTTTCTGTAAGAAGCACATGAAATATCCCAATTTGCTTTTAAAAGATTTGTCATATTTTCCCCATCCAAAACCGTCTCCTCTAATGCCATGATGTCTCCTCTCTCTTAAAATGGTGTTCTTCATCACTTCAACGGAAAACAAAGATCAATTTCCATGTATCCATCTTCTCTCACTTCACGGTATATGTCAAGCACCGGCCGCTCGTCCATTTGATTGCCGGTCCTCGACAGCCACCTGCAGAATATCTCCTGATACACCATAAATAAAAATTGAGGAAATCCCTTAAAATGATAAATTGCATATTTACCACCCTCAAAATCATGTGTCAAAATATCTGTGTTTTCCTTTAACGCCGGATGGGAAGATGATATTGTCTGGCATAGTTCATACATACAGTTATTTTCATCCGTGATCGATGGGTCATCAATTGTGCACTCAATATAAAGTGTATCCGGGGCCGCAAGATACTCGTACTTATCAACAAATAGGCACCACTCTTTGGGAAGATTATGATAATTCCCTCTTTTTCGTTCATACACAACCGTAAAACTCTGCAAATTTTCAATCGTAATTAACTTTTCAGCCTTGTCTAATTCATCCAATGTGATTCCGTGAGAAAATGAGCTTTCCTCTACCAGTTGTTCGCTTGCCTTTCGAAAAGCAGCCGGAGAGAGTGCCAGATGTTTTTTAAATGCCGTAGCAAAATTAGACGAAGAATAACCATATTCTCCGCCTATCTCTGTAATGCTCTTTTCTTTTTCTACTTTCAAACGCCATGCGCTGCGCTCAAGGCGCACGCGCTTAATAAACTGATACAATGCCTCATCCGTATCTTCTTTGAACATCCGTGTCAGATGATATTTGGAATAAGAACAGTGATGCGCGACGTCATCCACTGTAATGTCCTCATCAATATGATCAAAGATATAACTAATTGCCTGATTAATAACCGCACGCCGTATTGTTGTGCCGGTCTGTGTATTGTCCTTGTTTTCCATTCACATTACCCCTTTTTATATTCTTTTGCTGTGCCCGAATCAGGCATAACGAAACAATTGCCGTCAATCCTTCCGTACATGGTGCCGCAAGCCACACACCATTCATTCCAAGTATTGCAGGAAGGATAAAAGTAAAAGCTAACAACAGCACAATTCCACGAAGTGCTGAGATTAACGCCGATGATTTCGCATCGCCACAACTCGTAAAATACATAGAATTAATCACATCATATCCCATCACAAGAAATGTAACTGCATACAGCATAAATCCGGTTGCAACCATATCTGCCACATCGGTGCTGCACCCAAACATTCCGGCATAACTTTTTCCTGTCAAAGCGAAAATACCGGCAATCAAAGCACCCGCCACAAGAAGAATTCGGTTTGTAATCTTTCTGATATCAACCGCCGCCTGCATTTCATGTGCGCCACGGCATATGCTGACCAGTGGACTAATCCCCTGTCCAAATCCAATACAAATCATACTGTAACCATACACCACAAATCCAAGAATGGTAAATGCCGCTACGCCCTCGGCTCCCACATATTTCATTAATACATAGTTAAAAGCAAACATAGATATGGCACTCGACATTTCTCCAATAAATTCAGATGAGCCGTTTAGAAAAATCTCTCGATTTATTTTCCAGTCAAATGTAAAACTGTGAAATTTGATTTGAGCACTCTTCCTCATAAAATATCCAAACTGAATCAGTACCGAAACAATCTGAACAATCAAAGTACCGATTGCGCTTCCCTGCACACCAAGCCCCATGACCGCCACAAACACATAATCTAAAATCACATTCAGAATGCAGCCGGCAATGCTTATAAACATGCATACCTGCGGCTTGCCATCAATGCGGATAAACATTCCCAAAATTGTTCCAATTACCATAAGTGGATACACAAACAACATGATTCTATAGTACCGCGTAAAACATTCTGACAAACTGCCATCTGCATGTAATATGCCAAGGATTGGTTGAAAAAGTGCAAATACTAAAAATGAGATGAGAACACACACAATTGCTGCTGTCACAATCGTCTGTGAAAATACTTTATCTGATTTTTCCTTCTGCTTTGCACCAATCATTCTGCCACTGATTACAGAGCCGCCAACTCCTATACAAAGCCCTACCCCCAAATAAAAATACAAGATTGGCAGTCCAAGATTTACCGCTGCCAAAGCCTGCTCCCCTACATAATTTCCGGTATAAAAACCATCCGTAACCGTGATGATCGTCTGCAATAACATTGCTATGATACTCGGAATTGAAAACTGAAGAATCCTTTTCAGCTTATTTTGTTTCATTTGTTTTACATCCATAGTAGTATCTCCTTTACTGATTTCTGTTATCGAAATCCATTATAGAGGTCCTACTATAATTATTCTTCTGAATTTGTGCTACATACTCCTACAGCCGCTCTCATCTTCTTACAAGATATATTCCATCTGTCTCTCTTTTGTTCTCAATCCCATTTTCTCATAAAATTTTTCTGCCGATGTATTTCCGGCCCACACATTGAGCGTTACCTCATAACAGCCAAGGCGCTTTGCCTCCTCTTTCACATATTCAAATAAATGCTCTCCGATATGCTGGCCTCTGGTTTTCGCATCCACGCACAAATCATCAATAAAAAGCGCCGTAAACGGTATCATATTCTCTGAAAACGGCTGTTTCCTCAATTGACAAAATGCATAGCCAAGGCAGTCATCCTTTTCATCCACCGCAACATAAATTGGCTTTGTATCGTCCTTTATCATTTCTGCCAGCTCATCTTTTGTATATTTTGTTGTCCCCGGAATAAAAATATCAGGGCGTATGTCCGCATGAATTTGAAGTACCTGTCCTAATAATTCCATCACTCGTTCGATATCTTTTTCTTTTGCCCTTCTAATATTCATTCCAGCTAACCTCCATTTTTTATATCCACATTGTAACATAGGATATCCTTTCAAACCAGTTTTTTCTCACTGCGGCATTATTTCCAGTAAATTATTGTAATTTTTATTTAAGTATACTATGAGATTCCTACGGGAAATTCAACGAAAATAGAAAGCCGTGAAGGGCAGCAAATGAAAGAATATAAAGTACGTTTCAAATCTTACAATGGTTTTTGCTAAAAAACAAGTCCCCTTCAGAGGGCTCGTTCTCTGAAGGGGACTTGTTGAATGATTATCCTTCAATTGCGATATAATTTTTACCAGCAACTGCTTTGTCTGTCTTTTTCGGAATCTTCAATTGCAAGATACCATTTTCATACTTCGCCGAAATCTCATCCTGGGTAATTCCCTCACCGATGTAAAAGCTTCGGCTCATGCTGCCGGCATAACGTTCTTTACGAATGTACTTACCGGTCTTTTTATCTTTTTCATCTTTGTCCAAACCTTTTGCTGCCGAAATGGTAATATAACCATCATTCAGTTCAGCGGTTACTTCATCTTTCTTGAAGCCAGGCAGATCAATGTCAACCTCATACGCATCATCTGTCTCGCGGACATCTGTCTTCATCATGTTCTTTGCATGTTTTCCATAAAGAGGATCTTTCGCCGGAAACATAGTCTTCTCAAATTCCTTACCAAATGGAAAATCATCCATCCAATCATCAAACAAACTCTCTCCAAAAATACTAGGTCTTAACATAAGTCATTTCTCCTTTCCTTCTTGTAACAAGTGTCGGAAATATGGGTTCCTGCAAAACACCATAGGCACTTAGACTTTTGTATTATTAGCACCATCAGAGAAATCTGAAGTGTCGATTGTTAAATTTCGATTCGGATCCGGGTTCCTTTTCGTAACCCCTTTCCTTATCGTTAACTATGTTATATCACTAATTGTTAGCACTGTCAAGAGGTGAGTGCTAATTTTTTTGTGTTTTTTTTGTGTCCTTTTATGAATGCCGAAATTTCGTTGTGCTCACATTACATTACTTTCAAAGTAACCGATCTCTTGCAATATAGCATCTAGTATTTTTGCATTTTTAATCGAAAAATCAGCTGTCACAACAGGGGTCTCGCCTTCGATTATGCATCTTCCCAACTGCTCTATTTCTAATTGATAATTATGTGGGCAATATACATTTCGAATCTGCTCTTTTCCTTCAATAATCAACGTATAGGAAGCATTTCCCTCTTGGTTAAATTTCGTATCGGATTTGATGTCGCCTTTTGTTCCGTGAATATACAATCTATCATAACGATGCGGCTTATCTTTTTCAAAAATCATCCCGCATGTTATCGATGCACGTACATCATTTTCATAATTTAACAATGCAGCTGTATATATATCAACGCCATTTTCATCATACTGTGCCATTGCTTTTACCCGGGATGGCATATCTTCCAAAAGTTTTAACAGCATACTTGTATTATAACAGCCAAGATCATAAACTGCACCCCCATAATTTTCTTTGTGCAGACGAATGTTGCTCTTATCATAATATGAAGTCAAAACTGAGATTCAATATAACGGATTTCTCCAATTGTTCCTTCTTCAATTTCTTTTTTAAGTGCTGTAACAAAAGGACTGTGAAGGTAGGCATATGCTTCCATTAAAAATACCCCCTTCTCTTTTGCTGCCTCAAAAAGTTCTACTGTTTGTTTGGGTGTCGGCGCCAATGGTTTTTCGCACAGCACATGCTTTCCTGCTGCAATAGCTTTTTTTACCCATTCATAATGAAGATTATTTGGAAGCGGAATATAAACTGCCTGCACTTTGGGGTCTGACAAAAGTGCTTCATACCCTTCGTATGCTTTTTCAAACCCAAACATATCTTTATAATCTTCTGTTTTTTTCAAGCTGCGCCCTGCAATTCCATACCGTTCACAATTTTCTGCCTTCTGCATTCCCGGTATGCTGCAATCTCTGGCAATTCCTGCTGTTCCTAAAACTCCCCATCTTATCTTTTCCATTTTTTTCCTCCTGAATCTGCTCTGCTCCTTCAATTCTAATACGCCGCAAAAAAGCTGTCAATCCATTTCTTTCTTGATTTCACCTAATGTAAATGATATGATAAATCATAGTTACTTAACCTAAGCTATGATGAAAGGAACATGAAAAATGACAGTCAACGAAAAAGCATTAAAACTTCATGAACAATGGCAGGGAAAG
>OLSP01001383.1_pt1 | contig 22314 bp, 9 predicted proteins | sample 1672941 | NCBI WGS metagenome assembly OLSP01 (sample SAMEA3136739, study PRJEB25190) | human gut metagenome | reverse complement strand
AAAGAAGTAAGACCCCTTGAAGACGACGAGGTAGATAGGGCAGAGGTGGAAGTGCAGTAATGTATGGAGCTGACTGCTACTAATAGGTCGAAGGCTTAACCAAGCACGAGAGTGTGAGGTTCAGGATAGAAGAAAAAGATGTAGGATTTATGGTCTGTATGCGGTTTTGAAGGTATATGAACAGGTTCCGTAAATAATCAGAAATGGTTATTTACGGTTTTTTTATTTAAAGTCTTATCTTAGTTGCAAGATAAGGCATGGGCACAACATAGAAATTGTGTTATGATATATATTACAGTTTACAGACAAGATATTTGACAAATTTAGAATGTAAATGACAGAAAGGGAAAAAACATGGCAGAAGAAATAAGACAGGAAATTCAGAAATCCGCACAGGAGGCAGATCTGGTATTGGTGGGAATCGGAACAGAATTCAGTAAAAAAAATGCCAGGAAAGAAGAGATCATGGAAGCTTACCGGAAACTGGCGGATCTTTTAAAAGGAAAAAATTATTTTTTACTGACGGTAAACACGGATGATCTGATTTTTGAATCAGCAATCGATTCGGAACGTATCGTAGCACCATGCGGCAGCGACAAGACCGGCAATGTGGTGACAAACGATGACTACGATGAGTCCTGGTATATGCCGCAGTGGGAGAAATATACGAAGTGGCTCCAGGGAACCGTAAATAAAAAGGTATGTGTTTTGGAGCTTGGTGTTGGTTTTGAATATCCGACGGTGATCCGTTTTGCTTTTGAGAAGATTGTATATTTTAATCAGAAATGTCATATGTACCGTATTCATGAGAAATTTGCACAACTGACTCCGGAAATCAAGGATCGAACAACGGCAGTAAAAGAAAATGCAGTAAAGCTTTTGCTTGAGGATGGAGCAGATGTCAGATAATCATCGACAGGATTTTGCAAATATGATATGATGATGTGGGAGAGAATTGCGTAGCAATGAGTGACAGAATTTACTTGTAACACTTATATCATATGATAGGTATAAATATATATCCTCTGGCAGATTGCAGAGATATTCTTGAATTTGAGAGGTGATAAGAAGCGATGATAGCGATTATTGATTACGATGCCGGTAACTTGAAAAGTGTGGAAAAAGCTTTGCAGAGTATTGGTGAAGATACGATCGTTTCCAGAGACAGGGAAGAGATACTGAGAGCAGATAAAGTGATCCTTCCGGGCGTAGGATCATTTGGTGATGCCATGCAGAAGCTCAGAGACTATAAACTGGACGAAGTGATAAAAGAAGTAACCGAAAGCGGAAAGCCATTTCTTGGTATCTGTCTTGGATTGCAGCTTCTGTTTGAGAGAAGTGAAGAAACACCTGGTGTAGAGGGACTTGGTATTTTAAAAGGCGAAATTTTGAGAATCCCAGATCATGAAGGGTTGAAGATTCCGCATATGGGATGGAATTCTCTGGAGCTTATCAATCAAGGCAGACTGTTTCAGAATCTTCCGGCAGATCCGTATGTCTATTTCGTGCACTCTTATTATCTGAAAGCAGAGGAGCCGGAGATCGTAAAGGCGACTACCTGGTACAGCACCACGATCCATGCATCGGTAGAAAAGGGAAATATTTTTGCATGTCAGTTCCATCCGGAGAAGAGCAGTGATGTCGGACTGCAGATCCTGTGGAATTTCGCAGCGATCGGAAAGGAGGAAAACGGATATGTTTACGAAAAGAATCATTCCATGTCTGGATGTTCATAACGGCCGCGTGGTAAAAGGTGTGAATTTTGTGAATCTGCGGGATGCCGGGGATCCGGTGGAGATTGCGGCAGCTTATGATAAGGCCGGAGCCGATGAACTGGTATTTCTGGATATTACAGCCTCTTCGGATGCCAGAAATACGGTTGTTGATATGGTACGAAAAGTAGCTGAGAAAGTATTTATTCCATTTACCGTCGGCGGAGGCATCCGAACCGTAGAAGATTTTAAGGTGCTTCTGCGTGAAGGGGCAGACAAGATTTCCATCAATTCTTCGGCGATCAATACACCGGAACTGATCAGTCAGGCGGCAGATAAATTTGGCAGCCAGTGTGTAGTTGTAGCGATTGATGCAAGAAGAAGAGAAGACGGAAGTGGTTGGAATATCTACAAAAACGGCGGCAGGATCGATGTCGGTATCGATGCGGTAGAATGGGCAATGAAAGTGGATAAATTGGGTGCAGGAGAAATTCTTCTGACCAGTATGGACTGCGATGGAACAAAAGCAGGTTACGATCTGGAACTGACCAGAACAATTGCAGAAAATGTTTCCATACCGGTGATTGCGTCCGGAGGAGCCGGCACGATGGAGCATTTTTATGATGCACTGACGGAAGGAAAAGCAGATGCAGCTCTTGCAGCGTCTCTCTTCCATTATAAGGAGCTGGAAATCCGTCAGGTAAAAGAATATCTGCGAGATCGGAAGGTACCGGTAAGACTGTAAGAGAAGTATCATCAGAAAAATATAGCAGTAAAATGCTAGGATAAGGAGGCAAAATTGTGGCACCGATCAGTAATGACTGGCTGGAACCGCTGAAACCGGAGTTCCGTAAGCCATATTATGCAAAATTATATAAAACAGTGATGGATGAATATCATACGAGAAGAATTTATCCTCCGGCAGATGATATTTTTAATGCATTTGCCTTAACACCACTTAAGGATGTCAAAGTTGTAATTTTAGGGCAGGATCCTTACCATGGGGATGGACAGGCACATGGACTTTGTTTTTCGGTGAAACCAGATGTAGAGATACCGCCGTCTCTTGTAAATATTTATAAAGAACTGCACGATGACTGTGGCTGTTATATCCCGGATAATGGGTATCTGACGAAATGGGCGAAACAGGGCGTATTGCTGCTGAACACGGTTCTGACCGTGCGTGCACATCAGGCAAATTCCCACAGGGGGATTGGATGGGAAGAATTTACCGATGCAGCAATCCGCATCCTGGATCAGCAGGATCGTCCAATGGTATTTCTGCTGTGGGGCAGACCGGCTCAGATGAAAAAATCCATGCTGCACAGAAATCCGAAGCATCTGATCCTGGAAGCACCGCATCCAAGTCCGCTTTCCGCATATCGCGGATTTTTTGGCTGCAAACATTTCAGCCAGACAAATGAATTTTTAAAAGCAAACGGTCTGGAGCCAATCGACTGGCAAATCGAGAACCGTGCGGAGCAAAAGACAGAAGAATAAGCAGAATCGTTTGAAATGACCAGACTTCATAGAGCGTATAAAGAGTATCAGAATACAAAAAAGCAGAGTACATGATTTTGTTATCATAGTGGCTCTGCTTTTTTATACTCTGGCATTTTGTTATTTTTTCAGGTTTTTATTTGCTGTGGAGAGCATCAGTTTGATTCGGTTCAGCTGATTTACTTCACTGGCACCTGGATCGTAGTCGATGGCAACGATATTGGACATCGGATACTGATGACGCAGTTCTTTGATGACACCTTTGCCGACTACGTGGTTCGGCAGGCATCCAAATGGCTGTGTGCAGACGATGTTGTTGACACCGCTGTGGATCAGCTCTAACATCTCTCCGGTCAGGAACCAGCCTTCACCGGTCTGATTTCCGTTGGAAACGATCGGTTTTGCATAACCAGCCAGATCCTGGATATGTGCAGGCGGATCAAAATGTTTGCTTGCTGCAAAAGCTCTGGCAGCCGGTTTGCGGAAATATTCTAACAGAGCGATACCGGCATTTCCAATGGTTGCGGAAGATTTCTTCATGCCAAGATTTTCTGCTTTAAAGTTCGTGTTGTAGAAACAGTAGAGCAAAAAGTCGATCAGATCCGGCATCACCGCTTCAGCCCCCTCGGATTCCAGCAGATCTACCAGATGATTGTTGGCAGCCGGCAGGAATTTTACCAGAATTTCTCCTACAATGCCGACGCGAGGTTTTTTCTCATCTGTAATCGGCAGGTTATCGAAGTCATGGATAATATCACGGCACAGCTTTTTGAACTGTCCCATAGTCGGATGCTTGGAAGAGACAAAATCTTTGCAGACTTTTTCCCATTTTTCATGCATGGCATTTGCGGAACCTTTGACTTTTTCATAAGGACGCATACGGTAGAGACAACGCATGAAAATATCGCCGAAGATCGCACCGTACAGACCACGCATCACAAGACTGTAGCTGATTTTAAATCCCGGATTTTTCTCAAGACCGCTCAAATTGATGGAGATGACAGGGATCTGTTCCATGTCTGCCTTTTTCAGGGCACGGCGGATAAAGCCGATATAATTGCTGGCACGGCAGCCGCCGCCTGTCTGGGAAATCAGAACGGCAGTCTTGTTTAAGTCATATTTACCGGACAACAAGCTGTCCATAATCTGGCCGACAACGATCAGAGAAGGATAGCAAGCATCGTTGTTGACATATTTCAGTCCCATATCCACAGCCTGACGGTCATCGTTCTGCATGACAACGAGGTTGTAACCGGCTGCACGGAATGCAGATTCCAGGATGTTAAAGTGGATCGGAGACATCTGCGGGCAGAGGATTGTGTAGTCTTTTCGCATTTCTTCGGTAAATACAACACGGTCGAAATTGGAAGCGACGATCTCACGTGGCAGATTCTGTTCTCTGCGGATACGCAGGGCAGCAATCAAGGAACGTACACGGATACGGGCAGCTCCTAAGTTGTTTACTTCATCAATCTTCAGACAGGTATAGATCTTGCCGGAGTTTGAAAGGATATCGTTGACACAGTCTGTAGTAACGGCATCCAGTCCGCATCCGAAAGAGTTCAGCTGGATCAGGTCAAGATCATCTCTTGTCTTGACAAAGTTGGCTGCGGCATACAGACGGCTGTGGTACATCCACTGATCCATAACGATCAGAGGGCGTTCCGGCAGATTGCGGTTGGATACAGAATCTTCGGTCAGAACAGCCAGACCGTAAGAATTGATCAGTTCCGGGATGCCGTGGTTGATCTCAGAATCGATGTGGTACGGGCGGCCTGCAAGTACAATGCCGTGGCGGCCGTTTTCTTCCATCCATTTTAAAGTTTCTTCGCCTTTGTCGTACATCGCCTGCCTTGTGCGGGCAAGTTCCTGCCATCCAGTCTTTACAGCGGCACGGACTTCCTCTTTTGGAATGTCAGGGAAGGCTTTGATCATCTGTTTGCAGATGGTATCTTCACTGGCAAAAGAGAGGAACGGATTTTCAAAACGGATCGAGCCGTCTTTTAACTCATCAATATTATTTTTGATATTTTCCGCATAGGATGTTACGATCGGACAGTTGTAATGGTTGTTAGAGTCCGGGAATTCATTTCGCTCATATGGAATACACGGGTAGAAAATGAAAGGAACTCCCTGTTTGATCAGCCAGGTTACATGTCCGTGGGCAAGCTTTGCCGGGTAGCATTCGGATTCGCTTGGGATGGACTCGATGCCAAGCTCATATATCTTTCTGGTGGATGGCGGAGAAAGTACCACGCGATATTTCAGAGCCGTGAAAAATTCAAACCAGAATGGATAATTTTCGTACATATTGAGGACACGCGGGATGCCGACGGTACCTCTTACTGCTTCATCTGCCTCCAGTGGTTTGCGGTCAAACAGAAGCTTGTTCTTATATTCGAACAGGTTCGGGATTTTCTCTTTATTTCGCTCTTTTCCGATACCACGCTCACAGCGGTTTCCGGTCACAAACTGACGGCCCCCGGTAAAACGGTTGATGGTCAGGCGGCACTGGTTGGTACAGCCTTTGCATTTTGCCATGGTGGTCGTGAACTGCAGATGATTGATCTTGTCGATGGAGAGCATGGTGGTCTCTACACCGTCCTGATAACGCTCACGGGCGATCAGTGCAGCACCGAAAGCACCCATGATACCGGCGATATCCGGGCGGATTGCTTCACATCCGGCAATCTTTTCGAAACTGCGAAGAACGGCATCGTTGTAGAACGTACCGCCCTGCACAACGATGTGTTTGCCAAGCTCAGAAGCATCGGAAACTTTGATTACTTTATAAAGAGCATTTTTGATAACCGAATAAGCAAGCCCGGCAGAAATATCAGCGACTTCTGCCCCTTCTTTCTGAGCCTGTTTTACCTTTGAGTTCATAAATACGGTGCAACGGGTACCAAGGTCGATCGGGTTCTTGGCAAAAAGAGCGGCTTTTGCAAAATCCTGTACACTGTAATTCAGAGATTTGGCAAACGTTTCGATAAAAGAACCGCATCCGGAAGAACATGCTTCGTTCAGCTGTACACTGTCAACGGTCTGATTTTTGATCTTGATACATTTCATATCCTGACCACCGATATCCAGGATGCAGTCTACATCCGGATCAAAGAATGCAGCGGCATAATAATGAGATACCGTTTCTACTTCGCCCTCGTCGAGCAGGAGAGCGGCTTTGATCAGTGCCTCGCCGTAACCGGTTGAACAGGAACGAACGATCTTGGCAGTGTCAGGCAGCTTTTTGTAAATATCCTGGATTGCACGAATCGTAGTCTTTAACGGGCTGCCGTTGTTGTTACTGTAGAAAGAATAAAGCAGAGCACCGTCTTCTCCGACCAGAGCAGCTTTTGTCGTGGTAGATCCGGCATCAATACCAAGATAGCAGTTTCCTTCGTACGTTTCCAGATCGCCGGTCATAACGTTATACTGACTCTGACGTTCCGAAAATTCCTCATATTCTTCTTTGGAGGCAAACAAAGGATCCATACGGGCAACCTCAAATTCCATGTGGATGGTGCCGGAAAGTTTCTGGATCAGTGCAGAAAGGGATGTTATAACATCCTCCTTATAATTAAGGGCTGAACCGATTGCAGCAAACAGGTGAGAATTTTCCGGTGTGATCGCATGTTCGTCATCCAGCTTCAGGGTGCGGATGAAAGCAGTTTTCAGCTCTGTTAAAAAATGAAGCGGTCCGCCTAAAAATGCCACATGTCCGCGAATCGGTTTTCCGCAGGCAAGACCACTGATCGTCTGGTTTACAACGGCCTGGAAAATAGAAGCCGACAGGTCTTCTTTCGTAGCCCCTTCGTTGATCAGAGGCTGAATATCTGTCTTAGCAAATACACCGCAGCGGGCGGCGATTGGATACAGAGCTTTATAATTTTTTGCATAGTCATTCAGCCCAGAAGCGTCGGTCTGCAGAAGCGAAGCCATCTGATCGATAAAGGATCCGGTTCCGCCGGCACAGATACCATTCATACGCTGCTCTACATTTCCACCTTCAAAATAAATAATTTTTGCATCTTCACCGCCAAGCTCGATCGCTACATCTGTCTGCGGAGCATAGTCCTGAAGAGCAGTAGAAACAGCAATAACTTCCTGAACAAAAGGAATACCAAGATGCTTGGCAAGGGTAAGACCGCCGGAGCCGGTGATCATCGGCGAGAGCGAAAGTTCACCGAGGCTGTCATATGCTTTTTTCAGAAGTGCAGAGAGCGTCTCCTGGATATTGGCATAATGGCGTTCATAATCAGAGAAAAGAAGTTCGTTTTTCTCATTCAAAATAGCAACCTTAACGGTTGTGGAACCGATATCGATTCCTAAAGTATGAAGTTTTGTCTGATTCGTATTCATATTCATAAATTTAAAATCCTTATGTAATGATGTTTGATCCGGGATCCGGACAGAAAACAGCCGTTTTCTGATCCACCTATTATAATAGGAAAAGATACCCGAAAAAAGATACAAAGTTCATTATACGACAAATTTTTTGAAATATCAAACGTTTTGATGATGTTTCGCATTTTTTTAGAAACAAAAAATAAAGGTTTCCTTAAGCAAAAATATTGTAATTCATCGCATAATGTGGCATAATGGAAAAGTAAATGCTTAAAAATCAAAATAGGAAAACGAATACGAGGACAAGGAAAAGAAAAAGATACAGAGGAGAAAACTATGCAGATATTTTCAATGATTTTATCACTTCTATGTGGAGTAGCACTGTTTTTATTCGGAATGTCACTGATGGGCGACGGACTCAAGATGGTCGCCGGAAATAAACTGGAAGCATTTTTATATCGAATGACGAACACGCCGATCAAGGGTGTGGCACTTGGTACGGCAGTTACCAGTGTGATCCAGTCATCTTCGGCAACGACAGTTATGGTGATCGGTTTTGTAAACTCCGGTATGATGAAGCTGAAACAGGCGATCGGTATCATCATGGGAGCCAATATTGGTACCAGTATCACAGGATGGATCTTGTGTCTGTCCTATATTCAGGGTTCCGGCGGGATCGCAAGCATTTTTTCAACAGCGACGATATCTGCCGTTGTAGCAGTGGTCGGTATTATTTTCCGCATGTTTGGGAAACGCTCCGTACATAAAAATATGGGCAATATCATGCTGGGTTTTGCTGTTTTGATGACAGGTATGCAGATGATGAGCGGAGCCGTTTCTCCGCTTCGTGAAAACCAGATGTTTATCAATATGCTCACAATGTTTTCCAATCCGCTTGCCGGTATCTTGGTCGGTATTTTATTTACTGCAGTGCTGCAGAGTGCTTCTGCGACCGTTGGTGTACTGCAGGCGTTGTCCGTGACCGGAATCCTGACTTTTGCAAGCACGTTCCCGATCGTACTTGGTATCGGTGTCGGTGCGGCCTGTCCGGTTCTGATCTCTGCAATCGGAGCAAATAAGAATGGTAAAAGAACAGCCCTTGTTTATCTGATCAATGACCTGTTCGGACTGATCATGTGGGCAGTGGTCTTCTATTCCCTGAACGCCGTGATCCATTTTACGTTTATGGATCAGGTGATGACACCGGTGAGCATTGCACTTTTAAATACCGTATTCCGTCTGGTGACTGTGTGTATTCTCTTCCCGTTTATCAATAAGATCGAAAAACTGGTGTGCTGGCTGGTGAAAGACAGTGCCGAGGAGCTGGAAGACGAGGCAGATTTCGATCTTTTGGAGGAACGTCTTTTGAGTTACCCGGCATTGGCGATCGGACAGTGTCACCGTGCCATGAACGGTATGGCAAAGAAGGTCCGCAAAAACGTAAATCGTGCCATGAACCTTTTAAATGACTATCAGCAGGACAAGTTTGACAAAGTCCAGAGAAAAGAGGACTTGATCGATAAGTATGAAAGCCGTCTGGGCGAATATCTGGTTCAGCTCACAAAAAGAGAGATGAATACGGCACAGACAAGACAGGTTTCCCTGTATCTGCATACGATCAACGACTTTGAACGTATCGGAGACCATGCATCCTATATTGCCCATATGTCAAATGAAATGCATGAAAATCATACCCAGTTTTCGGAAGAAGCATGGGATGAGCTGAATGTTGCTATGGAAGCCGTGCGTGAGGTAATCAATATCACTTACGATGCTTTTTTGAATGATGACAAAGAAGAGGCACAGAGAATTACACCGCTTGGTATGGTTATCGGCAGACTTTGCGATGAACTGAAAATGCATCACGTAGCCAGAATGAGCAAAGGCGGATGCGGTCTGGAAGAAGGAGCAGTCTTTACCGACCTTCTGAACAGCTTCAATCGTATCGCATCCCACTGTGCAAGTGCAATGGTGGCATTGCTTAAGGGCGATGAAATGGACACAGATATCCATATCCATGACTCCAAAATCTATCCGACGGATAATTGGGAATATTATTCTTATTTGAATGAATATAATCAGAAGTATGATATCAAAAGCAAGAGCGAGAGCCATATCAGAAGTATGGAGCCGGAAGAAGTAGAATAGAAAAGTAAAAAGATATCCGTTCGGATCAAAACCAGCGGATCTCTTTTTTTAAAAACAATGCAGCAGCTGACGGAGTGGAATCGCTGCTTCTGGCATAGCAGGCACCTGAAATTCAGATTTAGGATATGCAAAAATAAATATATAAATTATTCAAAAATATCAGGGGGAATGCAGATGAATTACAAAGAGAAAAAACGTTCTATGTTTTTTGGTCTGCCGTGGACTTTTACGTCTTATACGGTGACAGAGGAAATTATCACAGTGGATACAGGGCTGTTCAAGAAAGAAGAAAATGACTGTTATTTATACAAAGTCATTGATGTACGTCTGGAAAGTACCTTGTTGGAGCGTATGTTGGGGCTTGGAACGATCCATTGTTTTACGGGTGATGTGACGGATCCGGATCTGAAACTGCTCCACATCAAACACGCAAAAGAGATCAAAGACTACATTTTAAAACAGTCCGAGCAGGAAAGAATGAAAAGAAGAACCGTAAATATGCAGCATCTGGATGGCAATCCGGGGATGAGCCAGATGGCAGAAAAAGACAGCTGCAGATAGCAAGGAAGGTAAAGGCAGTGTTGATAAAAACAGCACTGCCTTTTTGGTGGTTGTTCTTACCAACAGCCTGAGAATTGCACTGATGCTTCATTCCGGATTCGGTACACGTAAGGTTTGTAAGTGTGATGTCTTAAGAAACAGAAAAAGTACAGAACCAATATTCGATTTTGTTCTGTACTTTTTTCTTTATGAATGATATAATGATTGGGTAACAATACTAACCAAGGAAAAACGTGACAGCGTGCAGACTTATGTTTTGTTTCGCGTGCGTTTAACTTAAATTGTATAGAAAAGGAGAAAAATTAAAATGAGAAAGAGAACAAGAATTCTGGCAGCCCGGCTGGCTGCATGCAGCCTGTCCGCGGCGATGGTTTTTACGGCGCTGCCGCCGACTGCTGTGACATCATATGCTTCGGCGCTCGAAGTCGATCTTGATGTTGAAGCAAGTAAGGAAATCATCGGAAAGGTCGGCGTCACCGGTACAGTGCCGTATAAGGCATCTGTTGGCAAAGGAGATGTCACTGCACGTACTACAGTAGTCTATTCTAGCAGCGATGAGAGTATAGTAACAGTAGACACTAACGGCAAGTACACCTTGAAGAAAAAAGGAACAGCGACGATAACGGCTGTATATTCGTGTAAATTGCAAGATGGGAGTGAAGCAAAAACAACCAAGTATATCAGCGTTAAGGTCAAAGATCACGATTTCGCAATCCAGATCCCAGAGGATGTAACAAATCGCGAGATCGAGGTCGACGATATCGGCATCATCGCACCGGATTGTCTGCTGGATGAGGGTTCGGTATCTCCGACAAAACTTACATTCGCATCTACCAATAATGAGGTAGTAAGTGTTGAGTCAGTTGAAAACACCAATACTGCTAAATATACAGCAAAAAAAGCAGGTACAGCCACCGTTACGGTAACTGCTGAGTATCAGCCGGTTGAGGGGGGGTACAACCTACACCAGCACCAGGCAGATTGTTTTCACGGTTACAGACAAGAAAAAGCCTGAGTTTACAACAAAGAACGCTGAGTTCAGCATCACGGATACCGACACGACAGCAAGCGGCCTTCTGAGCAACTACGTCGAGGGTGTGGATCCTGCAGCGGCAGTGAAGTACGAGATCGTATCCGACACGACAAGCAGCGTTGAAGATGAAAAAGCAAAGGTCACAGACGATGGTGTTCTGAAAGCAACCAAAGCCGGCAAGGTTTACGTAAAGGTAACCGTTACCAAAGACGGTGTGTCTGCTGAAGGCTACATAACAGTCAGAGTAGTAGACAAGAGAACCGATGCCTCAACAGTAGCTTTTAATGCTCCTGCTGATAAACTGATAGAGATCTATGCTGGCAAAAGCTGTAAGATTGATACAACCGTTACATCGGGAACAGGCAAATACACTGCAGCTGATCTTACATGGGAAAGCTCTGATCCGAATGTTATTCGGGTAGATAAATCTGGTAATGTCTATGGAGTAAGCGCTGGTTCTGCTGAGGTGACAGCTACCCTGCCAAACGGCAACGCTGCAAGCACCATCGTTACTGTAGCGGAGGTTCCGGAAGCTCCGACGATCAGCACATCTCAGGAAAGGATCGAAGAGCTGGATATCAACGGCGCAGAGGCAGGCATCGATTTCAACATGCTCTCCGTACTGGATATCAAGAATGCTCCGACTGATTATAAAGTAAGCTACAGCGCATCATCCCCGACAGATGTTGCATTTGACGATAATAATAAGGGCGCTAACATCGCAACCTTCAAGAAGGCGGGCGTTTACTATGTGACAGCTACCCTTCGGGATAAAAACGACAACGATCTGGCTTCCGCCAGAATTATCTTCGCAGTGAAGAACACCCAGGTAGCACCGGAGGCTGAGATTACAAAAAATACTAAACTGGATGCAGTCACCACCCTGACGAAAATCGGCGAAACCGTTGATTACAACACTGGAGTGGATCTGAAGAATGCTGATGTTTCTGACATCACATGGAAGAGCAGCAACACAGGTGCAGTCAAGATCGTTGACGGCGTTGCAGTTGCATGCGGCGAGGGAACATCCGTGATCACCGCTTCTCTGCCGAACGGCGACTATGTGACCTGGACAGCTAAGGTTGAGATCGCAGGAGCAGCAGTTGTCTTTGCAGAACAGAAAGAGTTCACCCTGGATATGGGAACAGAGACCTCTGTAGTATACAACCTGGCTACCGCAATCGAGGTAAGCAATGCTTCTATTGACGATGTAGTTTATCAGACCTCATCCCCGAACGCAACCGTTAATGCTGGAAATGTGACCTTCACAAAACCGGGAACCTACTATGTAACGGCAGCGATCAAGGATAATAATATCACAGTATCATCCGTTATTCTGACCTTCAACGTGCGCAAGACCGTTGGAGCAGAGGATAAGACAATTTCTCTGAAAGCTGGAGCTGCCGGAAAGGTAGAATTTACAGAAATCGAAGCTGCCGAGGATGTTAACTCTCAGATCGACTATGGCAATGTGGCGAGCGCAGATGTCACCTGGACCAGCAGCGATGAGAACGTAGCTGTTGTTGAGAACGGCGTGATCGTTTCTAAGGGCGAGGGTGCAGCAGTTGTAAGCGCAACACTTTCCAACGGAAACCGCGTAGCATTTGCTGTAACCGTAAAACCGGTTAGCCTGACGGCTGAAGAGACTGAGTTCTACATCGATCTGAAGGACGTAGACAGTCTTGATACAAAATATAAACTGAGTACTCTGCTGACCCTGAAAAATCCAGGCACATACAATAAGAAGAATATTAAGTATACTGTTTATAACAGAGATATTCTGAGCGTTGATGAGAACAGCAACAACGGCGAAGTAGAGCTGAAGGGCGGCCTTGGAACAACCTATGTACGTGCAGAAGTCGGCGGTGCATATGTGATCTTCACCTTCCATGTAGTTGATACGACAGCACCGGATCCGGTTAAGATCAAATACAATGACACGAAGACAAACAAGGTTGACAGAGCATTCACGATCAAGACTGGTGAAGTATATGGTTCCAATCTGAAGAATCTGGTTAAGGTTATTGACGGCAATGTAGCTACCGACGTTGAATGGAAGGTAGACGACACCTCCGTTGTATCTGTGACAGATGGCGTTGTGAAGGGGCTTTCCGCAGGTAAGGCAGTGATCACCGCTGTTACGAGGAATGGCTATTATGTGACCTTCGTTGTTACCGTTGCAGATGGCATGAAGCTGTCCGCTACCCAGACAAATTTTGAAATCGATAAGAAAGAGCTGAAGTCTCTGGATCTGAACGCATTCCTGAATCTGGATAATCCGGATGACAAGACACCTGCAGCAGGTACAGCAGCGGCAGTGAAGTATTCTCTGAGTGATGTCACCCTGACTTCATCTGCAAACAGCATCGTAGAGACGACAGCAGGTTCAAATACTGTAAGCTTTCAATCTACCGGAACAGCCGTTGTGAAAGCAGAGGTTGGCGGCCAGGTTGTTACCCTTACCTTCCATGTAACAGATACAACTGCACCGGATCCGGTTAAGATCGACTATACAGCAGGTGCAAAGAGGACGATCACAGTAGAAGAAGGCTCTGTATACGAGACAAGTCTGAAAGATTACGTGACCGTAGGCGATAAGGCAGATTTGAAAGATGTAAAATGGGATGTTAAGGACAGCACAGTCGCAACCGTGACCAATGGCATTGTCAAAGGCATTTCCAAGGGAACGACCGTCGTAACAGCTACTACGGTGGACGGCTACTATGTAACCTTTGTTGTAACTGTGTCAGGTAAGGTAGAGCTGACTGCAACCGAGACCGATATCGATCTGGATATGGGAACCGCTGATAGCGTAGATTTCGACCTGAAGTCCGTTATGGATGCAGAAAATGCAAAACTTGGAGAACTCGGCATCGTATATCAGACATCGGATCCGACAAATGCAGCGATTACTTCAGAAGGCAAACTGACTTTCAAGAAGGCCGGATGCTATTATGTAACCGCTACGTACAACGGTACAGCGAACCAGTCCGTACTGAAGTTTACCTTCCATGTAAAGAAGACGATCAGCGACAGCGATATCAACGTTGTACTGAAGGAAGGTCAGGAAAAGACGGTTGCACTGACAAAGATCGATGAGACAGTGGACCTCAACGAGAGAGTAACGCTGACACCGGCAGGAACGACCAACGCAGTACTGACCTGGACTACCAGCGATGAGAGCGTTGCAGCAGTTAAGGACGGTGTAGTCGTGGCAAAATCCGAGGGTGCAGCAGTTGTTACGGCAACTCTGAAGAACGGAAGCTATATCGCGTTTGCAGTTACGGTGAAACCGGTTACGATGACAGCAGAGAAGACCTCCTTCGATGTTGACTTAAAGGATGATAAGGATCACACCTATGATCTGTCAACCATGCTGACACTTGCAAATGCTCCGGCAGGAAGCACGATCAAGTACTCCGACTTCGATGAGAAGATCCTGACAGTCAGTGATAAAGGCGTAGTTACCTTCACAGGCGGCACGGGCGTGACCTATGTACGTGCAGAGTGCAATGGTGCATATGTGATCTTTACATTCCATGTAGTAAATACAACCGCACCGGATCCGGTTAAGGTAGAATATGCAGATCCCGCTGTAAAATCAATCAGTATCCTGGAGGGTCAGGCATATGAGACCAATCTTGCCAACTATGTTAAGGTGACAGGCGGCAAGGCAGAGGATGCAAACAACTCAGATGTTATGTGGAGCGTAGATGATGCGTCCGTAGCAACTGTGACAAACGGTGTTGTTACCGGAGTTTCCGCAGGCAACGCAGTTGTGACAGCTTACACAGCAGACGGCTATCATGTCACCTTCACGGTAACGGTTAAGAAGAAGGTTGAGCTGACGGCAAGCAAGACAGAGTTCGATATCGACCTGAAGGAGCAGAAATCGGTTGATCTGGATGCTTACCTGAAGCTTGCAAATGCAGATAACGCTACGACACTGGCAAGTGTTGCATGCACATCCTCCAGCACGGATATCGCTACCGTTGCGGATCGTAAGGTATCGTTTGCAAAGACTGGAACCGTATATGTGAAGGCAGCCCTGAATGATCAGGTAGTAACCTTTACCTTCCATGTAGTGGATACAACAGCTCCGAAGCCAATCAAGGTAACTCATAAAACAACGGCTGAGAAGTCTATTGAGATCTTCGAGGGTCAGACCTACGCTACAAACCTGCGTGATTATATTGAGGTTGAAAACGGAGACATCGCAGATGTGATCTGGACAGTAGATGATGCATCCACAGCAACCATCACAAACGGCGTTGTAAAAGGCATTTCCGCAGGAAACGCAGTGATTACAGCAGCTACAAAAGACGGCTATTATGTAACCTTTGCGGTAAAGGTTAAGAAGAACTTCAAGCTGACAACAGATCAGGAAGTATTCGACATCGACCTGAAGGAACAGAAGCAGATCAATCTGGATGCATACCTGCACGTAGAGGATGCAGCAGACAAGACGCTTGCTGATGTTATATGCACATCCAGCAGCACGATCGCAACCGTAAATGGTCATGTGGTAACCTTCAACGGTACCGGAACTGCTTACGTGAAAGCAGAGCTGGACGGCAAGAAAGTGAACCTCACCTTCCATATCGTTGATACAACAGCACCGGCACCGATCAAGATCAAATATGTTGACAGCATTCTGGATACACAGAAGAAGATGACGATCCGCAAGGGTGCACTTGCTTCGAACAACCTGCGTGAATTCGTTGAGGTAGAGGGCGGCGATATCTCTGATATCATCTGGAGCTCTTCCGATGAGAGCGTAGCAACCATCTCCGATGGTGTTGTGAAGGGTATTTCTGCAGGAACTGCAGTGATCACAGCAGCTACTAAGGACGGCTACTATGTAACCTTCGATGTAACAGTTCAGGATGTTATGGAACTGAGTGCATACAAGACAGAGTTCGACATTGACCTGAGAGAGCAGAAGGCAGTTGATCTGGATGCATACCTGAAGCTGACAAATGCGGATGCTGATGTGACACTTGCAAGTGTTGTATGCACATCCTCAAGCACAGATATTGCTACGGTTGCAGATCATAAGGTAAGCTTTGCTAAGACCGGAACGGTATATGTGAAGGCAGCCCTGAAGGATCAGGTAGTAACCTTTACCTTCCATGTTGTTGATACGACGCTTCCGGATCCTATAAAATTAAATTATAAGGAAAATGCTGAGAAGAATATTACTCTGACGGTTGGCGAAGCCTACGCTACAAACCTGCGTGAATACTTCGAAGTGCAGGGCGGCGATATTTCCGATATCAAGTGGAGTGTAGACGATGATTCTGTTGTTACGGTAACAGATGGTGTTGTAAAGGCACTTTCAGTTGGAACAGCAGTAGTTACCGCTTCCAGCAAGGATGGCTACTATGTAACCTTCACCTTCAAGGTAAATCCGGTTGTAAAGGCTAATGTAGTTCTGGATACAGGCAAGAGCAATGTTGTTAATCTGACACTGGACAGCAAGGATGCAGCAACAGCAGTTCTGGCAGATAATGTAAAATCTACCACGGTTGCAGGAGCAGACGTAAAAGGCTTTACATGGACCAGCAGCGACGAATCCGTTGCTACGGTTGCCAGCGGAACCGTGAGAGCGCAGAAGGCAGGACAGACGGTTGTTACCGTAACTGCTCCGGACGGCTCAAGCGTATCCTTCATCGTAGCTGTTTCCGCAGGAGCCTTCACAGGTGAGGATCAGTTTGATGCAAGTCAGATCGTTCTTCAGCTGGAAGTAACCGATAAGGAAAGCAAGAAGCTGCCGACAGTAACAGTAGACGGCGGCAAGGCAACATGGTCTGTACTGGATGAAACGGTTGCTAAGATTGCCGGAGATAATCTGGTTCAGGCAGTAGGCGAGGGACTGACAGCAGCAGTTGCAACTGCTCCGGACGGAAGCAAGTTTGCAGTATCTGTAAAGGTTCTCGGACAGCCGAAGGCATCCATCGCTCTGAATGATGAGAATACAGAAACCAATATCGCTCTGCAGCTTGGCAAGGATGAGACAAGAGATCTGTGGAATTATGTAAAACTGTCCATGACAGGCGAATATAAGACCAACAGCGGCAATCAGGGAACGACAGATACTGCTATGAACAAGAACAGTGCAGTTCTGATGAGCAAGATCACATGGACCAGCTCAGATGAGAGCGTTGCAGAGGTGATCGACGGTGTTGTGGCTGCGAAGGCAGTTGGCAAGACGATCGTAACCGGAACGGCTCCGGACGGAAGCATGGTAGTATTTACCGTAACAGTTTCCGCAGCAGACATTTCCGGTGTTGCACTGAAGGATAATGAGAGCAGAATCGTAAACCTGACACTGAACGATGCAGCAAACAACTATAAGGATCTTGCAGCGATGGTAGAGGATACCTGCGATAAGATCAATGCAGATCCTGCAACCTTTAACTGGACAACAGCAGATCCGACGGTAGCAACCGTTTCTGACGGTGTTGTTTATGCACAGGGCAAGGGTGATACAACCGTAACCGTAACCGCTCCGGATGGTTCAAGCGTAACCTTCATCGTAGCAGTTGCAGAGGGCGGATTTGCAGCAGATGACACGTACTCAGAGGATGACCTCAACGCGATCAAGAACTGGAAAGCAGAGCTTCAGATCGGCGGAGTTGAATCTAAGGAGCTGCCTCCGATCAAGGCAACAGCAGGAACTATAACCTGGAGAACCGACAACGAGAGCATTGCTAAGATCTCCGGCAACAGTGTAACAGCTGTTTCTGAGGGTGTTACTTATGCGATCGCAACCGCACCGAACGGATCCGAACGTGCATTCCTTGTAACGGTATACGCAAATCCGACACTTGCATTTGAGAAATCATCTGCAGAGGTTGTGACAGGCGAGACTGTTCTGACAAATGTTACCGTAAATCCGAAGAATACAGAGGTTGTTTATACAGTAACCTGCAATGGCGAGGACGCTGTTTCCAATGATGATTATGTTCTGGTAAGCAATAACGGAAGCTTCAGCTTTGTACCGCTGAAAGCCGGCAAATTCATCATCACAGGAACGGCTACGATCAAGTCTAAGTCAGTAAGCGCTCAGCTGATCGTAAATGCACTTCAGGATGTAGAATCCGTAGGATTCACAGAGGCATCCAAGACACTGTACACAGGACGTACCGATGATCTGGCAAGCCTGATCAAGTGGAATGACGGCAAATCCGATCCTTACAACAAGGAGCTGACCTGGACGAGCGGAGATGAGTCCGTGGCAACTGTAAGCTCCACAGGTATCGTGAAGGCTGTTGCTCCTGGAAAGACTTACATTTATGCAACTGCATACAATGGACTGAAGGCTAAGATCGAGATCGTTGTAAAACAGACTGTAACAGGAATTGAACTTTCTCAGACCAGCTATGAGCTGTGGGAAGGCCAGACAGACTTCATTTCTGCAACACCGAAGCCTGCAACAGCAAACATCAAGTCCATCACCTACTCATCAGATGATGAGAAGATCGCAACGGTTGACACCGAAGGTAAGATCAAAGCGGTTAAGGGCGGATCAACCTACATCAAGGCTACGATCACATGGACAGATGAGGACGGCAAGACAGAGAAGACTGTAACGGCAAGAGCAAGCATCCTGGTAAAAGCACCGGTAACGGATGTTGTGGTTAAGAGAGTTGATACGAATTCCAGCGATACGATTTACTCGAACAGAGTTGGCGAGTCTATCCAGCTGAAGGCTGTTCTGACACCGCAGAATGCATACGATAAGACAATCCTGTGGACGAGTGAGAACAAGGATATCGCAACGGTTGATGAGAATGGTATGATCACAACGGTTGGCAAGGGTACCACATATATCTACGCAAAATGCCTGAGCGGCGGATATGGTCTGGACGGAGCAGGCACACCTGCAGTCGGCATGATCAAGGTAGTCGTTGGAGGAGATACACTTTCCCTTTCCATGACACCGGAGAGATCCGAAGTATATCCGGGCGAGTCTGTAACCTACAAGGCAACGCTGGCTCCGGATACTGCATTCGAGGGCAACGTAACCTACAAGTCTGACAACGCATTTGTAACCATCGATAAGACAGGTGTTGCTACGGTAGCAGAAAATGCAACCGCTGGACTTGCAACGATCACCGCAACGATGACCATGGCTGACGGAAAGACAACATACACCGCACAGTCTCTGCTCTACATCAAGACTCCGGTTAATTCCGTGAAGTTTGAAAAGGAAAAGATGACCATCTATCTGGATGAGGACTACAACTTAGCTCCGATCTTCAATGAGGGACTGAGTATTCCGTCCGATACATCGATCACATGGTCCATCAAGGATCCTTCCATCGTGACGGTTGACAGCTATGGCAAGATGCATGCTGCAAAACTTGGAACAACCTGGGTTTACGCTACGACCTACAACGGAAAGAGAGCAGAAATCCTTGTGAAGGTTATTGCAGCACCGAAGGAGATCAAGCTGAACAAAGAAGTGATCACCTGCTACACAGGCAATGTACAGGATATCAGCTACACCTTCAACCCGACCTACACCACGGAAACTGGTGTAACATGGACAACAAGTGATTCGAAGGTTGCTTACTATGATACTTATACCAATAAGATCATTCCGGTTGGAGGCGGAACCTGCTACATCACAGTAACCGCAAACGACAAACACTTCGGTGTAGTAAGCGACAAGGTTAAAGTAACCGTAAGACAGAAACCGACCGGAATCGTTATGAAGGATTCCAAGCTGTCGAAGAAGGTCGGCAATATGTTCAAGATGAATGCAACCGTACTTCCGGCTAATGCTTTCAACACAGCAGTTTACTGGACCAGCACAAATCCGGCTGTAGCCAGTGTAGATGAGTTCGGTGTTGTTACCTGCCATAAGAAGGGTAGAGCTACCATCATCGCGATCACAGGAAATGGCTACACAGCGAAGTGCAAGGTGAAGGTAACCGGAAAAGCTAAGAAGAAAGGCGTTATGTACGGTATTACCAATGTAGATGGTCTGTTCATCCGCAACAGTGCGAGCCTGCAGGGTCTGCAGCTTGGTCAGTACAACTGCGGCGTATCCGTTACCATCGTTGACAAGATCGGTGAGTGGTACAAGATCAAGTACAATGGCGGATATGCATATGTAAGATCTGCATATGTAACCATCACATCCGACCAGAGTTCAGGCAAGGTTGTAAATGCTTCCAACGGTAAGATCAGCACCGAGACCTGGGTTTACACAGGTGTCGGATACGGAGCAAACACCGTAGCACCGGTTGGTACGAGAGTACTGGTAATCGGAGCAAGCGGAGATTACTATCAGGTACGTTACGGTACAGGTTCTCTTGGAAACGGTTATGTACCGAAGAGCTGTGTAACCCTGGATAAGGGCTTCCGTTACGGCGTATCTACCAAGAAGTATAAGATTGGTGAGAAGGTAAGCTCCACACCTCAGGTAACACTGTTCCGTACAGCAAAGACAAAGAAGAGAGCATATATCTACAACAATGCTACTTCATCCGCTAAGCGTATCGGACGTCTGATGAAGAACACGAGAGTCGTTCTGAACAGCCAGAAGATCAACGGATACTATCAGCTGATCTTTACAAACGGCAGGATCGGTTATGTAAAGAGATCTCAGCTGAAGCTGCTGAAGACAAAGGTTAAAACAAACAAAAATACAGCAAACACCTATGTGAAAGCATATCGCTAAGATCAGGAAAAGATACTACGGTATCGAACCGTGATGGCTGATATGAGATCATAAGGGAAACAATGGAGGACTGCGAAAGCAGTCCTCCATTGTTTCCCAAAATTTTCCGTTTAGAATGACGAAAATTTTGATTGACAACTACGGTAAAAAGTATTACTATTTAACACATAAGAAAAACCGATGAGAAAGAGAAGTAAGTTTTCCATAAAGATACAGAGAGCTGCAGATGGTGGAATTGCAGCACGGCATGGTTTACTGAATGGACTTTCGAGGGCAGCCTGAAATCCGGATCTGGAGAGTAGGCGTTGTCGGGAACCGAACCCGTTATCAATCAGGAGTGTATAGCATGTACATGCAAAGTGGACAGTAGGTCAATTTGAGTGGTACTGCGTTGATAAGATATCAGCGTCTCAGGCAGGATAGCCTGGGACGTTTTTTTTGTCTCGCAGGCGATGCACTGCGAGACAAAAAAACGCTCCGCGTGCATGGATGACCGCAATCCACGGCAGAAAAGGAGAAAGCATAAGTAACTAAAAACATAATTAAATGTGAGTCAACGTACTCAAAGATACATAATGCTAAGCCACAGGTTAAAACCTATGACTTAGCATTTGGTTTATGTCCTTATTTTCAAAAAAAACGAACATTTGTACTTTTTTGCTGCGTATCCTATATACTTTTGAAATGATTTTTGCTATAATGTGCGAAAGGACAGAGCCGAAGGTTTTTCGAAGTGCTCTGCCCGTTTGTGATGTTTAGTGATATTGAGACCTCGAAAAGAGTAGCAGCGATTTTGCCTTTTCGAATTCGTAAAAGGATCCTATGAGGCGATTATCTTGAGAATTTCATTGCGAATCAAATGGTCTCAGATCAAATGAGTTTGTACAGGAATCTATAAAAAAGGTTATTATATAACTGTAATGAAATATTGTTATGAATATAAAAAGGTTTTGATTTTAAAGTATAATTTGAAATAAAATGTTAAAAATGATGTAATTATTCAGCACCCCATTCGCAAAATCGCTGCGATGCAGCTTTCCTTTTGCTCATGTGGTTATCTCGCCATATAAATTTAGCCATAATCGCTCATGCAGGCATGGCATTATGTCTAAATTTGCATGGCTCTGAATAGTTACGATTATTCTAATATAGAAGAGATAGAGAGTATTGCAGACGAATATTTGCAAGCCGCCTGACAAAACTTATGAATATGGAAGCAGGGAAAGTACAAATGAAAAATCGGTTTTGTGACTTTTGAAGTCACACCTTATTGAAATAAGGCTACCGCAATCCCACTGGCTTTAGACGGTGGGTTAAGGTAG
>OLSP01001378.1_pt1 | contig 22366 bp, 17 predicted proteins | sample 1672941 | NCBI WGS metagenome assembly OLSP01 (sample SAMEA3136739, study PRJEB25190) | human gut metagenome | reverse complement strand
GTTCGGAGCTTTGCTCCTTCGACTGGGGGCTATGATTCGTCCGACCGCAAGCGGTCGCTTCCTCCGTCACCTGCACTCGTCTTATTGCACAACAACGAGACGTGTAACCCTCTGTAGGGGCGCACGGCGAGTATCGAGTGGGAGGGCGTCCGTTGTAGAACGGCAAAACGAGTAATCGGGACACTGTACCCCCTTAACGGGGACGGACACTCAGATCGAGCGTCCCTATATAGAGACGTAACTAAGATGCGGTCTTGCTTTGACACGTACCGCGCCACCCGTTTTGCCTTAGATGGAGTAAATCCCTCCGTGGCAATTCTCAAACCTCCACGTGGAAAATGAAAAATCTCCACGTAGGCGCGAAATAAAACTTCGGAGGAATCAAATGATATGTCCGAGGAAATGATTCTCGTCTACGTGGAGATTTTTCTTTTCCTCCGTGGAGATTTTCGATTTTCCACGGAGGCTTTGCGGAGTTGTTGTTAGCTTTTAGCGATTAGCTGTTGTCTAGAGATCCTAGTGCCACTAGTAGCACTAGGATCTCTAGAAACTCTAGACAAAGTCTCTCTAATCTCTAACTTCTAGCCTCTAATCTTTTGTTTCCCGCTTTACAGTCTGGTGAAGAGACTTTTATCGGACAGCAATACTTTCCAAACGAATAGGGGGGAGCAGGACTACTCTCCTACTCCCCCCCTTATTCATCTTGAGGTTATAAACTTATGTGTGTAGCTCTACAGGAGATCGTCGCCGATGTCGTGGCGGTAATTCTTGCCCTCGTAAAGTGTCTGCGTGGCGGTGCGATAGCATGCCTCTTGAGCCTCCTGGATGGTAGTGCCTCGTGCCGTGATAGCGAGGACGCGTCCTCCGTTGGTTACTACGTGTCCCTCTTTGTCTAGCGTAGTGCCTGAGTGATAAATGCGTATACCCTCTACAGGATTGGGCAGCTGGATCGGGAAGCCCTTGTCGTAATGTCCAGGATACCCCTTGGAAACGAGGACGAGTGTCATAGCCACCTCGGGAGAGATCTCTAGATCGTAGCGGGCTACCTGACCCGTCGCCATAGCGATGAGTAGCTCGAGGAAGTCGCTCTCGATGCGTGGCAGCACCACTTCGGTCTCGGGATCGCCTAGACGGCAGTTGTACTCGATGACGTAGGGATCGCCCGCTACATTCATCAGTCCGATGAAAAGGAAACCGACATACTGTATACCCTCCTCTTGCAAGCCCTCTAGCGTAGGACGTATGATGCGCTCCTCGACACGCTGCATAAAGGCTTCATCGGCAAAAGGTACGGGGCTAACGGCTCCCATACCGCCCGTGTTGGGTCCAGTGTCTCCATCACCGACACGCTTATAATCCTTGGCAACGGGTAGGACGCAGTAGTCGGTACCATCAGTAGCAACGAAGACGGAGCACTCGATACCCTCGAGAAACTCCTCGATGACGATGCGCTGACCACGACTGCCATAGAGACCGCTGAAGAGTTGACCTAGTCCCTCCTCCGCTTCCTCACGATCTTGGCAGATGAGGACTCCCTTGCCAGCAGCTAGACCGTCAGCCTTGAGGACAAAGGGAGCCGATAGCTGATCGAGAAATTCCTCCGCCTCCTCGATGTCTTGAGGTCCGAAGGTCTCGTAACTTGCCGTCGGTATGCCGTGACGACGCATGAACTCCTTGCTGTACTCCTTGCTACCCTCTAGATGAGCACCTGACTTGTCGGGTCCAACGATGAGCAGGTCTGGATGGCGTGCATCTTCCTGCAGGTAGTCAACGAGTCCATCGACAAGCGGAGCCTCGGGACCGCAAACGAGGAGCGTGACCCCATGTGAGGTGATAAACTCGCTCACCGCCTCATGCTTGGCGGGATTGAGCTCAGGGACATTGGTACCATAAGCAGCGGTACCCGCATTGCCTGGAGCTATGTAGAGCTTCCTGAGTAGCTTGCTCTCAGCTATGGCTGCAGCCATAGCGCACTCGCGCCCACCGCTACCAAGGAGGAGGACGGTCTGAGGAGCTTTTACCATTTCGATCTTAGCGTACTTCATAAATTCAGCGTCTGTAGACTTCTTCTCGTCTTGCTTTGTGTTGGGATAGATAAGGCTCATAGGTGTTCGAGGAAGTAACGAGTTATGACATGGTTGAGGTGCACACGGTCGGGTCCGATGACGTTGTGCTTATGCCCTGGATAGTAGTAGAGGTCGGGATAGGTCTGAGCATCTACACACGCCTTGACAAAGGCTTGCGCATGCTGCCATACGACCACATTGTCGGAGGTGCCGTGGATGAGGAGGAGACGCCCCTGGAGGTCTTTGGCACGCTCGATGAGGTTGTTTTGCTGATAGCCCTCGGCATTGTCCTGAGGCGAGTCGTTGTACCGCTCGCCATACATGATCTCGTAGCGAGACCAGTCCATAACGGGGCCACCAGCGACACCTACCTTAAAGGTCTCAGGGTGCGTAAGCATCAGGTTGGTAGTCATAAAGCCTCCGAAGCTCCACCCGTACACACCTATGCGATTGCGATCTACATAGGGAAGGCTCTGGAGATACTCGACACCCTTCATCTGATCGGCCATCTCAGCTGTACCGAGCTGACGATGTACGACCTGCTCGAAGGCGGCACCTCGCTGGGCGCTACCACGGTTGTCGACCGTAAAGATGATGTATCCTTGCTGCGCCATGTAAATGTCCCAGCCCGAGGCGCCCCACTGTGGCGTATTGGTGACTAGCTGGGCATGTGGACCACCATAGACGTAGACGATGGCGGGGTACTCCTTCATCTCGTCAAAGTCTGATGGTGTGATGAGACGATAGTAAAGCTCGGTCTTACCATCAGCCGCTAGGAGCGTGCCGACGGTGATGTTGGGCATATCAAGCTTGACCCAAGGGTCAGGCGCTTGGTGTATCAGGCGGAGCTGCAGCCCGTTATTATCGTGGAGCATGACAGAGCGTGCGATGGTAGCACTCTGCAGCTGGTCTATATAGTACTGCTTGTCGGGACTAAAGGTAGCTTCGTGTGTTCCTGCTACCTTGCTCAGCTGTATGGTACGTCCACGCTTGAGGTCGCTCGCGAAGATGTGTCGCTCGAGTGGTGAGGGGTAGGCAGCTTGGTAGTATATGCGCTCGCCCTTGGGGTCGAAGCCGTAGATGTCGGTCACCTCGCCCTCCATGTCGGTGAGCTTGCGGATCAGCTTGCCTGTGCTACTATAGAGATAGAGCTGGCGATAACCCTCACGACGGGACTCCCAGACGAACTGCTCGCCTTGGCTCCCAGGGACAAACATCATCGGGCGCTGTGGCTCGACATAGTGCGCATCAGTCTCCTCAAAGAGCGTCTCAACGTGCGCTCCTGTCTGGGCATCGTAACCATTGAGGAAGAGATGGTCTTGCCCTCTATTCAGCTCGGCTATGTAAACCTTCTTGCTGTTGGGGTGCCATGCCACGTTTGTCAAGTAATGCTCAGGGTCACCACCTGTAGCTAGGTAAGTGGTCTGCTGATCCTCTATATGGAAGACTCCTAGCGTCACATGGTGCGAAGGCGTACCCGCCATCGGATAGCGAACGGGCTGGACGACCGCTTTGTGCGGTGTCATATCGACGATGGGATAAGGTGCGACCATCGACTGATCCATACGGTAGAAAGCTAGCTGACGACTATCGGGACTCCAGAAGAGTCCTCCGTCGATGCCGAACTCGTTCTGGTGAACAGACTCGCCATAGACGACTGCAGCCTCAGCCTCGTCTGTAGCAACCAGCATAGGAGCTTGAGGCGCACTGCCAGCAGACTGTATGGTGTAGATCAGGAGCGTACCCTCTTCGCTCTTGACTGCTAGATTACGTTCGTTAGGACTGAGCAGCGAGGCACGTTTTTCGGTCTTACCCGTGGCGAAGTATCCGACGATTTGCTTTTGCTCTACATCTATTAGGTAGAGCCCCTTGGAGAGCTCCACCTCTAGGTAGTGGCACTGCGGGGTGAAGTCGTAGGCGATCAGCGGGTAGAGCTTGTCGGTGTCATCGTAAGGCTTGAGGAGCTGGACAAGCTCGTCCTGCGTGAGGACGGTCTGCACCTGTTCTCGCGTCGGGGTGTAAACTCGTAGGCTCCGATAGTCGCCACCATCTACCGTGTAGGTGTAGCCACTCTGTAGCCAAGCAAGCCCATAGACAGGCTGCGGGTAGAAATCTGAGCGGAAGGTCTTGCCTCCATAAGTGACAGTCTCAAGGTCTAATGGTTGCTTCGTCTGTCCCTGCAGGACCGATGTGAGCGTTAGCGTAAGAGCTCCGAAGAGCCATAGGGCGTAGTGACGCAGTGTGCTATTCATAGATCAGTATGGAGTGATAGATGTTACTTATTCGTTGTCGTTTGCTTCAGCTTTATGGACGAAGGTCTCATCGCTGCCGAAGGTTTGGATGTTGGCTCTGTAGCCAGAGCTAGAGGAGCCTGCGGGGTGTGGTCTTTTCGTGCGCTGTGTGCCACGATGCGCAGACTTATCGTAAGGCTTTTCGTAGGACTTGCCGCCCCGTCCCTTACTATAAGCGGGTTTGTCATAGGCGGCTCGATGTCTGCGGGGTTCTTGCCCTTTACCACGGCGGAAGGCTTCAGCCGGCTCTCTCCGCTGCAGAGCTTCTTCACGCTGAGCGATCTGCTCTTTGTACTCCTTATGCTTACCCTCAAAGAGCGTATAGCCACGCAACTCGCAAGGTAGCGATCCATTGTACAGCTCCTCGCGCAGATCGTGCTTGAGTCCGATCGCGTGAAAGTGCTCTACCTGATGAGCGATGATCCACGCTTGAGCTCCAGCAAACTGGAACTTGAGCGTACGACCGATCATACTATAGAGCTGCTCGAGGTCGTAGTCTGAGAGACGCTCCCCGTAAGGCGGGTTCATCACGAGCAGACACTTAGGATCAGTCTCCGCCTCGGGGTGTGGCAGATGCTGATCAGCGAAGTCGCCCACAGAGAGATCTATGTAGCGAGACATACCCGATCGGGTGACATTGCGCTTAGCCTTGGCAATAGCTTGAGGCGAGAGGTCAGAGCCGTAGATGTGGTAGTCGAAGGAGCGCTCCGAGGAGTCGTCATTGTACACCTCGCTGCAGAGCTCACTGTCGAAGTCTGGCCACCGCTCGAAGGGGTAGCTCTCACGGTAGATGCCTGGAGGCGTACCCGTAGCGATCAAGGCAGCCTCCACGAGGAAGGTACCTGACCCGCAGAAGGGATCCATCAGATCGCACTGCCCGTGCCAGCCCGCCTTGAGGAGGATGCCCGCTGCCAGTACTTCGTTGATAGGAGCACGATCCTGCTCCATACGATAGCCCCGCTTGTGCAGGCTCTCGCCCGAAGAGTCTAGACAGAGCGTCACATGCTGCTCAGCAATATGTAGGTGGAAGATCAGCTGCGGGTTAGAGAGCTTGACCGAGGGACGCTTCGTGCCACCCGTTTGCTCTCTAAAGTAATCGACGATAGCGTCTTTCGTCTTATAGACGACGTAGCGACTATGCTTGAAGGTCGATGAGTAGACCACAGCATCGACCGCAAAGGTCATATCGGCCGTGAGCCATTGGCTCCAGTCAAAGTTTAGCAGCGTCGTGTAGAGGATGTCTATATCCTCCGCATCAAACTCATAGATAGGTCTCAGCACCTTAAGTGCTGTGCGGAGGTACAGATTGGACTTGTAGAGCATCTTAAGATCTCCTTCGTAAGAGACCATGCGACGTCCTATCTGTATATTGTCTGCACCGAGGGCTGTCAATTCTTGTTCCAGTACTGGCTCCAGCCCTGGGAGCGTCTTGGCGATCATGGGAAAGGTCTTCGTCATGCTTTATAAGTCGGTTCTAGCTGTAAAAGTACAAAATAAACGGCTAACGAGCTACCGTATGTAGCTCCGTGCATCCCTCAAAAGGATCTGATAATGTAGGTGTGAAGGTGATCTCCGCCCAGCGACGAGTCTGTGGCGTGAGCTGGTAGTCAGCGCTGCGACACACACCGACCAGCCACAGCGTGGTGCCTGTATGGTTGTCAATGAGTTGCACCGTAGCCGCTCTGCGTGAGGGTAGCACCTTAGCGTCGCGTAGGAGCTTCGCTAGCTGCTTGCGCCCTTTCATGCCCAGCGGTACGACCCATTGCTCACCATCGGTAGAGGCGCTAAGCTGTAGTTGAGGCATTGCTGCTCGAAGCTGGTCGTAGTCGACCAAGTAACTGTAAGGCGTAAGCGTCCGAGTCGCAGGCGGTGACATCTCCGAGCAGTCGTGTACCGCTATCTCTATCGATCCTAGCGGGTGATCCAGCACGGCTCCCGCTTGCCAACTCTCGATAGCTGGTAGCTCTAGGCAAAAGTTGGTCGCCTGCTCCAGGCGCGCTAGGGTCTCACTCGTCGTGCCTATCAGATAGCCACGATAACGCTCTATGATCCCCCTGCGGCCCTCGTAGCGAGCATAGCTGTCGGCACGCTCAGACTTTGTGCAGTCCATCAGAAGTTGCTGTAGCACCAAGCGGTCGCAGTCGATCGCTGCGAAGTGGCTATAGAGGAGTGCAAGCGGAGCTATCTGCTGACGGAGCCATGCGATCCCTAGCGGCAGACTGTCATCTGCGGGGAGGGTACTCTTTATATAGTAGTCCTGCAGCTGCTCCAAGTCACGCAGGATATGGATCGTCGAGGCGACCGCCTGGTCAAAGGAGGGGTTAAGCTGGTCAAAGAGTGGACGCAACGTATGCCGGACGAAGTTGCGCCTTATGGTTGTGTCCGCATTCGTCGAGTCTGTCACAAAAGGCTGCTCAGCGATACGTAAGAAGTCATAGATAAGTCGAGGCGGTGTGTCTATGAGCGGACGAATATACTTACCCTCCTCACGGACAGGAAGCATACCTCGCAGTCCCCGTACCCCTGCCCCTTGGGAGAGGTTGATTAAGAGTTGCTCCACATTGTCCTCCAGATGATGCCCCAATGCGATACACTGCGCATCATACCGCACATACAACTCGTCAAAGAAGTCGTACCTCAGCTCTCGCGCCGCCATCTCTACGCTCACCCCTTTGTGCGCAGCCGCATAGCCATAAGTGTCAAAAGAGGCTCGCTCTAGTGTCACCCCCAGCTTGTCACAAAGCTCTGCGACAAAGGCCTCGTCACGATCACTCTCCTCCCCTCGCAGGTGAAAGTTGCAATGCACCGCTACACAGCGGTACCCTAAAAGCAAAAGCCCCCACAGAAGTGCCGTCGAGTCGGCACCTCCGCTGAGGGCTATGATGACCACCCGCTGGCTCTGTCGGTCTAGCAGATCATACTGCTCGATCGTGCGACGCATCTGATGCACCAAAGCATGATTGAGTAGCGTACGTCGCTGAGACACAGTGCGAGAGAGAAATAAATGTCGTAAAGGGAGAAAACGGGCGATAGAGCATCCGAAGAGTCTAGTCGCCAGAAGTGGAGATCTACTTGTCCGCTTGATCCTTGCTAGAGGTAGCCTTCTTTGTAGCAGTCTTCTTAGTAGTCGTCTTCTTAGCTTCCTTCTTCTTTGTATCAACCTGCTCATCTGTGAGCTCTACTGGCTCCTCCTCAATGTCTGGGTCGATGAGTACACGTCCGCAATACTCGCAGACGATGATCTTGTTGTGTAGCTTGACCTCTAGCTGACGCTGTGGCGGGATATGGTTAAAGCAACCACCGCACGCCTCACGCTCTACAGGTACGACAGCCAGTCCATTGGTAGCGCCCTTGCGCAGACGTTGGAACGCCTTGAGTACACGCTCATCGATCTGCGCCTCCAGCTCGTTGGCACGATCACGGAGCTGCTCCTCCTCGATGCGAGTCTCAGCTATGATCTGCTCCAGCTCCTCACTCTTGGCCTGATGATCCTCCTCACGCTCCTTGATACGCTCTTGGAGCTTGGCGATGTCATCCTTGCGACCTTGTAGCTCTGCGTTGAACTCACGGATATGCTTCTGTGCTAGCTGTATCTCAAGCTCTTGGAACTCAATCTCGCGCGACAGATGCTCATACTCGCGGTTGTTGCTCACTGCATTGAGCTGCTCCTTGAGTGCCTCGAGCTTATCGTTTGCCGTAGCGATCTTTTGATTCTCACCACTGACCGACTGTGAGAGCTTCTTGGCAGCAACGTTGTACTTCTCTAAGCGTGTCTTCAGTCCCTCGATTTCGTCCGCTAGATCTTCGATAGCTTGGGGTAGCTCGCCTCGTAGTAGTTTGATCTTGTCAATACTGGTGAGCGTCTCCTGTAGACGCTTGAGGGCGATGAGCTTCTCCCGGATACTACGCTCGGCTACTTCGTGGGTCGTTGTATTAATGCTCATAGATGGTATTGCTTAGAAATAGTGAATAGGATTCGTGTCAGCATCTGACATATGGATGACAAAGTTACGATATTTATCCGACAATGCATCATAGAGCATCGTGCGCGTACACTGCTCACTCTCGAAGTGTCCTAGCGTAATCAGCCAGAGACGACCCTGCACGTCGAGATAGTCGTTGTACTTTGCCTCACCTGTGATATAGACCTCTGCGCCTGAGTTCATAGCCTCACCGATGAACTCGTGACCACCGCCACTACCGCCACAGAGTGCTATGCGTCGGATCGGCTGCGTGGGAGGATTTGAGTAGGCGATGCGCTCCACGGCTGGCAGTGTAGCTAGATGCTCGAGCAGCTCCTGCGGTGTCAGCGCACTGGGCAGTTCGCCTATGACCCCTAGCCCACTCGTCGGGTGATCCATCACGATCGGGATCACCTCATAAGCTGGCACCTCATAGGGGTGCGTTGCTACGAGCGTCGTCACTGCTTGCGATAGTCGCTCCTGTGGCACGAGCACGGAGATCATCTCCTCCTCGACCGCCTCCATAGCGCCATGCGTACCAATGGTCGGATGCGTCTCTGAGCCTGGACGGAAGCGCCCTACCCCCGAGCAACTATAACTACAGCCGGTGTAACCGCCTAGAGAACCAATGCCCGCCTCCTCGTATGCGCTACGTAACGCATCAGCGTGGCTGTGCGGGATGAAGGTCTGCAACTTGTAGAAGCGTCCCCGCTGAGGCATCATCGGTCGCCTACCCTCACGCTTGAGACCGATCAAGTTGGCCAGATAGTGATTCACCCCCTGCGTCGTCTCATTGTCTGCCGAAGTGTGACAGGCGTAGATAGCGATATTGTTTCTCAGGGCAAAAGCCACGCAACGCTCCTGATAGGTCGCGGGCGTGATTCGCTTAAGCCCTCGAAAGAGGATCGGATGGTGCGATATGAGCAGGTTACACCCACGCTGCAGGCACTCCTCGAGTACCGCCTCGGTCGTCTCCACAGCCAGCATAATACCACGCAGCGGCTGCGTCACATCGCCCACCTGAAGACCCGAGTTGTCGTAGCTCTCCTGATAGCTCAGCGGAAAGCACGCCTCTACCGTACGAACTACATCTCCTATCGTGACCATAAGGACTCCTTATATATTATAGTGTCTCCCGCACCGTCAGGTGTAGCTCATCGAGCTGCTCCGACTCTAGTCGTGCAGGCGCATCGATCATCACATCACGGCCCGAATTGTTCTTTGGGAAGGCGATACAGTCACGTATCGAGTCCAGCTCAGCCATGAGCGATACCCAGCGATCCAGTCCGAAGGCGATACCACCATGAGGAGGTGCGCCATACTTAAAGGCATTCATCAAGAAGCCAAACTGCTCCTCGGCCCGCTCCTTCGTAAAGCCTAGTGCCGCAAAGACTCTCGCCTGTAGCTCCGCATCGTGGATACGGATAGAGCCACCGCCTACCTCGACACCATTGATTACCATATCGTAAGCATCAGCACGGACGCTACCTGGGTCGCTCTCGAGACGATCCTGATCCTCAGGCTTCGGTGCCGTAAAGGGGTGGTGCATGGCATAGTAGCGCTGCGTCTCCTCGTCCCACTCGAGTAGCGGGAAGTCGACCACCCAGAGACACTCATAGTGTCCAGGCTTCATCAGCCCCAGCTCAGAAGCGATGTGTAGACGTAACGTACCCAGCTGCTTCTGTGCTGGACGCTTGTCCCCAGAGATCAGGAAGGCTATGTCGCCAGGCTGCATAGACAGCTGATCGGCCAGAGCTTTCAGTTGGTCGGCCGTGAGGAACTTGTCGAAGCTACTCTTCATCGTCCCATCAGGCTGATAGCGCAACCAGAGCAACCCCTTGGCACCCACCTGTGGACGCTTGACAAAGTCGGTCAGCTGGTCGATCTGCTTACGTGTGTAGTCCGCCTTGCCCGTGACCACGATAGCACCGATATAGGCTGCACTATCGACCACGCCAAAGCCATGACCCTGTATCGTCTCCGTCACCTCTGCGATCTCCATGCCGAAGCGCAGATCGGGCTTGTCGCTACCATAGCGATCCATAGCCTCGTACCAAGTCATACGACGTAGTGGTGTGGGGAGGTCAATGCCACGAATCTCCTTAAATAGGTGCTTCGCCAGCCCCTCGAAGGTACTCAAGATGTCGTCCTGCTCCACGAAGCTCATCTCGCAGTCTATCTGCGTAAACTCCGGCTGACGGTCAGCACGCAGATCCTCATCTCTAAAGCACTTCACGATCTGGAAGTAGCGATCCATACCCGCTACCATCAGCAGCTGCTTGAAGGTCTGTGGCGACTGGGGTAGTGCGTAAAACTGTCCTGGGTTCATACGACTAGGCACCACGAAGTCTCGCGCTCCCTCGGGCGTCGAACCGATCAGCATCGGTGTCTCGATCTCTAGGAAGTGGAGCCCATCGAGATAGCGTCTTGTCTCCATCGTCATACGGTGACGCAGCTCTATATTGCTCAGCACCGGTCTACGACGTAGGTCTAGGTAGCGGTACTTCATACGCAGGTCATCGCCACCATCGCTCACATCCTCGATCGTAAAGGGAGGCGTGTCAGCACGGTTCAGCACCTCCATACGATCTGCTAGGATCTCGATCTGTCCCGTGGGGATCTTCTCGTTGACACTGCTGCGCAGACGTACGGTACCCGTCACCGCCAGCACCCACTCACGTCCCACCTCACTGAGGAGTCCCTGATGCGACTCATCAAAGAAGATCTGCGTAATGCCATATCTATCACGTAAGTCGAGGAAGGTCATAGCTCCCATACGACGAATCTTAGCGACCCAACCCGCGAGCGTCACCTGCTGTCCCTCGTCAGAGGCACGCAGAGCTCCACACGTATGCGTTCTGTACATAATCTGATGCTACCTATTTCTATATCTATCTTTTTTAGCTTGTATCGCAGAGACCGATACGCTATGCGCCAGCCTCCACTAGCACAAAAGTACACAAAAACAAGCACATCGCGGGTGGAGGCTAGAAGTTAGAGATTAGATCCTAGGAGCACTAGTGCCTCTAGTGCCACTAGCTCCACTAGGAGCACTAGCCCTAACCTCTAATCTCTAACTTGTAATCTCTAATCCCCACGTGGCTATTCGTAATCCTCCACGTGGAGAATAAAAAATCTCCACGTAGGCGAGAAACATTTCCTCGGACATATCATTTGATTCCTCCGAAGTTTTATTTCTCGCCTACGTGGAGATTTTTTCTTACTCACGTGGAGATTTCAGATTTTCTACGTAGCTATTCGATCATACGCCCCTTTTCACCAAAACCTCCCCTACGCTTCTTCAGACAAGCTAGAGCAGCAGCAGGCTGATTGCCATAAAGGCCATACCCCCGATGAGTCCATAGAGTGCCGTGTGGTGGTGACCAAACCGCTCCGCAGCCGGGAGTAGCTCGTCAAAGGAGATGTACACCATAATACCCGCAATCACCGCAAAGCAGCAGCCCATCACCGTCGGGGTCAGGAAAGGACGCAAGAGCAAGAAGCCCAGCAGTCCACCGATAGGCTCGGCTAGACCCGAGGCGAGCGAGAGAAAGAATGCTTTGCGCTTATTGCCCGTGGCGTGGTAGATAGGGATAGCCACCGAGATACCCTCCGGGATGTTGTGCAGCGCAATAGCGATAGCTATCGGCAGTGCTAGGGAGAGATCGGTCAGCGCAGACATAAAGGTGACCATACCCTCGGGGAAGTTGTGGATAGCGAGGACTATCGCCGTAACCATACCAGTACGCAGCAAGCTCTGCTCGTGCGCTGTCGTCTGGTCGGGGCCCTCCTGAAGGCTTTGCACCTCACTCTGGTCGGGCAACTCGTGAGGGTTTTCCGCCTCAGGGATCAGTCGGTCAATGATACCAATCAGCGCCACCCCCGCGAAGAAAGCAAGCGTAGCATAGAGCGTCGCTAGTCGCTCTCCATAAAGTGGCGTCATCGTTGTCTCGGCAGAGCGAAAAAGCTCCACAAAAGAGACATAGACCATCACGCCCGCCGAGAAGCCTAGCGAGACCGACAGGAAGACACGGTTGGTGCGCTTGGTAAAGAAGATCAGAGCACTCCCGATGCCAGTAGAGAGACCAGCCCAGAGGGTGATCAGGAAAGCATAAAAGACCTGTGTACTGCTCGTGTCTAGTAGCATAAGCGTCTAGAGCTAGAACCAGTGAATGCGCTTGAAGAGCCAGAAGGCGATCGCTGAGAAGATCAAGCAGACCACCATAATCCCTATAAAGGCCCACGACTGCTCAGCCCAGGGCAGATCAACGTTCATACCATATAGTGAGGCGACCAACGTAGGGAGCATCAGGATCATCGAGATACTAGTCATACGGCGCATGATCGTATTGATATTGTTGTTGATGATCCCGCCGAAAGCATCCATCGTCCCATTCATCAAGTCGCTGTACACATTGACCATACTATAAGCCTGATTGAGCTCGATGGCAACGTCCTCCGCTAGGTCAGCATCATACTGATCATAGTGGCTCACCTTAAAGCGTCCGATGACCGTCTCGTTACCACGTATCGAGGTGTTGAAGTAAACCAAGCACTTCTGCAGACGCATCATCTGTAGGAGGTCTTCGTTGCGGATGCTCTTCTCCAGTGCCTCCTCGGTCTCTAGGATTAGGAAGCTGATCTGCTTCAAGTATTTGAGAAACCATACGGCCGAGCTCATAATGAGTCGAAGGATAAAGTCTATATCCGTATCGACCGATATACCCTTGCGCTGGTTATGCTTGATGAAGTCGGGAATAAGGTCCGTGCGGTGGTAGCAGATGGTGACGACAAGCTGCTTCTCAAGGTTCGAGATAACACCGATGGGGACCGTGTTGTAAGGGGTCGTGCCCTCAGGGGTCTCAATCGGGATACGTATGATGGTGAGTCGCCAGCCATCCTCCTCCTCCGTACGAGGGCGCTCATCGCTATCCGCTGTATCTCCGATGAAGCCGTCGGGGATGCCCAGTTCGTCGCAGAGGTAGTCTATATCCTCCGAGGTGGGCTGTACCACTTTGATCCACGTATGTGGCTCTAGGGTGTCGACTTGAGTAAACTGCTGCTTGGGTAGGTAAAACTTCCGCATAATATCTATGGCTCTTAAGGGGTAATTGGTAGAGGGTAAAACTTAAGAAACCTCCTGCTCCTATGCGGTACCTAGTCAAGTAGATCTAGGCGTTGGGATACCCTAGGCAGACGCTAGGGCGTAGGCTCCGCAGTAGAGGAGGTCTACACGAGAGACTTCGAGGCTCACTCGGCGGTAAGGAGTCGTCCATAACGATTCTAGGGATTAATACGTTTACGTGATCAGTGAAATGAAGGAGCATGACCGGCAGACCTATACAGTAACTATGTATAAGTGGTCGCCCCACGCCTCTACCCCACAAAGGTACGAAAATTAGAGAGACGTCCCCCTGTAGGGACGCACGATCTGTGCGTCCGTCCCCAAACCAGCCATGACCGATAACAACTTAACGCTGTCTTGCTTGGACACAACGGACGCCCTCCGACTCAACACGATCGTGTGTCCCTACAGGGTGCCGTCTCTCTAATTTTCGTACCTTTGGAGTTGTAAGTTTTACCCGTGAGACAAAGGTCTCACCTTTATGTAAAGAACCTCTATCGCATTATGAGCAACGAAATGACTGATCAGACTTTATCAACCCAAGAGCAGCCTATGGACATCGCTGAGCGTGCTGCCGACAATATCCGCGCCCTAGCTATCTCGATGGTCGAGCGCGCTAAGAGTGGCCACCCCGGTGGGGCTATGGGCGGAGCGGACTTTATCCAGGTCCTCTTCTCCGAGCAACTGCGCTATGACCCACGCCACCCGGAGCACCCCGCACGGGATCGCTTCTTTATGGATCCTGGCCACATGTCGCCAATGCTCTACGCACAGCTCGCATTGGCGGGATTCTTTACGATGGAGGAGCTGGCAGCCTTCCGCTCGTGGGGCAGTCCTACGCCTGGACACCCGGAGCTTTGTCGTAGCCGCATGATTGAGAACACGAGTGGTCCGCTGGGACAGGGACACACCTACGCTGTGGGTGCCGCCATTGCAGCGAAGTTCCTCAAGCACCGTCTTGGTGACACGCTGATGCCACAGCGCATCTACGCATTTATCTCTGACGGTGGTATCCAAGAGGAGATCAGTCAGGGGGCGGGACGCATTGCGGGCGACCTAGGGCTGGACAACCTGATTATGTACTACGACTGCAACGACATACAACTCTCAACGCGTGTCGAGGATATCACGGCTGAGGACGTTGTGGCTAAGTATGATGCGTGGGGCTGGAACGTCTTTGAGGTGCCAGGTAACGTCCCTGAAGCGCTGAGTCAGGTGCTACAAGACGCTATCGAGACTTCTGAAGAGACGGGTGCCCCGACGCTTATCATCGGCTATACCAATATGGCTTACAAGGCGGTCGACGAGGAGGGTAATCCGCTGGCTAATCTGATCGCAACGCATGGCCAACCGATCTCTAAGGCGGGAGCTTCGTATGCTAAGACGATGGAGGCGCTGGGTGCTGACCCGGACAATCCTTTTACCATATATGAGGATGTGGCAGCCTTCTACGCTGAGCGTCGTGAGGAGTTGATCGCCTACTGGGACGGTCAGTACAAGATCCAGGAGCAATACAAGACGGCGCACCCTGATCAGGCTAAGCTCTATGATCGCTGGTTTGCTGCAGAGCCTACCTACGATGTGGCTTGGCAGGAGATCGCTCAGAAGGCTAATCAGGCTACTCGTGCCGCCTCGGCAACGGTACTGAGCGAACTGGCGAAGCGGGTGGACAATATGATCGTTGCCTCTGCCGACCTCTCTAATTCGGACAAGACAGACGGCTATCTCAAGGGCACCAAAGCACTCGAGGCAGGCGACTTTTCTGGCAAGTTCCTCCAGGCGGGTGTCTCGGAGCTTACGATGGCAGCACTCTGCGTGGGTATCACCCTGCATGGCGGTATGCGTGCAGCGTGCGGTACCTTCTTTGTCTTCTCAGACTATATGAAGCCTGTCGTTCGTATGGCGGGGCTGATGGAGCAACCAGTCATCTTCATCTGGTCGCACGACTCCTTTAGAGTTGGTGAGGACGGACCGACGCATGAGCCGGTCGAGCAGGAGGCGCAGATACGTCTCCTCGAGCATCTGCACAATCACTCGGGTCGTCGTGCCCTACAGGTGCTACGCCCAGCCGATGTGCATGAGGCTACGGTCGCCTGGCAGATGGCTATGGAAAACCTCCACACGCCGACGGCTCTCATCTTCTCTCGCCAAAACATCCAAGACTTACCTAATCCCACTTATGAGCGTGCTTGCCAGTTGAAGTATGGTGCTTACGTGGTCTCTGATACGACACCTGCGGGTGAGACACCCGACCTGACGCTCATCGCCTCGGGTAGTGAGGTGAGCACGCTGGTACAGGCTGCTGAGCTACTTAAGGACAAGGGGTACAAGCTACGCATCGTCTCGGTACCGAGCGAAGGACTCTTCTTCGATCAGCCTGAGGCATATCGTGAGAGCGTGATCCCCACCGAGGGTGCGCGCTTCGGTCTGACCGCTGGGCTACCTGTGACGCTCCTCCGCCTAGTCGGTGATATGGAGCATATCCACGGGTTGGAGAGCTTCGGCTTCTCCGCTCCCTACACGGTGCTGGACGAGAAGCTCGGCTTCACCGCTGAGGCGGTGGCACAGCGTATCGAGGAGCTTTGCCGCTAGTGAACGCTAAGCTACGATAGCTATGGGACTATTCTCACGCTTCAAGAAGTCAAATAAAAAGTCTCCTGTCTCAACCGAAGAGGTTGAGCAGGAGACGACTGATGCCACGCAAGAGGTAGGGCAGGTAGCGGAGCAAGCGAGCGAACAGGTGTCTGAGCCTAGGGCAGATACGCTCAAGGCGAACACGCTGAAGTTTGATGCGCTTCGTGCGCTTAGGATTGGCGAGGTGGACTTTGCGATACGCGCTCTGCGCACTTCGCTGGAGGAGATTGACGACCCTGAGTGTCGCCTTTACCTAGCGCAGGCTTTGCAGCGCAAGCCCGACTTAGCGGGTTCGATGGCTGAGCTGACCACCATACTAGAGGCGTACCCTGACTATCCTGTGGCTCTCTACGAGGCGACCAAGGTCTCGAACGGGCTGGACCAGCACAGTGAGACGATTGCCTACGCTGAGCGCGCCTTAGCGACGGAGCTGGAGACGGCACAGCAAGCTGAGCTATACCGTATGAAAGCTCAGGCGCAGCTGGCTCTAAGCGAGTCTGAGCAAGCACTTGCAACCATCGACCAAGCACTACAACTGACAGACGAAGTGCCACTCTACTGGCTCATCAAGGTGAAGGTGCTGATAGCACTGGAGCGTTGGGAGGAGGCTTTGGCGGTTGCTCTGGAGACGGCAGAGAAGTTCCCCGAGGAGGAGCGAGCCTACCTCTACGAAGGTTTGATCGCTTACCACGAGGGCGACAAGGAGCGTGCTGAGCGGGCTTTCCGACAAGTTGTGGAGACGGATCCTTTCAACGTGGAGGGCTACATGCACCTGACGCATCTCGTGGAGGAGCTGCGGGGCAAGGAGGCTGCGGCCAATGAGATGGAGCAGGCTATGGAGATGATCCCCCAGCCGACCCGAGCGCTCCTCGATTATGCAGCCCGACTATACAAAGAGTGCGACCGCACGGAGCTGTACGAGGGTGTGCAGCAACTACTGGCAGAGCTTCCTGAGAATGCTGAGACGCAGACGGGTGAGGTCAACTTCGCCAATCTGTACGCTGGTGGCTTTTACTAGAAAAGACGAACGCTATGTCAGCCAAGCAACGCAAGTGGTACGTCGTATGGGAGGGTTATCGGCCAGGCATCTATGATGATTGGCAGGACTGCAAGATGCAGGTCGAGGGCTTCCAAGGGGCTAAGTATAAGTCCTACCCCACGGCAGAGCAAGCGCAGGAAGCCTTAGAGCTAGGCTACGATGAGGGGCGCAAGTTGGGACAACAGCATCGTGTCGCTAAGCCACAGGGCAACCAGCTACAAGTGCAGCACAGTGTGGAGCAAGCGCCTGATCAACTTATCGGCGACAAGGTGGCGCCAAAAGGCTTCCTCAACCACTCGATAGCTGTCGATGGCGCCTGCTCGTCCAATCCAGGCGTGACGGAGTATCGTGGTGTCTACACCTTTAGCCATGCGGAGCTCTTTCGGGCAGTGATCCCGTGGGGTACGAACAACATTGGCGAGTATCTGGCCATCGTGCATGCTTTGGCGCTTATGGAGCAAGGTAAGCTCCCGCCTCTGCCTATCTACTCCGACAGCAAGGTGGCGCTCGGCTGGGTGGCTCAGAAACGCTGCCGCACGCGACTTGACTCGACCGATCCACGTAGTGCTAAGACCTACGAGCTGATCGTACGTGCCACAAATTGGCTGAAGACGCACACCTTTCGGGTACCACTGTTGAAGTGGGACACGGTCGCTTGGGGCGAGATCCCCGCAGACTTCGGTCGTAAGTAGCTGCGTCATCGCTGAGGCTATGCGCATGCCGCTCCTCGTCTGCAACATCGGCCACGAGGTCGCTCTAGAGGCTGGCGACCCGCTGCACTACACCCCGCCACGACTCATTAGACAGATGCGCTCCGCCCTTTGGAGCCTGCCGCTCTGGGCATCCCCAGCGTGGCTAGAGGGAGACTCGTGGTGGGTACACCCTTTTAGCGAAAGCCTCTCGCCCTATCTGACTGACCGTGAACTGAGCCATATAGCGAAAGGTGACGTTGGGGACTCGGAACTTACGCTCTGGGGACACGAGCGAAGCTTGGCGCATAGCCTGGCGAAGCGGTATGGGCTGAGCGGTGGAGAGACGTGCAGCGAACTTCCCCTGGAGCTGAAGCCTTGCTGGACGAGAGCTGCGAGTGCGCGCTTCTTTGCGAGCTACAGCAGCGTGCCGTGGCGCAGTCGTGTAGCGATGATTACGCAGATAGAGGAGCTAGCGAAGCTTTTGACCCTAGGGGCCTGTCTGGTGAAGCTCCCCTATAGCAGTTCGGGGAGAGGACTCTGGCGCATCAACCGACTGGACAGGCAGCTTGAGGAGACACTTCGCAAGCTCTTGCGACGGCATCGCACCCTCCTCGTAGAGCCTCTACTCGACAAGCTGCAGGACTATGGTGCCGAGTACTATATAGACGAAGCAGGCGAGGTGCAGTTCGTCGGTCTATGCGCCTTCGAGACGGACGCCCAGGGACGCTATCTAGAGAGTCTCTGCCAAGCTCCCGAGGAGACGCTCCAGCAACTCACCGACAGTCTCTCCGATCCCAATGAACTCACACAAGCTCTGACGCAACACCGAGCTTACCTCTCCCGTGAGGTGGCACCTTACTACCGTGGTCCGGTCGGCATTGATCTACTCTCCTACTGCCCCGATGGAGTCAGCAACCGTACCGCCCTACACCCGTGGGTCGAGATCAATCTGCGCTACACGATGGGACACTACGCCCTCGACCTCTACCATGAGCGCATCCCTCAAGGAAGCCCCGACCAATACCGCTTTGGCATCCTCTCAGCACAGCGAGCCAAAGCTCTCCTCTCCACAGCAGACGCTCCCACACTAGACGACACGGGTCGCCTTCGCTCGGGACTCCTCCCGCTCACTGGGTCCGATCTCACGGGTGTCTCACACTTCGCCTACCTACGCGCTTTCTGAGATGACCCAGGCAAGTGAAAGCAAAACATCTATAGTGCCCCCCCCCCTAACATCAACGAAGCCCTGCACACCACAAAGGTGTACAGGGCTTTCTCAATTAGGCTTCATAGCCACCCGAGAGCGACTACTTATCCTCAGTATTGATTTAGTCTTCGTTTAGATTGACACGCTTGAAGCCTGTAGCCGTCAGTGTCTTAGATGCCGTGTGCAGGTAGCCCTGGACATCCATCTTGTTGTCACGTACGAAAGGCTGGTGTAGCAGCGTGCTCTCCTTGTAGAACTTCTGTATAGATCCCTCGACGATGCGCTCACAGATAGCCTCAGGCTTGCCACTCTCACGAGCGCGATCCATAGCTACCTTGCGCTCCTCCTCTAGGACATGAGCTGGTACGTCCTTCTCGCAGACTGCGACTGGATTCATAGATGCTACCTGCATAGCTATCTCACGAGCCATCTCCTCATCGATAGCCTCGTTGAAAGCAACGATAGCAGCCAGCTTGTTGCCGAAGTGTATATAGGAAGTGGTGTAAGGAGCCTTGAGATACTCATAGTTGCCCAGCTCCATTTTCTCACCCGTGCTACCGATGCGGTCGGTGATATGCTCAGCGACAGCACGACCATCAGCTAGAGGTAGCTGGAGTAGCTCCTCCTTAGAGGCGGGTTGCTCCTTCATAGCAGCGTCTAGAATCTGCTGTGTGAGAGCGATGTGTCCCTCGTTCTTAGCAACGAAGTCTGTCTCGCACTGGAGTGATACGATGGCTGCAAAGCCCTCGCTGTGTGCTGCTAGGACACAACCCTCAGCCGCCTCACGATCAGAACGCTTGGCAGCGACAGCCTTGCCCTTGGCACGTATGATCTCGATAGCCTTCTCAAAGTCTCCGGCCGTCTCGTTGAGTGCATTCTTGCAGTCAGAGAGACCAGCACCGGTCATCTTACGAAGTTTCTTGATATCTTCAATTGTTACGCTCATGGTGTATAGTATTATTGTTGGTTAGCTGCTTCCTCATTAGCTGGAGCAGTCTCTTCAGCCTCTACAGTCTCGGGGGTTGCCTCCTCAGCCTCCTCCTCACGCTCAGCCTCAGCATTAGCGGGGCGGATGCGCTCACGACGAGCGCCTGTGCGCTGGCGACGTCCTGAGGGAGCTAGCTCAGCAGCTTCCTCAGCCTCCTTCTCAGCCTTGATAGCCTTGTACTCTACCTGCCCCTCGTTGATCGCCTGGCACATAGCCGAGATGATCAGCTCGATAGCTTGTGTAGAGTCATCGTTAGCTGGGATGACGTAGTCGACATCCTTGGGGTTAGCATTCGTATCGACGATAGCAAATACGGGGATACCTAGACGCTGAGCCTCACGTACAGCGATGTGCTCACGCATGACGTCTACCACGAAGAGTGCGTTAGGCAGACGGTTCATGTCTCGGATAGAGCCGAGGTTCTTGTCTAGCTTAGCCTGCTGGCGATCGAGCTGTAGGCGCTCACGCTTGGAGAGGTTGTTGTAGGTGCCATCCTCACGCATCTTGTCGATTTGCCCCATCTTCTTGACCGCCTTGCGGATCGTGGGGAAGTTGGTGAGCATACCACCTGGCCAACGCTCTGTGACGTAGGGCATTCCTACGCTCTTAGCGAGCTCAGCTACAGGATCCTTAGCCTGGCGCTTGGTGCCGACGAAGAGGATCTTCTTGCCCGAGCTGGCCATATTCTTGATAATCTCAGCACACTCGTCGATCTTAGCGATAGTCTTGTGCAGATCGATAATGTGGATGCCGTTACGCTCCATAAAGATGTAGGGAGCCATAGCGGGGTTCCACTTACGTGGCATATGGCCAAAGTGTGCTCCAGCCTCTAGTAGCTGGTCAAATGATACTTGTGACATAGTAGTCTTTGTTTTTTCGTTTACGTTCTTGTGAAATAAGCAATTGCAGGGTAGGGCTACTGATCTTATAGACTGAAGCAAGAAACAACTAAGGTCTAACCTCTAATTTCTAACCTCTAAGGTCTAAGCTCTAGTACGCCATCGATGCAATTTAGATACTAAACGCGAAAGATCGTGCGGGGTGTGCAGTAGCACAGGAAGAACACCATAAGGAGAGGCTCACACTGCGATAGCATACCCCCAGCACCATCAACGCTTGCTGAACTGGAATTTCTTACGAGCCTTAGGACGTCCTGGCTTCTTACGCTCTACGACACGTGGATCACGCGTTACGAAGCCTGCGGCACGTAGCGTAGCCTTGTCCTCAGGATTGATCTTGATCAGTGCACGAGCTATGCCGAGACGAGCAGCTTCGCTCTGTCCCTTGAAGCCTCCACCCGTGAGGTTGATCATAACGTCATACTTGTCAGCCACCTCTAGCTTGAGGAGAGGTTGCTTTACAATGTACTGAAGTATTGAAGAGGGGAAGTAGTTAGCAATATCCTTCTTATTGATCGTTATCTTGCCCGAACCCTCTGTGAGATATACGCGGGCTACTGCAGCCTTACGTCTACCTATAGCATTGATTTGTTCCATCGTTTACCGCGTATTATTTAAGTATATTGATATCGATCTTACGGGGCTGTACACCCTCCATAGTGTGGTCAGGACCATCGAAGACCCGGACGTGCGTCAGCAGCTCAGCACCGAGCTTGTTCTTAGGGAGCATACCCTTGAGTACCTTCTCAAAGAGCTTGCGAGAGCTCTTGTTTTGGAAGTCTCTTGGTGAGAAAGCTCTCTGTCCTCCAGGATAGCCTGAGAAGGTCAGATAGCTAGGTGTGTCCCACTTATTGCCTGTAAGTTCGATCTTGTCGGCATTGATGATGATAACGTTGTCACCACAGTCTGCATGAGGTGTAAAGCAGGGCTTGTACTTACCACGCAGTATCTTAGCAACAACAGAGCAGAGGCGTCCGAGACGCTGCCCCTCGGCATCTACCACGAGCCACTCCTTCTGAGCTGACTCCTTGGTGGCGGATTGTGTTTTATAGCTTAATGTGTTCACGCTAATAGTTTGATTGGGATTAATACAAAAGGAGATCTCCCTAGGCGCAGGCTCCCCGAGCTCCCCGATCATAACGCCTCTACTAGGTGAGAGACTGTCACTTTAGGGCCGTCGTGCGGGATCTGTTCACCTGTCGGTAGGCTATCGATGGAGCGTGGACGCACTCCTTATACACCGACACAGATACCAGCCACGACACTCATATGAGGTCAAAAGCTTGCTCTGGTTATCTCGTTTCGATAATAATCAGCACCGCAAAGGTACAACTATTTTGCAAACTGGCAATAAACTCCTTGCTTTTGCCAGTCTCAACGAGTAACGATTTGCATCTAGTCACCGACCTGTCCTCTCCTGAAATAGTACACAGTTGGGAAGCCAACCCCAACAACTATGAAAG
>OLSP01001361.1_pt1 | contig 22557 bp, 17 predicted proteins | sample 1672941 | NCBI WGS metagenome assembly OLSP01 (sample SAMEA3136739, study PRJEB25190) | human gut metagenome | reverse complement strand
CAGGAGCTGCTTGCGGTAAGATCGTATTCACAGCTGATGACGCTGTTGAATGGGCTGAAAGAGGAGAGAAAGTCGTACTTGTACGTCTTGAGACATCTCCGGAAGACATCACAGGTATGAAATCTGCTCAGGGTATCCTGACAGTTCGTGGTGGTATGACATCTCACGCAGCAGTTGTTGCCCGTGGTATGGGTGAGTGCTGTGTATCCGGATGCGGTGATATCGCTATGGACGAAGAAAACAAGAAATTCACACTTGCTGGTAAAGAATTCCACGAAGGAGACTTCATCTCCATCGATGGTACAACCGGTAACATCTACGACGGAATCATCCCGACTGTAGACGCTACAATCGCTGGTGAGTTCGGACGCATCATGGCATGGGCTGACAAGTACAGAACAATGAAAGTTCGTACAAACGCAGATACTCCTGCAGATGCTAAGAAAGCTGTAGAGCTTGGTGCAGAAGGTATCGGTCTTTGCCGTACAGAGCATATGTTCTTCGGTGAGGGACGTATCGATGCATTCCGTGAAATGATCTGCTCCGAAACAGCAGAAGAGAGAGAAAAAGCACTTGCAAAAGTTCTTCCATATCAGCAGGATGACTTCAAAGGTCTCTTTGAAGCTCTGGAAGGTAACCCTGTTACTATCCGTTTCCTGGATCCGCCTCTTCATGAGTTCGTTCCTACAGATGAAGCTGACATCAAGAAACTTGCAGATGCTCAGGGCAAAACTGTAGATCAGATCAAGACTATCATCGCTTCTCTTCATGAGTTCAACCCGATGATGGGACATCGTGGATGCCGTCTTGCTGTTACTTATCCTGAAATCGCTAAGATGCAGACAACAGCAGTTATCCGCGCAGCAATCGAAGTTAAGAAAGCTCATCCGGACTGGACAATCAAACCGGAAATCATGATCCCACTTGTTGGCGATGTAAAAGAGCTTAAATATGTTAAGAAATTCGTAGTTGAGACAGCTGATGCTGAGATCAAAGCCGCTGGTTCTGATCTTCAGTATGAAGTTGGTACAATGATCGAGATCCCGAGAGCAGCTCTTACAGCTGATGAGATCGCTAAAGAGGCAGACTTCTTCTGCTTCGGTACAAACGACCTTACTCAGATGACATACGGCTTCTCCCGTGATGATGCAGGTAAATTCCTCAACGCATACTATGACGCTAAGATCTTTGAGAACGATCCATTTGCAAAACTGGATCAGGTTGGCGTTGGCAAGCTGATGAAGATGGCTATCGAACTCGGCAAACCGGTTAACCCGAACCTTCACGTAGGTATCTGCGGCGAGCATGGTGGAGATCCGTCTTCTGTAGAATTCTGCCACAAGATCGGTCTTAACTATGTATCCTGCTCACCATTCCGTGTACCGATCGCTCGTCTTGCAGCAGCACAGGCAGCTATCGCTGAGAAGAATGCATAATTATAAATAATATATAAGTTCATGCGCAGGCATGACAGTGTCCAAACGATAACAGAATGGTCCTAAGATAGAGATATCTTAGGGCCATTTTTACATGGACTTTAATTCAGGGATGTGTTATAATCCCAGTGCCGAATATATGGAAATTGTTGGAAAAGAGGAAAAATTTATGCAGGAGCAGATCCCGGTCAGAAAAGTGGACACTGGAAAATATATGAAAATAATCCGTTCACTTCTGGAAGAAGGAAAAGAAGTGCCGCTTGTGGTGACGGGCAACAGTATGCTGCCTTTCCTGGTAGACGGACGAGACCAGGTTCTGATAAAAGAAGTAAACCGTTCATTGCGAAAAGGTGACATTGCTTTCTTTCAGAGAAAGAATGGACAGTATATCATGCACAGGATCCGCTATATCAGACAGAATCCGAAGACAGGTAAGAAGGAATACTGGTTTGTGGGAGACGGGCAGGTTTATACCGAAGGCCCGATTGAACAGGAACAGATATTTGGTCTTATTATTGAAGCTCAGCGAAAAGGAAAAAGAATCGGTGAGAAGAATATCCGGTGGCTTTTTTTCAGACATATCTGGCTTAAAATTGTACCATTTCGACCATTAATACTGAGATTATATGCATTTTTTTTACATTGATTTGCTTGAGAAACCTACAATGCAGTGATATAATAAGAAACATTAAAAATATTAAAAACAGAGGAATGCAATCAACTGGAGACAAGATTTGAATTCGACTTTTAAGAAAATAATCACGAAAATCAAACAGGGATATCTGAAAGAAATCTATGCAGAAACATTATGGATGTATCAATATGCCAGAAGATACTGGAAATCCATATGTTTTTACATATTTTCCGGAATTTTCGGGACAGTGATGGGACTGGGGAGCAGTGTAATGTCCAAGTATCTCATTGATGCTGTAACCGGAGGACACAGAGACAGAATTCTGATGCTGGCTGTAATTATTGTATGTATGACTGCGGGAGGAATTATTTCCAACGCTGTGATCAGCAGGATCTCGGCCAGGATTAATGTTGTGGTTCAGAATGAAATTCAGGCAGATATTTATGACAGGATCATAAATACGGACTGGGAAGCACTCCATCAATTCCGCAGCGGTGATCTTCTTAACCGTCTGTCAAATGATGCAAATCAGGTGGCTTCCAGCGTGATCAGCTGGATTCCCAACTGTATTACCAAACTGGTCCAATTTGCAGGAGCTTTCGTGATCATTTTCCATTATGATCCTGTTATGTCGGGAATCGCCCTTCTCAGTGCACCGGTCACGGTTCTTCTGTCCAGGAAACTGATGAGAAAGATGAGAAACTATAATAAAGAAATGAGGGAAATGACCAGCAGTCTGATGGCGTTTCAGGATGATACTTTTCAGAATCTGCAGTCTGTAAAAGCCCTTGGTCTGATGAGTCTCTTTGAGGATAAACTAAAAGGTCTCCAGAGAGATTATCAGGATAAAATGATGGATTATAATAAGTTTACCGTATATACATCATCATTTCTTTCGGCAGTAGGTACTGGGGTATCTTATATCTGCTTTGGCTGGAGTGTATACCGGCTCTGGAGCGGATATATTACAACCGGCACGCTGCTGATGTTTGTCCAGATGGCAAATTCCCTGTCTTCGTCGTTCTCTGCACTGGTACAGATTGTTCCTTCTGCGATTAATGCAGCAACCTGTGCAGGCAGACTTATGGCTGTTTCAGGACTTGAGAAAGAGAAATTTCTGGATATGCCGGAAGTGGGCAGGATCAGGAAATCTGCTGACAAGGGGATTACTGTTGAACTCAGGGATGTAAATGTCGTATACAGAGAAGGCAATGAGGTTGTCCGAAATGGTAACTTTATTGCAGAGCCAGGCAGAATTTCCGCTGTGATCGGACCTTCAGGAGAAGGAAAGACCACACTGATCCGTGTTTTTCTGGGATTGATCTATCCATCTTCAGGAGCTGCCAGTCTTACGGACTGTAATGGTGTCAGCTGCTCTATTTCAGCAGGAACCAGAGATCTGTTCGGATATGTTCCCCAGGGAAATACCATGTTCGCAGGAACTATTGCCGAGAATATGAGAATGGTCAAAACTGGTGCGACTGATGAAGAAATCAGAAGTGTTCTGGAGACAGCCTGTGCCTATGAATTTGTCAGAAAGCTGCCCGAAGATATTTATACGCATATCGGAGAGAAAGGTTGCGGACTCTCAGAAGGACAGGCACAGCGTATAGCCATAGCCAGAGCCCTGCTGAGAGATGCTCCCGTACTGATTCTTGATGAGGCAACCTCCGCACTTGATGCAGATACAGAAGAACGGGTGCTGAAGAATATCATGAGTATAGGTGCCCGCAGAACCTGCATTGTAACTACCCATCGTCCAAGCGTTCTGACTATGAGTGATCATATATACAGAATTAAGGAGAACCACCTTGAGCGGGTGAAGTGAAGATATGAAGGAGATGAAAGCTAAGAAATGAAAAAGAAAAGCGGATGGCGGATCGTGTTTATTATTTCAATTATAGGCTGTATCTGCTGCGCGGGATTTCTCGGATGGTATCTGTATCAGGATTACCGCACAGAGAAAGAATATGAGCAGCTTCAGGCAGAAGCCAGAGAGAAAGCAGCTCAGGAAGAAGCCAGGAAGAAAGAGGAAGACAAGGTATCACTGGAAGAGATAGAGAATGCAGAGTTTACCGGAGAACAGCAGGGAGAAGAAGCTGAGATCACCGAGAATTTTTTTGTTGATATGGAGAATCCCATCAACTTCGATGAATTGCAGAAAACGAACTCCGATATCTATGCCTGGATCAGAATCCCGGATACAAAGATCGATTATCCGATTGCACAGCGTGAAGGAGATCCTTCCTATTATTTAAGCCATGATATGTATCAGCAGCCGCGATTTGCAGGCTGTATTTATACAGAAGACTGCAACAGTAAGGATTTTATGGATCCAAACACAGTGATCTATGGACATAATATGAAGAATCAGTCCATGTTTCAGAATCTTCATCTGTTCCGGGATAAGGATTTCTTTGACAGTCATCCGGATGTATATATTTATACACCCGAAGGTGTTTTGAAATATACGGTATTTGCATCCTATACCTATGATGACAGACATATTATGAATTCCTTTGATTTCAAAGATAAAAAAGTATTTGAGAAGTATCTTGATGACATTTTTAATGTACGTGCCATGGATGCAAACATCCGCAGTGATGTCAGTGTAACTTCGGATGATCATATCATTACACTGGAAACCTGCGTAGGAGGACAAACTCAGTCTAGATATTTAGTACAGGCTGTTTTAAATAGGAATGGAAAGAATGAGTGAAAGAGAAAAAACAAACAAACAAAATCAGGTAGATCAGTTAAACAGAGGTTTGCTGAATATGCTTGACGGGACTGCCAATCCGGCAGGACGGACGCAGACAAACGGGTCAGTCGACAAAGAATCGGATATTTTTGATGATATCTTCCGCGATTTTAAAGAATCGTCAAAAGCTACAGAGAATCCAACAACATCAAATTCGAAACTGATTCCGAAGCTGGAACCCATACCGGAACCCATACCGGAGCCAGAACCGAAGCCGGAACCAATGCCGGAACCAGAACCGGAGCCGGAACCCATACCGGAACCAGAACCGAAGCCGGAACCAGAACCGGAGCCGGAACCCATACCGGAGCCAGAACCGAAGCCGGAACCCATACCGGGACCAGAACCGATACCAGAACCGGAGCCGGAACCCATACCGGAGCCGGTACAGAAACCGATATCAATCGCAGAACAGGAAACAGTTGCCACACTGCCTGCAGAACCGAAGAAACCGGAAAAAACAGTACGTCCTGTACGTAAGAGCGCGAATCCGGCGAAGAACAGTCCTCATATGAGATATATAAGATATGAAGATCTGAAAGAGGAACAAGAACAGAAGCAGCAGGCTCAGCTGATACAGGCTCAGCAGAGTCAGACACAGGCAGGACAACGTCGGCAGGCACAGGCTCAACAGCAACAGACACAGGTTCGGCAGAGGAAGCCTTCAGCGTCATCAGTCAGACCGGTTCCGGCAGCTGATACAGACCGAACCCGGAGACAGGATACGCGCAAGGCAAACCCGAAATCCGGTCAGAAACCAGATTCCAACGCCAGAAAGAAAAAAGGCCCTCTTATTGCAGTGCTGGTAATCTTAGGCATATTAGTTCTGCTGTTAGCGACTGCCGTAGGAGCATACTTCTATCTGAATAAGAAAGGTGAAGCCCAGTTAAAGAAAAATCAGTCCATAGCATCCATCACCGCACCGGAAGAGGCGTCATCTGAAGATGATGGAAAAATGATAGTGTACAATGGTGCAAAATATAAGTATAATGAAGATAACATAAACATTCTGTTTATGGGTATTGACAGAGATATGCAGGATACCGGAGAGAAAGTGATCGGAGAGAATGGTCAGGCCGATGTGCTCATCTGGGCAGCCTTAGATTCAAAAACCGGACATTTATCCTTGATAAATATCTCCAGAGATGCTATGGTAGATGTGAATAAATACAATGTGAAGGACAAATACCTCGGAACTGACAAAATGCAGCTCTGTCTGGCCTATTCCTATGGAGACGGCAAAGAGAAAAGCTGTGAGAATACACTTCAGTCAGTTTCCAGACTTATGTATGGTATGCCGGTAAATGCATATGTTGCCATTGATTATTCTGCTATTGCTCCGCTGAACGATGCGATCGGCGGCGTTACTGTAAATGTACTGGAGGATCTCACACAGTCAGATTCCGCATTGAAAGCCGGAGAAACAGTTACTCTTCATGGAGAACAGGCACAGACCTATGTGCGTTCACGTAACACAGAAGTTCTGGATTCCAATAATCAGCGAATGGAGAGACAGAAACAGTATATTGATGCTTTCCTTCAGCAGGCAATCAGTCAGACCAAAAAGAATCCTACACTTCCTGTAACATTGTATAATGATGTATCCGACTATATGGTTACCAATATCAGCGCATCTGAAGCGACACATCTGGCAACCCTGATGATTCAGAACGGAGTTTCCGGAGGTGATATCCTGACTGTACCCGGTGAGGTAACTCAGGGAGATGTATATGCGGAGTTCAATCCGGATGACAAAGAGCTTTATAAGCTGATTCTCAGCGTATTCTATAAAGAAATAAAGCAATAATAAAGTAAGGAGGATGGTTCCAATGAAAAAAAGAATGATGATCATGCTGTGTTCTGCAATGTTAATCTGTGGTTTATCCGTTCCTGCAATGGCTGCAGTCAGCCCGACCGGAACAAGAGTTGAGACACCAACCACAAATAAAACCTCTACAGCACCGAAGACAGGCGAAGGAAATCTTGCTCTCTACAGTCTTGCAGGGGCTCTGCTTCTCGGTGGAACTGCTGTAATCTCAAGAAAGAAACTTGAGCAGTCCAGGTAGTTCGATGCCGAGTGAAACATTGTGTGTTTACGAGTGAAAAAGTCCTCAGAAAGTCTTCCTGAAAGTTTCGGAGGACTTTTTTACGTCATTAGGAAAGTTGAAGAATTTGATAAAAACATATACAAAATTCATACTAAAGTATGTTGGAACACCACATGGAAAGGGGTAAAATTTATCTCTGTATGAACATGCATATTTGGAAAGGAAAAAAATGATCGATTTACATGCCCATATTTTGCCGGGTGTGGATGATGGAGCACGTGATATTCAGGATTCACTGGAAATGGCAGTTATGGCTGCAGACAGCGGAGTCAGTATTATGGTGGCAACTCCACACAGCAATCAGACCGGCAGATTCGAAAATTTCTGTTCAGAGAAACTGAGCGGAGATTTCAGACGTCTGAAAGCAGCGATCCGACAGAATCACATACCCTTAAGAATACTGGAAGGAATGGAGATTTTTGCGTCGGAAGACCTGGAAGATAAAATAAAAAAAGGGCTTCTTACAGGAATCAATCATACAGACTATTATCTGGTAGAATTTCCCTTTGAGGCAGATCCAATGTGGATCGGAGAATGCCTGGATGCAGTCTTTGAAGCAGGTAAGATCCCGCTGATCGCTCATCCGGAGAGATATTTCTGTGTACAGGATTTTCCGGAGATTGTATATGAGTGGCTCAGATCAGGGTGTTATGCACAGATGAATAAAGGAAGCATTCTGGGCAGATTTGGCGGCAGAGTCAGAGAGAGTGCACGGATACTGCTGGAGAATGATCTGATCACCTGTGTGGCGAGCGATGCCCACAGATCCTATGTAAGAACACCCCATATGAAAGAAGTGAGAGATCACCTGACCAGAAATGGCGGGTTTGAATATACATATCACCTTCTGGAAGGCAACCCCCGGCGGATCATAAGTAACAGACAGATTCCTGCCCACGGCAGACGGCCGGAACGGCTCAGAAGGTACTACTGGTGAGAGGGAGAACAAGGAGAATGTTATGAAAAAATTAAGAATACTAAGCATTATCGTATTTGTGGCAGCAGCGGTCTCCTTTGGAATGTACAGAAATGAACAGATCAATTCCAAGGATAACCAGGCTCCGAAGATAACCATGAAGAAAGATTCCATTAAAGTATCCTGTGATGCAGATCAGAAAAAACTTCTCAAAGGAATCAAAGCAAAAGATTCCAAAGATGGAGATGTGACCGACAGTCTGATCATAGAATCCATCAGCAATTTCACAAAAAATAAAACAAGAACCATGACAGTAGTGGCATTTGATTCCGACAATCACGCAACCAAGGCTACCAGGAAAGTGAAATATAAGGATTATACTTCTCCTGAGTTTTCTCTCACTGAGCCGCTGCGTTTCCCTATGAATACACAGGATATCATGGGAACTCTCACATGTAAGGATGTACTGGACGGAGACCTCACCGGCAAGATAAAGATGTCCAGCGAATATTATGTGCAGGCTGACAAGGCCGGAGAATATCCAATGATGTATCAGGCAGCCAACAGTGCAGGCGATGTACAGAAACTTCCTGTAACTGTAGAGATCTATGATCCTGCCAAAGAATCCCAGAGACCTCAGATCGAACTGTCCCAATATCTGATCTATACTTCTGCAGGGACAGTGATCAATCCATGGGATTATGTACAGCAGATTACAATGGGCGGGATTAAATATATCAGAGATGAGGACGGAGTACTCAGAGATCCCAAGCCATCTCAGAACCAGCAGAGAACATCCATAACATCCGAAGAAGTACAGATCAACAATGAGGCTGACTTTAACAAAGCCGGAGTATATGAGATCACATACCAGATGACAGATGACAGCGGCAAAGAGAGTGTGACCGGACAGGTTCGCCTGATTGTAGTCGTAAGATAAGGAAGGAAGAGAACATGGAAGAGAGAATTGACGGTGGACTGGTTCCACAGATTGATCTGATCAGCATGCTGAAAGATATAGCAAAGGAATGGTGGGCAATCCTGCTTCTTTCCCTGGCTGTGGCATTGTTTGCTGATATCTGGGTGAATGTCACCTATCAGCCCGAATATAAGACATCCACAACTTTTGTAGTCACTGCCAAAGGAATGAACACAAATGTATATCAGAATCTGAATTCCACCCAGCAGCTGGCACAGCAGTTTACAGAGATCATGGACAGCAATGTCCTGAAGAAAAAAGTAGCACAGGATCTGAAAATGAGCAGCCTGAATATTGATTCATCTGTAGATCTGGTACCTGAGACAAACCTGATCACTCTGTCTGTGAAAGCAGGCACAGCTGTAGAGTCTTACAGGATTCTGCAGTCTATCATGAAGAATTATAATACAGTATCCGATTATGCTATCAAGAATGTGATCATAGAGACCATTCAGAGCCCGGCAGTGTCTATGGCGCCTGTGAATCCTCTGAATGAGAAGAAAATAATGATAATAGCATTTATAGCCGCAGCTGCAGTATTTATGGTACTGGTTGCAGGCCTTTCCTATCTTCGTGATACAATCAAGAATCCCAAGGATGTTACCTCCAAACTGGATACCAGACTTCTGGGAAGTATCTATCACGAGAAGAAATCCAAATCCATTAAGCTTCGTAAGAAAAAGGAATTTGTATCCATGCTGATCAGTAATCCGCTCAGAAGCTTTCAGTACGCAGAATCCAACAAGATGATGTCATCCAGAGTCAGAAGCTACATGGATAAGGAGAATGCAAAAACACTTCTGGTCACCAGCGTAATGGAGAATGAAGGTAAATCCACAGTAGCGGCAAACCTGGCACTCGGACTCGCGCAGGAAGGCAGCAGAGTAATGCTCATTGACTGTGACTTCCGTAAACCGGCACAGTACAAGATCTTTGACATGGAAGGCAAAGACGCAGATGATCTGGGTAAGGTGCTGACAGGCAAGGCAGGAACAGAGAATCTGATCTGCAACTGGAATGATACAAACCTCTATATGATACTGAACCGAACATCCTCTAATTCCATTGAGGCATTGCTTAAGAGTACCACACTGAGACAGATTGTGGGATTCTGCAGGCAGAACATGGATTATGTGATCATTGATACCTCTCCTCTGGCACTGGTATCAGATACAGAGGAACTGGCACAGATGGCAGATGCTTCCGTACTCGTAGTGAGACAGGATACTGTCCTTACCAAGGACATCAATGACGCCATCGATATTCTGAACAATACCAGAGGCAAGGTTCTGGGATGCGTGCTTAATGATGCATCATCATCTCAGATCACAGGAAGTACAGCACATTATGGATATGGAGGATATTATGAGAAACGAGCATAACAGTAGAGAAACAGATTCCGGGATCCTGTATTTTACTACGATCCTGGATGATATGTGGAGAGGCTTCAAGAAGTTTTTCCTGCTGTGCCTGATCATTATCGCAGCCTGCGGAGCAGGATTCTACTTCAGGGCCAAAACAAGCTACAAACCATCTTATCAGGCATATTCCTCCTTTGTGGTAGATACCAAGACAGCCTATGTCTACAATCAGGATTATTCCAATGAGAAGACTGCAGGCCAGCTCAGCAAGACATTCCCTTATATCCTTACCAGTGGTGCTTTATCAGATATTGTGGCAGAAAGTCTGGATGTGGATACTATTCCTGCAACGATCACTGCTGAAGCAATCCCGGATACTTCTATTTTTACCATTAATGTAACAGCATCTGATCCTGATACTGCCTACAATGTACTTCAGGCAGTGATCAAGTATTACCCTGAGGTTGCAGAATATATTATCGGTGACACCCAGCTTACTCAGATGGATGAGAGCGGTGTGCCGGAATCACCTGTAAATCCGCCGCAGTTCAGGCAGTCAGCTGTGAAGGGAGCTTTGGGAGGAGTTGTATTAAGTCTTTTATTCCTGTTCTTCTATGCAGCTACCAGAAAGACAGTGAGAAGAGAAGAGGATCTGAAAGATTACTTAAGTATCCCTTATCTTGGCAGTGTGCCCAAGTCACGCGGAAAACGCAGAAAAAAGAGCAAAAAGACAGTCCTTCTGGATGGTTCAGGAAGCAGTACGGTTCTCAGAGAGAGTTTTCGTACCGTGCGTACCAGAACAGTAAAGAAAGCAGAAGAAGACGGAGTGAAGAGCATTCTTGTCACAAGTGCCACAGCAGGCGAAGGCAAGACTACAGTTGCTGTTAATCTGGCTATCTCTCTGGCAAAGAAAGGCAAGAGCGTAATCCTTGTGGATGCAGACCTGAGAAATCCTTCTGTGGCAGAAGCTATGGGATTGGAGAAAAAGGAATATGGTGTAGCGGATGTACTGGAACAGAAAGCAGACTTAAGAGATATCCGTCTCAGATATGGAGAATACGGACTGGATATTCTGCCCGGAGGAGATCCGCTGAAAGATCCTTCCGTGATTCTGGGAGGCGGTCTGATGGAGAAACTCCTGCAGGTTCTGCCGCGTAAATACGATTACGTGATCGTGGATACACCTCCATGCAGTATGCTGTCCGATGCGTCCTTTATTGCCCGTATGGTAGATGGAGCTGTGATGGTAGTCCGTCAGGATTCTGCAAGAATCGACCGTATTCTCGGCGGTGTTGAGAATATTGCGGCAACAGGAGTTGACCTTATCGGCTACGTACTTAACGGTACAGAAATGGGTATCACAGGTTATGGCTATGGATACGGTTATGGTTATGGGTACGGTTATGGATACGGATACGGTCACTATGGCCATTATGGAAAGAAAAACTACGGATATGGAGAAAGACCGGAGCCGGAAGAAGAGACGAAATAATGCGACAGAATACAACAATACCGGCCCCATAAGGCCGGTATATTTTCCGAAAAAATAAAAGCAAAAATAGTACTTAAGTATGTAGGAATATAAAGAAGAAAAGGTTAAAATTTTTTTATATGGCTTTTATGGCAAAAGCACTATGAGAAAAGAAGGGTATGAGGAAAAAATGGTTGAGAAACAGAAGATCAATTATCATCTTTTATTGAGACGGGTCTGTCTGATCATATTGGATATTATTCTGACAGTAATCGCATCAGTTGCAGCACTGGCTACCCGTTTTGAATTTAATATCATGCAGATACCTGAGGAATTCTCAGGGGTCTTATGGAAGGACGAGATATTTTTTGTTCTGATCACGCTGATCATTTTTGGGATATTTCGAATATATAGTAGTCTGTGGGAATATGCAGGACTGGAGGAGGCTTTCAACATTATCGGTGCAGTAGTGGTATCTACACTCTGTGAGCTGGCAATCGTAGTGGGAACCGGTCGGCATCTTCCCAGAAGTTATTATGTAATGCGCACCTTTTATCTGGCAGCACTGGTGGGAGCAAGCCGCTTCTGCTACAGAATAATCCGTCTGCGTATACGCAAGAAAGAAACATTTACTATCAGCCGTAAGAAGAAAAGAATTATGCTGATCGGTGCAGGAGAAGCAGGCAGAACTCTTATACAGGAGATCCAGAACAGCCGTTATCTGGATCAGAAAGTCTGTTGTGTGATTGATGATAACAGCCGGAAAATAGGTCGGTTTATCATGGGAATCCGGGTAGTTGGTGATCGTTATGCGATTCAGAAGAATGTAGAGAAATACGGAATTGAGCAGATCATTATCGCAATCCCGTCTGCAGGAAGCAAGAAACTGAGGCCAATACTGGACATATGCAAGGAGACAGGCTGTGAGCTGAAGATCCTTCCTGGTATGTATCAGCTGGTAAATGGTGAGGTGAATGTAAGTAAACTCCGTCCTGTAAATATTGACGATCTCCTGGGCAGAGAAGAGATCTCCGTAAATATGGAAGAAATCCTGAATTACGTATCAGGCAAAACAATCCTTGTGACAGGAGGAGGCGGCTCCATCGGAAGTGAATTGTGTCGTCAGATTGCTTCCCATACTCCGGGCAAGCTGATCATTTTTGACATTTATGAGAACAATGCGTATGATATACAGCAGGAACTGAATATGAAATATCCGGAACTGAATCTGATAGTCCTGATCGGATCAGTCAGAGATTACAACAGAATAGAGAAGATTTTCGCAGCACACAAACCGGATATCATCTATCATGCCGCTGCACATAAGCATGTACCTCTTATGGAATCCAGCCCGAATGAAGCTATTAAGAACAATGTGCTGGGAACCTACAATCTGGTACTGGCAGCTGACAGATGGAAAGTAAAGAAATTCGTTCAGATTTCTACAGATAAAGCTGTAAATCCTACCAATATCATGGGAGCTTCCAAGAGAGTCTGTGAGATGATCATACAGAGCTTCAACAGACATTCTCAGACAGACTATGTAGCTGTCCGCTTCGGAAATGTCCGGGCAGCAATGGCAGTGTAATTCCTTTATTCAAAAAACAGATCGCAGCCGGCGGTCCTGTCACTGTCACAGATCCGGAGATCATCCGTTATTTCATGACAATTTCAGAGGCAGTTTCCCTGGTACTTCAGGCAGGAGCTTATGCAAAAGGCGGCGAGATCTTTGTACTGGATATGGGAGAACCTGTCAAGATCCTTGATCTGGCAACGAACATGATCCGACTGTCAGGCTATAAACCCGGAAAAGACATAGAGATCAAATTCACAGGCCTGCGCCCAGGTGAGAAACTCTACGAGGAGCTTCTGATGGATGAGGAAGGTATGACAGATACCCCTAATAAACTGATTCATATCGGTCATCCTATTGACGTAGATGAGAATAAGCTATATTATGCTCTTAGAGTAATGGAAGATGCTGCTGCAAATGAGACGGATGACATGCGTCTTATTATGGAGAGCATAGTGCCAACCTATAAAGTAAAGACAGAGGATATGTAATGAAAAAGAAGAAATCGAGAGATTCTTACATAAAATTTAAGAATACTGCAGACAGAGTCATGGCCGGAGCCGGGCTTGTGATTCTCTCTCCGGTGATGGCAGGAATTGCCATCGCCATAAAGGCAGAAGAAGGAATCAGCGCCCCGGTATTCTTTAAACAGAAGAGAGTGGGCAGCAATAAGAGCCATTTCATGCTGTACAAATTTCGAAGCATGAGAGCGGATACGCCACATGATATGCCTACCCATCTCTTGCAGGATCCTGAGCAGTATCTTACGAAAACAGGAAAATGGCTTCGCAAAACAAGCCTGGACGAGCTGCCTCAGCTTTTAAATATTTTCCGTGGAGATATGGCAGTAATCGGTCCAAGACCGGCTCTGTGGAACCAGTATGATCTGCTGGAAGAGAGAGACAAATACGGAGCAAATGATATTAAACCCGGTCTCACCGGATGGGCACAGATTCACGGACGGGATGAACTGGAGATTACAGAGAAAGCCCGGCTGGATGGATATTATGTAGATCATATGGGACTGTTTATGGATATTCGCTGCTTTGTCGGAACGATTTTTTCTGTGCTTAGAAGTGACGGAGTAGTAGAAGGCGGTACAGGAGTTATGGACAAACCGAAGAAGAAACTCCTGATCATTACCAATCATTCTTACATGCTGTATCGCTTCCGCAAGGAACTGATAGAAGCATTATCAGATGAATACGACGTAGTGATCAGTACTCCGTTTGTAGGGCATGAAGAAGATCTGAAAGCTCTTGGAGCCAGATGTATAGAGACAGAAGTCAACCGCAGAAGCGTCAATCCTGTAACTGATCTGAAATTGATCCGTACATATAAAGAGATCATTAAGAAAGAGAAACCGGATCTGGTGATCACATATTCCATTAAACCTAATATTTATGCAGGATATCTCTGTGGCAAAATGCATATTCCGTTTTATGCAAATGTACAGGGTCTGGGAACTGCTTTCCAGAAACCTGTTCTGTCAGATATAGTAACCATTATGTACAGAAAAGCATTGAAGAAAGCAGAGAAAGTATTTTTCGAAAATCAGGTAAATGCCGCAGAATTCTGTAAAAGAAAGATCATACATCAGGAGAAAGAAGTGATTCTTCATGGTGCAGGCATTAATCTTGAGGAATACAGTTACTGTCCATATCCGGATAATGAAAAGATTCATTTCCTTTATCTGGGAAGAATCATGAAAGAAAAAGGAATGGATGAACTCTTCGGTGCAGTGGAAAAACTGCGGAAGGAAGGCTATGATTTCGTTCTGGATCTGGTTGGATTCTTTGAAGATGAGTATAAAGAACAGGTAGAACACCTGGAGAGTGAGGGAATCGTGAAATTTCATGGATTCCAGGAGAATCCCAAACCATATTATGAGAAGGCAGACTGTGTAGTACTCCCAAGCTAGCATGAAGGAATGAGTAATGTACTGCTGGAAGCTGCTGCTACAGGCAGAGCAATCATCACCTCCAACATCCCGGGCTGCCGCGAAGCAGTTGACAATGGAAAGAGCGGAATACTCTGCCGGGTGAAAAGCACCGAAAGTCTCTACAAAGCAATGAAAAGATTCCTCCAACTGTCCCCAAAGACCAGAGAAAAGATTGGAAAGGCTGGAAGGGAGAAGATGGAGAAGGAATTTGATAAGAGTAAGGTCGTGGAGAAGACGATACAGGAGATTTGGAAAGTGTAATATAATAAGAGATGATAAAGAGCATTGCAAAGAAAGGTTGAGTAGGTAGGAGAATAATTCCCATACCTACTCAACCCAAAGAAAAATCATTTGTAATGCTTTTTTAGTTATTCATAGTCAAGATGTTACAATCAGGTTTTGAGGGATGTACAACAACAGGGAAATAGGAGTAATCGGATTTGCCGGTCAAATCGACAGGAATTGTAAACAGCAATTGGGTCTATAAGAGACAATGGAAAGAAACTCCTTGCAATATTAATCAATTATATGGAGAAAAATATGGATAAGTACTATATATTAATACTTGGATGGGTTGCCGTGATGGGAATACTGTCCATAATGATATCGATGAAACGAGTAGAGACGGTGTGCGGAAAAGAAGAATATCGGTGGAAACCGGTATGGGCAGTTGTGACAGTGATGCCACTTATATGGATGTGCAGTCAACGTGGCGGAATTATGGATACAGGGGCATATCTGGAGGGATTTAAGGATATGCCGGGAGCGTTCAGCGGAATTGTATCATATATAGGAACGGTTAAAAAGGATAAAGGATTTTACTTTTTATCTGCAGTTATAAAATGTATTGTTGGAAATAATAGCGTTGTATATCTGTTTATCATAGCCGTTCTTCAGGCGGGAATGCTTTTTTATGTATATCGGAAATATTCAAGCAGATATCTTATGAGCTTCTTTCTATTCCTTGCGTCAACAGATTATATATCATGGATGTTCAATGGAATGAGACAGTTTCTGGCTGTAACAATTACTTTTATCGGAATTAAATTCATCCTGGATAAAAAGTATGTAAGAGCAATTATCTTGATTCTGATAGCTTCATTGATGCATCAAAGTGCATTATTAATGATTCCTTTTATTTTTATTGTACAGGGAAAGGCGTGGAATAAGAAAACATTATTATTCATTTTGGCAGTTATAGCTGTGGTTGCGTCTGTTGGACAGTTTACAAATGTGTTGGACAGTATGCTTGCAGAAACACAGTATAAAAATGTTGTATCGGATTGGCAGAGTTGGGAAGACAACGGAACCAGTGCATTACGTGTGTTAGTGTATGCAGTGCCTACTATATTATCACTTATTGGAATTAAATATATACGAAATGCAGATAATCCAATTATTAATCTCAGTACGAATATGTCGATTGTATCGGTAGGATTTTACGTTGTATCTATGTTTACAAGTGGCATCTTCATTGGAAGACTTCCGATTTATTTTTCATTATATAGTTATATCTTATTGCCATGGGAAATTGATAATATGTTTACGAAAAGATCTGCGAGACTAGTGTATATTATGACTGTCTGTGCATATTTGGTGTTCTATTATTACCAAATGCATTTTGCATGGAATTTTATATAAGATACGAGATTCAGGAGTGGAGAATTGAAGATGCATAAAAAAGAGCCGATAATCAGTGTAATTATGGGTATATATAATTGTGGAGATACTTTATCAGAGGCAATTGAATGCATAATTAATCAGACCTTTAAGGACTGGGAATTAATTATGTGTGATGATGGATCGAGGGACAATACATATGAGATTGCAACAAGCTATAAAGAAAAATATCCTGAGAAAATCATTGTGCTACAAAATGAGAAGAATAGAGGATTAAATTATACTTTAAATGAGTGTTTGAAACAGGCCAGAGGAAAATATATCGCAAGAATGGATGGAGATGACCGGTGTGATAAAGAACGGTTTGCAATAGAAATAGATGTACTGGAAAAAGAACCGGAAATAGCAATTGTCAGTACAGATATGGAATTCTTTGATGAGAGTGGAGTCTGGGGGAAAATCAGTCATCCGGAATATCCAATGCCGGAAGATTTTGTGAAAGAAAGTCCTTTTTGCCATGCCCCATGCATGGTAAAGAGAGAGGCATACATGAAAGTAAGAGGGTATTCTGTTTCTGAAAAGTTATTAAGGGTAGAAGATTATCATTTGTGGATAAAAATGTACAAGTATGGATACCGTGGGAAAAATATCCATAAATGTTTATATCAAATGCGGGATGATCGAAATGCATATAGTAGACGTTCTTTTAAAAACCGGCTCAATGAGTATTATGTAAAGAGGCTGGCAGTAAGGACATTCCGGTTGAAAAAGTGGAATTATCTGTTGACACTTCGACCGATTGTTGTCGGATTATTACCTAATTTCGTATACGATAGGTTGCATAAAGGAAGATTAGCAAATAAAGAAAGTAAGACAGACTCAAATACACCAAAAAAGAAAGTATTATTTTTGATTCATGATTTGGGGCAAGGTGGCGCAGAAAAAGTTCTTGTAAATTTGGTCAATAATATGGATCGTAATAAATTTGATATATCTGTAACGACATTGTTTGGGGGTGGAATTAATGAACAATTTCTCAAATCAGATATAAAATTGCGAACAGTATGGCCAAGAGAAATTCCAGGAAATAGTAAAGTAATGAAATTATTGTCATCACAACAACTGCATAGAATTGTAGTAAAAGAAAAATATGATATCGAAGTGTCATATTTGGAAGGCCCATCAGCGAGAGTAATTAGTGGATGCTCAAATAACAATACAAAGTTAGTATCATGGATTCATGTAGAGCAACACTCAATGGAAAAATTAGCAGAAGCTTTTCGAAGTAAGAAAGAAGCAAAAGAATGTTATGAAAAATTTGATCAGACTGTATGTGTGTCTGAATTTGTGAAAAAGGATTTTAGTGAAGTATTAAATTTTCAGAAGGCATGTAAAGTTTTGTACAATACTGTGGAATCAGATGAAATTTTGAAAAAATCAAAGGAGTCAGTTCCAGAGTTAGAAGAAGATGATTTTTTTAAATTAATTGCAGTTGGTAGTTTAAAAGAATCAAAGGGCTATAAAAGACTATTAAAAATCATTTTTAAATTAAAACAAGAAAATAAAAAAGTTAGATTGTATATATTGGGGACAGGTTCTCAAGAAAAGGAATTGAAAGAATTTGTAGAAAAGAATGGGTTAAAAGACAGAGTTACTTTTTTAGGGTATCAAACAAATCCGTATAAGTATGTGGCAAAAGCGAACTTGTTTGTATGTGCAAGTTTTGCAGAGGGATTTTCTACAGCAACGGCAGAAGCATTAATTGTAGGTACACCGGTTTGCACAGTAGAAGTATCAGGTATGAAAGAAATGTTGGGCAACAATAATGAATATGGCATTGTAACAAATAATAATGAAGATGCTTTATATATTGCAATTGAAAAGATGCTAAGTAATCCACAGATGTTAAAGCATTATAAGCAGAAAGCTATAGAACGTGGGAAAATGTTTAGTACAGAGAATACTGTAAAAAAGGTAGAAGATTTTTTTTGGAATTTAGAAAGAAAGAGTAATTAGATGTAAGGTTGTTAGGCAGTAAACAAAAAATAATTTGACAGATCGTCTTGATTCTAAATTCAACTCATAAAAGGTATTTGAATATGCAGGAAATTTACAATATTTCTATTATTAGAAATGATAGAGGTTCATACATATGGGAAATTTATAAGTGAACATATCAAATTGATAAGATTTAGATTATACTTCAGCGTAATGTTTGACAAATACGTTACGGTATTGAATGAAGAGTTAAAATGTACCGTCAAACAAAGGTGGTAGAATGGAGCTTTATATGAAAATTTTAGTAGTTGCTGGATATTGCTTACAAGTTAATTCTTCTGCTAATTTGTGCCATATTTCTTATATAAAAGGATTGGTGGATTGTGGACATACAGTTGATTTATTGACAGTGAGTAATAAAAATCAAAATATAGATTTAGGAATTAATATACCCAAAGTTCATAAATTGTATACATATAATGCATCTTTGTACGAACAATTAGGGGTAAAAAAAAGTGCAAAGTATAAACAGATAACAAATATTGTGCGATTTGATTCTGTAACCGTATGTAACAAATCCTTTAGATCAAAAATAAAACAAAATATTCGCAAACTTTATGGAACTTATGGAACGGATATTATTTGGTATCTTCGTGCAAAACACTGGAAATCTAAAGAAAACTATGATTGTGTAATTTCGTTAGCTTATCCACCTATTAGTCATAAACTTGTAGAAAATTTATTAAAATCAAAGAATTTATTGGCACAACGATGGATTCAAATATGGGAAGATCCATGGTACGAAGACATTTTTGGACTATGCCATAATGATAAAGTAAAGAAAGAAGAAGAGAGACTTTTATCTTTGAGTAATAATATTTATTATGTAAGCCCATTGACACTATTGTATCAAAAAAAAGCTTTTCCTGACTTTTCAGATAAAATGAGATGGCAACCATTGCCCTCATATTATGAAAGAAAACAGTCATTGGTAAATTATAGAACGCTGTATTTTGGATATTTTGGTGATTATAGTCCTCATATTCGAAATTTGGTTCCTTTTTATAATACGGCACTTAAAATGAACTTGAACGTAAATATTTGTGGAAACTCCTCTTCAAAGTTCAAGACTAATGGATCAGTTAGAGTTTTTCCAAGAATGGGATTGAATGAACTAGAAAAATATGAAAATCAAACTAATATTTTAGTGTTTTTATGTAACTTGAAAGGAGGTCAAATACCGGGAAAAATATATCAATATGCTGCTACAAATAAAATTGTATTATTCATTTTGGATGGAACTAAAGAGGAAAAAGAGGTGTTATATAATTATTTTTCTTCTTTTAAACGTTTTATTTTCTGCGAAAACGATGAAAAATCTATTGAACAAGCTGTATTAGAATTAAGAAATAAAAAAATTGAAGAAAGTTATGTTACACCACTTTCAAATTTTATGCCAGTAAATATTATAAAAAATATTCTTGAAGGGAAATAAGAATGAATTGCAAGGATTTAATAAGTGTTATTATTCCGATATACAGGGTTGAAAAGTTATTAGATAGATGTGTTGAAAGTGTTGTTAATCAAACATATTCTAATATAGAGATTATTTTGGTAGATGACGGTTCACCTGATAATTGCCCGTGTATGTGCGATGAATGGGCAGAAAGAGATTCTAGAATTAAAGTGATTCACAAATTAAACGGAGGATTATCAGATGCTAGAAACGAAGGGTTAAGGATTTCAACAGGGGAATTTGTTGGTTTTGTTGATTCTGATGATTGGATTGCGCCTGAAATGTATGAACGCTTGCTTCAATCAATTATTATAGAGAATAGTGATATAGCTGCTTGTGGTGTAAAAATGATTTGGGAAAATAATTCTCAAAGTAGTAGAATGCTGGTGCAACAAAATAATTGCATTTTGAATAGAAAAGATGCTCAGGAAGCATTATTAGATGAAACGAAACTGAAACAACCTGTTTGGTACAAACTTTATAGAAAATCAATAATTGAAGATATACCGTTTGCAAAAGGTAAGTACCATGAGGATATTTTTTGGAGCTTTCAAGCTATAGGTAATGCTAGCCGTGTGAGTATTATTGATTATGTTGGATATTATTATTGGCAACGTCGTGAAAGTATTATGGGGCAAAAATATTCCTTAAAAAGATTAGACGCAGTTAAGGGAAAATGCAGTAGGCAAGATTATCTCAGAATAAATTTTCCAGAGCTAGAAAATAAAGCTCTTGTGGATTTGTGGTTTACATGTTTATACCATGGACAGGCTGTGCTTAGAGAACTTAAAAAAGATGAAAAGGCACAGGCTTTGGAGTTTTTAAATAGAATAATTAATAAATATCCGATTACTAAATGTAAAATGATAGACATAAAGAAATCTCATTGTATATGGCTTCTATTAACAAGATTATCCTTTGTAAAAACATGTAAAATAAGAAATTTATTAAAGATTGGAGTGTAAAGAATAATGGAAGAATTAATTAGTATAGTACTTCCAGTTTATAATGGAGAAAAATACTTGAGAGAAAGTATAGATAGTGTTTTGAATCAAACTTATAGAAATTGGGAGCTTATAATTGTAGATGATTGTTCAACTGATTCTTCCGCAAAGATTGCAAAGGAATATACAAATAAGGATAAGAGAATATATTACTATCGTAACGAAAATAATTTAAGACTTCCACGCAATCTAAATAAAGGTTTTAAGTTGGCTAGAGGTAATTACCTAACATGGACTTCAGATGACAACAGATTTAAGTCAACAGCATTAGAAAAAATGTATAGTGCTTTAAAAAATGACATAGATGCTCAGTTTGTATTTGCATCGTGTCGAGTAATTAATAGTGAGGGAGCCCCAATTGAATATATTATGGTTGATAATAAAAGAAAAAAACAAATTGTTGGTCATAATGTTGTTGGAGCTTGTTTTATGTATACTAGAAAGGCCTACGAAGAAGTTGGGGAATATAATCCGGAATTTGTTTTAGTTGAGGATTATGATTATTGGCAACGCATTTATACAAAGTTCAATGCTGTAGTAATTAGTGAGATATTATATGAATATAGATGGCATGATGGTGCATTAACTAGTACAATGAAAAAAGAAGCTTTTAATAGAGCATTGGAAAAAATGTTATTGAAAAATCGTCCATTATTTGGAAAAATTGATGCGGAATCAAATTATTATTATTATCAAGGATTATATAATTGTAAAAAAAATGTAGATGATAAAAATAATCCTTATTGGTTTAAGTATAAATGGTACTCGTTTATTTATCTGTTTGAACATAAAATTCCAGAAAAAATTAAACGTATAATCAGAAATGTGTAGTGATGAATAAGAAAGTTTTTGTAAGGAAATTAGTAAATTAAATATTTAGAAATACATAGAGTAAACATCATGAAATTATTATGGCGAAGATAATGAATATAAATAATTTACAATATATCTCGCCTGTCTTGCAGAATATGAATTAGATAAGTGGGATGAATCGCTTCCGAATAAAATGGTAAAAAATAAGGGAAAAGTTGAAGGTTAAATTTGGGTATGTATAACATTAAATATACAATAACCTATGAAAACCAATATATATAAGTAGAAATTTAAATTGCGATTGGAGTGTGATTACATTTGCAGTTGCAATAGGAGCTGATATTCCATTACTGGGATTTAATAGTAAAAGCACCAGTTTACAACTTTATAAATGATAGACTTGTTGATGAATCAGCTGTTTTAAG
>OLSP01001359.1_pt1 | contig 22578 bp, 18 predicted proteins | sample 1672941 | NCBI WGS metagenome assembly OLSP01 (sample SAMEA3136739, study PRJEB25190) | human gut metagenome | reverse complement strand
AGAAATATTATAACCATCAGTAAAAATGCAGATAATACAATCTCGATATATGATGCAGCCTGCTGCATTAATTTTCTTAATTTCATTTTCATAGGGTAAACTATCCTTTCAATTAATTTTATATATAGTGCCTTATTTAAGCATTAATTATATCTTATTCTTAATAATTAAGCAATTGTGCCCCTATCGCTTTCATTAAATAATTTAACATAATTATATAGTGAATATGCATAATTCAATTTGACTTTCATAATGTTTTTTAGTAAACTTTAACAAGTTGGTGTTTTGAAGTATGATAATAAATGACGCCACATTTATTATCTCTACAGGCACGCGTAACGGACATAATTTTTTAACGAGGAGAAAAACATGGAAGCTTTATTAATTCTAGTCATCGTTGCAGCCCTGCTTGCGCTCGGTTATGCAGCATTCAACTTCATCGGTGTTAAGAAACTTGATGAAGGAACTGACCGTATGAAAGAAATCGCAGCAGCCATAAGAGTTGGTGCTAACGCATTTATTACATACGAGTACAAAATCATTGCAGTAGTAGTTGTTATTATTGCAATCGCATTTGCAGCTATATTCACTGTCCAGTATGGAGAATTCAGCTGGGAGCCATCTGTATGTTTCATGATTGGTGTTATCATGAGTGCATCAGCAGGCTGGGTAGGTATGAAGATTGCTACTTACGCTAATGTAAGAGTTTCTAATACAGCCCGCAACACTAAGAACATTGGTTCAACACTTAAGGTAGCTTTAAAAGGTGGCTCAGTTATGGGTCTCTGCGTTGGCGGTTTCGCACTTTTAGGACTTTTCCTTGTATACATCATATTTGGATTTGGTCTTAACATGCTTGACATTGAGGCTCTCCGTGGTGCTCATGTATTCACACAGTGTCTTTCATGCTACGCACTTGGCTGCTCTATTGTTGCTATGTTCAACCGTGTTGGTGGCGGTATATATACTAAGGCAGCTGATATGGGAGCTGACCTTGTTGGTAAGACAGAAGCACACATTCCTGAAGATGATCCAAGAAATCCTGCTGTTATCGCAGATAATGTAGGTGACAATGTAGGTGATGTTGCAGGCATGGGTGCTGACTTATTTGAAAGTTATGTTGGAGCTTTAGTTTCAGCTATTACACTTGGTCTTGTAGCAACAAATATTGGTAGTGCATCTCATTTTATGGCAGCTTTATTCCCACTTGTAATTGCAGGTGTTGGTATTATTGCATCAGTTATCGCTACTTTCTTTGTTAGAGGAAAAGACGGTTCTGATCCACAGAAAGCACTTAATGCAGGTGAATATACAGCAACAGCATTAGTTATTATTGCTTCAGCTATTTTAAGTAATACATTCTTTGGTAACTTTAATGCATTTATCGCAATTATTGCAGGTCTTGTAGTTGGTACTATTATTGGTAAAGTTACAGAAATGTATACATCAGAAAAATATAAGAGCGTTCAGGAAATCGCTGAAAGCTCACAGACAGGTTCAGCAACTAACATTATTAGTGGTCTTTCAGTTGGTATGAAATCAACATGTATCCCTATTGTTGTTATTGCAATCGGAATCTTAGTTGCATTCCACTTCTGCGGAATGTATGGTATTGCTCTTGCAGCAGTTGGTATGCTTTCAACAACAGGTATGACAGTAGCAGTTGATGCTTACGGCCCAATCGCTGATAATGCCGGCGGTATTGCTGAAATGTCAGAACTTGACGAAAGTGTTAGAGATATTACAGACAAATTAGATGCAGTAGGAAATACTACAGCAGCTATTGGTAAGGGATTTGCTATTGGTTCAGCAGCTCTTACAGCTTTATCACTTTTTGTTTCTTTTGCGGAAACAGCAGGAATCACAAAGAACGGTATCAATATTTTAGATGCAAGCGTTGTAGTTGGTCTTTTCATTGGTGGTATGCTTCCATTTATGTTCTCAGCTTTGACAATGTCTTCAGTTGGTAAGGCTGCAAACAAGATGATTGAAGAAGTTCGTCGCCAGTTCAAAGAAAAACCAGGTATACTTAAGGGAACAGAAAAGCCTGACTATACATCATGTGTAGGTATTTCAACACAAGCAGCATTACATGAAATGATTGTTCCTGGTATCATGGCAGTTCTTGTGCCACTTGTTATTGGATTTTTACTTGGAGCAGAAGCATTAGGTGGTATGCTTGCAGGTTCACTTGTAAGTGGTGTTATGATGGCAGTATTTATGGCAAATGCCGGTGGTGCTTGGGATAATGCTAAGAAGTTTATTGAAGGTGGTTTTGCCGGAGGTAAAGGAAGCGAAGCACACAAGGCAGCCGTAGTTGGTGATACAGTAGGTGATCCATTCAAGGATACATCAGGACCATCAATCAACATTCTTATTAAGTTAATGACAATTGTTTCACTTGTTTTTGCAACAGTAATTGCACAGTATGGTGGAATCTTATTCTAGATTAAAATGAAATTGATTGCTACGTATTGGTAATGAAGAAATTTGTTATAAATAGTACGTCTATCTTAAAACTGTATATTGGAAGCCATCACTTTATGAGAGAAAACATAAAGTGGTGGCTTCTCTTTTTTTTTTGCTTACAGTGTACAAGTCCAGTCATCCACCTGTGCTTGCACAAAGGTGGATGACTGGACTTAGGACACGCCCCAAGAATGAGCATAAAGTGAAGCGAAAGCTTCACGATATGCGAATGCTTGGGAAGGATTGCGGGAGTGCGAAGCACGTAGCAATCCGGTAAGCAAAAATGTAGTGAGAATAGGCTTGGGAAGGATTGCGGGAGTGCGAAGCACGCAGCAATCCGATAAGCAAAAATGTAGTGAGAATAGACTTGAGAAATTATTGCGGGAGTGCGAAGCACGCAGCAATCCGGTAAGCAAAAAGTGTAGTGAGAATAGACTTGAGAAATTATTGCGGGAGTGAAATTTGACAATAATGGGCAAACTGGTTTACATAAAACAAGAAAACAATATTATTATCGGATAGCGTACCCCAAATTTTTAAAAATAGTGAATTTTTGTGGTACGTTTATTGCCATTAAGCAAGTATAAGTAACATAGTGGTTTACATAATAATTAAAATAAAAGTCAATATGTGATGAATTGAATAATGAAGCAAGAATATGTGATGTGATTAGTTTACATAACTTGAAAACGTACCACAAAATTTGGGAAAATTCGTTTTTTGTGGTACGCTTGCAAAAATTACGATAAGTTATGTTGAGTTTTGCCATCAACCCTTCTACTTAAGTGACACATTTTTGTTTTTATGCTATAATACTTTGCTAACAGACAAATTAAATGTGAGGGTTGTTATGAGTTTTGATTTTTATTATGTAGCACTTTTATTTTTTATTTATAGCTTCCTGGGCTGGTGCGTTGAGGTGGCGTTCGTTGCCATTACAGCAAGAAGAGTTGAGAACAGAGGATTCTTGAATGGGCCGGTTTGTCCTATTTATGGATGTGGAATGTTGGGAGTTCTTGCAGCGCTTACTCCATACAGGGACAATTTTATTTTGCTTTTCATTGGTGGGTTTATTATTTGTACCGCTGTTGAACTTTTTGGCGGCTGGGTTTTGGACAAAATTTTCCATATGAGATGGTGGGATTACACAAAGAACAAGTTTAATATTGGCGGCTATGTTTGCTTAAGATTTAGTATTATGTGGGGACTTGGTGTTGTGGCAGTGATGAAGCTTGTTCATCCACCGATTTTTGCTTTGGTTAGAAGGCTTCCAAAGATTGCAGGAATTATTATAATAAGTATTCTTGTTACTATTTTTGCAATAGATATGGTTGTTACTCTTAAGAATCTTATTGGTATCCGTAAGAGTTTGGGACAGCTTGACAAGGTGGCTGAGGACCTTAATAATCTTGGAAATCAGATTAAGGATGTTGTTGGAAATTCTGCAATTAATATGGCAGACAGAGCTGAGGAAAGTCTTGAAAAGCTTGACGAGAGAACTGAAGAAAGCAGAGAAAAGTGGGCCAATGCCAGCGAAGCTGCAAAAGAAAAATTTGCAGAAGCAGTTGAACCGGCAAGAGAAAAATTGGCAGAGGCAGTTGAGCCGGCTAAAGAAAAACTTGCAGGTGCGGGTAATGCAACTAAAGAGTTAATTTCCAACGCAGGTGGAGCTACAAAAGAAATTATCACAAATGCCGGAAGTGCCACAAAAGATATGATTTATAGTGCCGGTAATGCAGCTAAGGATAAGCTTACTGCCGGTGCAGCTTCAAAGAATAAAAATCAGAATTCTGCAATGAAAGAGAAATGGGCTATCCAGAGAGCTGAATTGGAAGCCAAGATGGATTCTTACATTGCTAAGATAAATATTTACAACAAGCATTCACTTAATTCTCTTCCAAAGTTGAATAAATCCGGAAAGAGTATTAATATAAAAGAGTACATTGAAATGCTTAAAAATAAAAAGGACGAATAAGAAGGTAGGTACAGTTATGAATTTTGAAGGAAAATCATTTTTGAAATTATTGGATTTTACACCGGAAGAGATTAGTGCCCTTATTGATTTGGCAGCCACTCTTAAGGCAAAGAAGAAAGCAGGAGAACTTGTAGATGTTCTTAAAGGAAAGAATATTGCTATTATTTTTGAAAAGACAAGTACTCGTACAAGATGTTCTTTTGAAGTAGCAGCTCACGATCTTGGAATGGGAGTTACTTATTTGGATCCAACAGGTTCACAGATTGGAAAGAAGGAAAGTATTCCTGACACAGCAAGAGTTTTGGGCCGTATGTTTGACGGTATTGAATATAGGGGATTTGAACAGACTATTGTAGAACAGTTGGCAAAATACGCAGGAGTTCCTGTTTGGAATGGACTTACCAATGAATTTCATCCAACACAGATTCTTGCAGATTTCTTAACTTTAAGAGAGAAGTTCGGACGTCTTAAGGGACTTAAGTTTGTATATATGGGCGATGCCCGTTACAATATGGGAAATTCACTTATGGTTGGTTGTGCAAAGATGGGTATGCATTTCGTAGCTTGCGCACCAAAGAAGTATTGGCCTGACGAGAAACTTATTGAAGAATGTAGAGAAGTAGCTAAGGAAACAGGGGCAAAAATCGAATTCGAAGAAGATCCTATGGTTGCAACAAAGAATGCAAATGCTATTTACACTGATGTTTGGGTTTCAATGGGCGAACCTGATGAAGTTTGGGAAGAGCGTATTAATGACCTTCTTCCATATAGAGTAACAATGGATTTAATTAAGAATTCAGCAGAAAATGTTGTATTTATGCATTGTCTTCCTGCATTCCATGACCTTAATACTAAGATTGGAAAACAGATTCACGAGAAGTTTGGACTTACAGAAATGGAAGTTACAGATGAAGTATTTGAATCAAAGAATTCAGTAGTTTTCGATGAAGCAGAAAACAGAATGCACACAATTAAGGCAGTTATGGCAGCAACACTTGGTGCAAAGTTTTAATGAGATAATTAATCAAAAGTTGGGTATTTTGATATCCAAATTTTAAAATAAAAAAGATGTTGTGTAGTTTGCACAGCATCTTTTTTATGTATTAAAATCAAAATATAGTAATTTTTATTTTATTTTCGCTAACATTTTATTTGCAGTTTCATATATTTTCTCAGGTTCTTCACCTATATTAAATTCACCTTTTTCGTATAGAATATTTCCATTAACCATTGTGAGAACAACGTTTTGCTTTGAACCGCTGTAAACAAGGTTTTTTGTAATATTGTTAATTGGCTGCATATTAGGCTGGTTTAAGTCAATGACTATTAAATCGGCAAGTTTTCCACGGGATAAAGTGTCACAATTTCTAAGTCCCATAGCTCTGGCACCGCCAAGTGTAGCCATTTTAAGCACTTCATTGGCATCAACTGCTGATGCGTCTTTTTCTTTAAGCTTGGCAAGGGAAGTTGTAAGGAACATTTCCCTAAACATATCAAGGCAATTATTGCTGGCAGGTCCGTCGGTGCCAATTGCAATGTTAATTCCTTTTTTCATAAATTTTGAAATAGGAGCCACGCCGCTTGCTAACTTGGCATTAGAGCCGGGATTAGTTACAACGGACAAACCGTGTTTTTCAAAAACAGAAATATCATCCTTAGTCATATGGACGCAGTGATAGCCACCACCACCGTAGTTAAACATTCCAAGTCTGTCAAGAAAAACTGTCGGAGTTGTTCCATAACGGTCCAAACATTCTTTGACTTCTTTTTTTGTTTCTGAATTATGACAAAAAACAGGTGCCTGATGTTTCTTGGCAATGCTTGCCATACCTTCTAAAAGTTCCCGGGAGCACGTGTATTCAGCGTGAAAGCCAAGTTCGTAGCTTATAAGTGGATTGTAACCATTGTATTTCTTGTAGCATTCATCAATTTCTTCAACAGTCTGGGTAAAATTATTTAGCCCACCTGTCATTACAGTTCTAAATCCACAATCAATAGATGCCTGAATAACCGGATTAGGGCTAATGTACATATCAAAGTTTGAGGTGATTCCTGAAGTAAGGTATTCCATTATGGCGATTTTTGAAAAAGCATATATAAGATCGTCATTTAGCTTGGCTTCCATTGGAAAAACCTTCTCGTTAAGCCATCTGTCAAGTGGCAGATCATCAGCAAAAGAACGTAAAAAAGTCATTGCTGAATGTGTGTGGGCATCTTTAAAACCGGGCATAATTAGATTACCGTTAAGGTTAATTTCCCTGTCCCATTTAATATTATTGTCTTGAGGCTTTCCAACGTATCCGATTAAATGGTCAAAAACCCAAACCTCACCACTTGAAAGTTCAGTTCCATTTTCAAGTGTTAAAATTGTTCCGTTAAAAAATCTAATATTCATATTTTTATAAGGCTTTTGCCGTCCTTTCTATTGAATTTGCATTTGATTATTTATGATATTTAGTAATTTATATTATAATAAAAATAATCTGAAATTTTAATAGGTTATGTATTATTTTTCATAACTAAATTAAATAAGTATTTTAGACATAAATTACTAATTAAAAAAAGAAAATAGTGCAATAAAAAACAAAAAATAAGTTATGGATGCTTTACAGGATTTTTTGAAAATTATACTTGCTTTGTGAAAAGTGATATGCTAATATTTATACAAACAAACGTTCGAATGAATGAAAGGGAGGGATTAAGTTTTGAGATTTTTACATTTAGCAGACCTTCATATAGGAAAGAGAGTTAATGAGTTTTCTATGATTGAAGATCAAAGGTATATATTGAATCAGATACTTGATATTGTTAAGGAACAGGAAGTTCAATGTGTTCTTATAGCAGGAGATATTTATGATAAGGCAGTTCCGTCAGCGGAAGCGGTGTTACTGTTAGATCAGTTTATTAGCAGGCTTGCAGAGATGAATGTTAAAGTTGTGGCAATTAGCGGAAACCATGACAGCCCTGAGAGAATAGGCTTTGGTGCTGAGATTATGAGTACCAGTGGAGTGTATATGAGTCATCCTTTTAATGGTAATGTTGAAAAGGTTACTTTGGAGGATGAATGTGGACCAATTAATATTTATATGCTTCCTTTTATTAAGCCGGCCGTAGTACGCCCTTTTTTCCAAGAAGAGGATGTTTCAAGCTATGATAGAGCTATGGAGATTGTTATTAATAGTATTTCAATTAATAAGGATGAGAGGAATGTTCTTTTGGCCCATCAGTTTGTTAAAGGTGGAAGTATTTGTGAGTCAGAAGAAGTGTCAATAGGAGGCGTTGATCAGGTGTCAGCGGATTATTTTGAGAACTTTGATTATGTTGGATTAGGACATTTGCACGGCCCACAGACGATTGGCAGGGAAACTGTACGATATGCAGGAACCCCTCTTAAGTATTCTTTTTCTGAGGTTAATCATAAGAAATCAGCACTTATTTTTGATCTTAAGGAGAAGGGCAACATTGAAATAACTAAGATTCCTTTTAAACCTATTAGAGATATGAAGGAGATTAAGGGAACTTACGACCAGATTACGGCAAGAGATTTCTATAAGGATATGAATACTCAGGATTATTATCATATAACATTAACTGATGAAGAAGATGTTCCGGAGGCAATAGGCAAGCTTAGAACTATTTATCCTAATATTATGCGACTTGATTATGATAATACAAGAACCAGAACCAATAATACTGTAACAGAGATAGAGAATATTGAGTTAAAATCACCGCTAGAGTTGTTTAAGGAGTTTTATGTAATCAGAAACAATCAGGACATGTCACCGGAACAGGAGAAGTTGGCAATGGACCTTATTGAGAAGATATGGGAGGATGCATAATGAGACCAATTAAGTTAATAATATCGGCATTCGGACCTTATGCAGAATGCGAAACTATAGATTTTGAAAAATTAGGAAATAAAGGTCTTTATTTGATTACGGGAGATACCGGAGCAGGAAAGACTACTATTTTTGACGCAATTACATATGTTTTATATGGAAAGTCCAGTGGAAAGACCAGGTCTTCGTCTATGCTTAGAAGTAAGTATGCAAAGCCTGATGTTCCAACTTTTGTAAAGATGGAATTTGAGTATAGGAACAAAAAGTATGTTATTGAGCGTAATCCTGAATACGAGCGACCTAAGATTCATGGAGAGGGAACCACAACTCAGAGTGCTAATGCTACGTTAATTTATCCAGACAAAGATACTCCTGTTACCGGAAGTAGTAATGTTACTGTTGCCATTAATGAGTTAATAGGATTAGATTATGAACAGTTTACTCAGATAGCCATGATAGCACAGAATGATTTTCTTAAGTTGTTATTGGCAGATACTGATGAGAGAAGAAAGATTTTTAGCAAAATTTTTAATACATATCCATATGAGAAACTTCAGCTTAAGCTGGGAGATGAGGCAAAAAGACTTAGAAGATTGGTAGATGATCAGAATAAGAGTATAAGTCAGTACATAGATGGGATTAGATGTGGTGATAGTTTTGTAGCAAGGCAACAGCTTGAAGCTATAAAGAATAACAAGACAGAGAATGGTATTGAGAATACAATTGATTTCATCGAGGAACTTATTAACAATGATCAGGATTTGTTAAAAGTTATTAACGAAAGGATAATAAAAACCGAAAAAGCTCTTTCAGATGTTGATAAAAAGTTAGTTGAGGTTAATAGAGACAATTCTGCAAAGAAACAGAAGTTGAACGCGGAACAATTTATTGAGTCGAATAAGTCTAACTTGGAAGTACTGGAGAAGAGAGTAGAATTATGCAAAGAAGAAGAGCCTGTTCGTAAGGAATTAGAGTACAAAATTAAAGAACAGGAACAGCTTATGCCAAGGTATGACAAGCTTTTTGACACTGAAAAAGAGTATGTCAATGAACTTAAGTTAATTAAGACTAAAGAAAGTGAATTTGAGTCTTTATGTAAAGAGATTGAGAATTTAAATAAGGTGTTGGCTACTAACAAAGAGAATCTTCAGAAGTTAAAAGATGCAGATGCCGTATTGGTAAAAATCGAAAATGCAAAAACAGGTTATGATAATGTAAAAAAGAACTTATCAAACATTGTAAATCAGTGTAATGATTATGAAGGAAAGAATTATGAGCTAGAGCTACTTCAACAGAGAGCCATAAAAGCCAATGATAGTTGGGAAACTAAGAGCAATGAATGTGCAGCTATAGAGAAGACATTCTTAAATCAGCAGGCAGGAATCCTTGCAGGTAACCTTAGAGATGGAGAACCGTGTATAGTTTGTGGCTCAACTGTTCACCCTAATCCGTTTAAGCTAATGGATAAGCAGATAACAGAAAAGATGGTTGAAGATGCAAAGAATAAGGTTAATGAACTTAAAGCTATTGCAACGAATGACAGTAACAAAGCAGGAATGCAGAAGGGTATTGTTGATACATTATACGAGAGTATAGTAGAGAATTTCAGAAATCTAAAAGAGATATTTAAAGAAGTTTTAGAAGAAAGAGCAATTAATACTGTTTCAGATATAAAAGCCTGGTCAGATGAAAAATTGGTTAAAGTAGAGGAGGCTATTTCTAAAAACAATGGATATTATGAAATTGCTAAAAATAATGTTCAGGTTAAGGAACAGATTGAAAAGCAGATTCCGGAAACAGAAGAACAAATAAACAACAACAATAATAAAAAAGATATTTTAAATAGTGATATTTCTAATTTGAAAATTAAAAATCGCGAAAATGCAATATTATTGGAACAGTTTAGGGAGAAACTTGAATTTCAAAGTAGGAAAGATGCGGAAAGCAATTTAAATCAGCTAAAGATTAACTTATCTGAATTAGAGAATAAAGCTACACAAGCTTTGAATAGTTATGATAAATGTAAGAAGTCTATTGATGATGCCAATGCAACAATAAAGACTATTGAAGAGCAGTTAAAGGATTCAAAAAACTATGATTTGGAACAGCTTATTTCTGAAAGCAACAAGTTGCAGGAAGAAAAGAAAGCTGTAAACAATCAGAGAAATGATGTATCCATAAGAATAGAAATTAACACAGGAGCACTTGAAAATATTAAGGCGAACTTGAATAAATTAGTTACTACGGAAGAAAAATATAAGTGGGTTAATGCCCTAGCTCAAACAGCCAATGGCAATATAAACGGAAAGAGCAAAATAGCATTAGAAACTTATGTTCAGATTAGTTATTTTGAAAGAATAATTAACAGAGCTAATTTAAGATTTATGAAAATGACTAACGGCCAGTATGAACTAAAAAGAAGCACCGAATCTGATGATCAAAGAAGTAAGACAGGTTTAGAGCTTAATGTTATAGATCACTATAATGGTACAGAACGTGATGTTAGAACATTATCAGGTGGTGAATCTTTTAAAGCGTCATTGTCTTTAGCATTAGGATTATCCGATGAAATTCATTGCGCAGCAGGTGGAATAAAAATAGACACACTTTTTGTTGATGAAGGCTTTGGAACATTAGATGAAGATTCACTAAACAGTGCAATCGAAGCCCTTAATACTTTAACAGAAGGAGACAGATTAGTAGGAATTATCTCTCATGTTCAAGAATTAAAAACAAGAATCGATAGAAAAATAATCGTTTCCAAAAACAAGGTTAAAGGCAGCAAAGTTGCAGTGGAGATTTAGTGACAAGAATATTTTCTTTAAATTTCCACATACTAACTCCAAAGCTAAAATTTGCAATGGAGGAAATTAGTATGAAGGCAACAGGTATTGTGCGCAGGATAGATGACTTAGGTCGCGTGGTTGTACCTAAAGAGATTAGAAGAACTTTAAGAATCCGAGAAGGAGATCCAATGGAGATTTTTACTAATCACGATGGGGAAATTATACTTAAGAAATATTCACCTATTGGAGAGATTGAAATGTTTGCAAAACAATATGCAGATGTTATGGCACAGGTTTCAGGACAGAGAGTTCTCATAAGTGACAGAGATCAGATTATTGCTGTTGCAGGGGGAGTAAAAAAAGACAAAATAGGAATGGCTGTAAGTTCCCAGTTAGAAGAGTTAATGTCGAACAGAGATGTGAAAAACGGAGATGAACAACAGAAACTTTTTGAGATAATAAAGGGAGAAGAGCCTGAACAATGTGGTCAGATTATTTATCCAATCATATGTGAAGGTGATGTTATTGGAAGCGTTATTGTTTTGGCTAAAGATGAAAATAATAAGGTAAGCGTAACAGAACAAAAACTGGCAGGAGTAGCCGCAGCTTTCCTCGGAAGACAGATGGAGTCATAATAGTAGGCAATAAATTTGTAAAAATAGCTCAAAGAAAAAGCTAAAAAGTTGAAAAAAGATACTTTTTAACCAAAAAATTCCCTGCAGAAAGCTCTTTAAATGGAGTAATTATCTTGACAAAGCCTATTAAATGGGGTATAAACTGTATAGTATGATACGGAATCAGTATCGGATAAATTTTCAAGGAGGAATTAAAATGAACAAGACAGAATTTATCGCAGCTATTGCTGAAGAAGCTGGACTTTCAAAGACAGATGCTGCAAAGGCTGTTAAGGCTTTTACAGATGTAGTAGTAGAAGAAATGAAGAAAGGTGAAAAGATTCAGTTAGTAGGATTCGGAACATTCGAAGTTTCAAAGAGACCTGAACGTCAGGGAATCAATCCTGCAACAAAGGAAAAAATCACTATCGCAGCAGCTAACGTACCTAAGTTCAAAGCTGGTGCAGCTTTAAAGAATGCACTTAATTAATAAATAAAAGTTCATTAGAAGATATAAGGACTGTTACAAAGTAACGGTCCTTTTTGTTATACACGACGAGCCAAATATACGCATACAGCTTTTTATGCTTGCATAAAAAAAGCTGTATGCGTATATTTGGCGACCGTATAATCACTGAGAAGAAGCGGAGCGGATTCGAAGTGTTATACGTGAAGCGAAGCTTCGTCGTGTATAACAATAATCAACCGTATAATCACTGAGAAGAAGCAGAGCGGATTCGAAGTGTTATACGGGAAGCGGAGCTTCGTCGTGTATAACAAAACAAAGCGCACAAAAGTAATGGAGGAAAAAATGAGAATTGACAAATTTTTAAAGGTTTCAAGAATTATAAAAAGAAGAACTGTTGCCAACGAAGCATGTGATGCAGGCAGGGTTCTTGTAAACGACAGGGTTGTAAAGGCATCTTATGATGTAAAAGTTAACGACATTATACAGATTCAGTTTGGTCAGAGAACAGTTAAGGTTCAGGTTCTAAACCTTAATGAAACAGTTAAGAAAGAAAATGCCACAGAAATGTACAAAGATTTAAGCTGATATAGAATATTTTTACATAATTCTGCAACTTTAAGAATATACTGTCCTATAAAAGGATAAGGTAGGATTGTATGGAACAAAGTTCAGGCTCAAAACAGAATTTAGGTTCAAAGCAAAATCAAATAACTAAACCACATAAGCTGGTTTTGGACAACAGAAAGAGAACAAACTTAACAGGAATAGAGGACGTTGTTGAATTTGATACCACACAGATAGTGCTGGAATCATCTATGGGAATGTTGGTTATTAAAGGAGCGGACTTGAAAATTACCAGACTTAGCATCGAAAAAGGAGAGGCTGATATTGATGGTAGTGTGGATAGCGTTATTTATTCTCAGATAAAGAACTATGGTGAAAAAGGCAAGTCGGTTTTGAAGAGGATGTTTAGTTAATGAGTCCTGCAATAAATGAGGAACTTCTTGTTCTTGCGATGTGTGCATATGGCGGACTTGTTCTTATGGTTTGCTATGATGCCATAAGAATATTTAGGAGAGTTTTTAGAGCCTCCATAATTAGGGTTATTGTAGAAGATGTTATCTTTTGGACAGTGGCGGCACTTTTTATATTTCAAATATTTTTTAAGTACAACTACGGAAGACCAAGATATTATGGAGTGATAGCCGTTCTTGGAACAATGGCATTGTTTGAGTGGCTTGTGGGAAAGAGAGTTGTTGAAAAATGTGCAGTGATTTTGACAAAAATTATGAAGACATTGTTAAAACCGTTGAAAAAACTAAAAAAAGTGATTACTATAAAAAGTAAGAGTATTCTGACAAAACATAAAAGCAGAAAAAACAGTCATAAAAATAAAAATACAAAAAATAAAAAGACGGATAAACGTCAGAAAGAATTAACATATAAAAAGAGCAAAAGTCAGAAGAAAACAGGATAAAGATTGAAAGTTTAAGCAAAAAAACAGATAGAAATAGGGTGAAGTAATGGAAGAAAACAAAAGAGCGGCAGGAAGGTTAAATGAGATTCGTCAGCGAAGAATAAGAAACAGACGAATGATAGTTGGAATATCTTTTGTTGTTTTTGCCTTTTGTATTGTTATGGGAATACAGATGGTACAAAAAAATAGTAGCTTAAAGAAGCTTAAAGAGCAGGAAAGTAAGCTTGCACAACAGTATCAGCAGGAATTGCAAATATCTGAGAACCTTAAGGATAAGGAACAGTACGTACATACAGACGAATATTTGGAAGAAATGGCAAGAAAGCTAGGATTGTTATATCCTGACGAAGTAATCTTTAAGCCGGAAGACTAAAAAATCCAATTCAAATTAAAAATTAAATTCGAAAATCTAATCTGAAAATTAAAAAATGTTAGAAGAAAAAAATTAAAACAGAACAAGAGATTAAACTTAAAAGTTAAATTCCTCTAAAATTAATGGCACCATACTAGAAATAGTATAGGTGCTTTTTTGTCGAAATTTCTAAGGTTTTTCATACATTGTTTTGACAAAAAAATCAGGAAAGGGTGTTTATACTAGTCGGGAAACTAAATTTTTGCAAGGAGGGATTATGAAACAAAAAGTAGCAAAACCGATAGTGCTACTAATGATTGCAGTTGGAGTCTGTATGATTCCAATGCTTGGATACTATCCGTTAGTCCAAAGTTGGTATGGCGCAATGTGTAACGTAAAAGGGCTTGCGGTGTTAGGATGGCCGGTAATGATTTATGTGATTTTACAAAACGAGGGGGTATTGTGTGCAGTAAAATACGGCTGGATGCTTGGTGCCACAGGACTTTTTCTTGTGCAATATAAAAGAGTTAGCGAAAAATACAATCCGTTTACGGTAGCCTTTATAACAACACTAATTGGAGGAATAATGGAAGCCATGGACTGGTTTATGAATGGAATGATAAAAGAAGAGCTGTATGCCCTGATTCCCATTGTTCTGCTAACATGGTCTACCACAGTAATTTTTTCAGTACTAATCAAAAACTTTATGTGGCATATACAGGGCAGAAAAAATTACTATTCAAGACTTAGGCATCAGCAAATTATAAGGAATGAAAAAATGATGCAAACATCTAAAGCTTTTAAGGATTTGGCAATAAAAATCCAAAATATGTCAGGCATTGAGGAGGACGACCAGGGACTTATGGATGCAGCGGTGGAATTTGATATCAATGAAAATATGTGCAAAGGTTGTGCAAATGGGCAGATTCAATATTTGGAAAGGGCGAAGCTTAACTACCTTTGGTACAATAAAATGCTGGAAACAAGGGAGGCAATGGCAATTCAGCTTAATGAAATGGCAGACATTATTGAATACTATACAAAGCCTGTTTCACAGGAAAAAAGAAATCTGTTTGGTATGGAAAATTATTTGAAAAGGAGGTTAAGGGACGAAAAAATTATTGCAAGAAGAGTTTCTATTTCGGAGAACAGTAAGGGAAAATTGGAAATTCACATTGTGGCAAGAAAAAAGAAAAGGGCAAAAGTCACAACAGATGCAATGTGCAAAATAATTTCTAATGTAATAGGCCAGCCAATGAGATTTTCCGTAAAGGAAAATAGTCAGCTAATGAATTATTTTAATGAATATCTTTTTTTGGAACAAGTTAATTTTTCTACGGCAAGTGGAAGTGTAAAGAAGGTGAAGCAGAATCAGGAAATGTCAGGTGACAATTATACGTATATGGAGCTGGACAGCGGTGCAACTTTTATGAGCATATGCGATGGAATGGGATCAGGCCCAAGGGCGGAGGGCTACAGCGAAGTTGTAATTGATTTACTGGAGCAACTTTTGGAAAGTGGTTTTACGGAGCAGACAGCATTAAAGCTAATTAATTCAGTTTTGCTTACGGGAAATCAGTGGCAGGAGCCGGCGGCAGTCGATATGGCATTGTTTGACAGATATTCCGGCACGTGCCAGTTCCTGAAAATGGGAGCTGCATGCACATATATAAAAAGAGGTGGCTGGGTGGAATGCATTAAGTCAACATCCCTGCCAATGGGAATTTTTGAACAGGTTGATATGGAAACCATTACGAAAAAACTTTATGCCGGGGATTTTATTATAATGATTTCCGATGGAATAGTAGATTCCCTTGAGTGTACCGATAGAGAGGAGGCAATGGGAAGGATAATTATGGATATTAAAACTGCCAGTCCAAGGGAAATGGCACTGGAGATTATGAACAGAGCTTTGCAAATGTCAAAAGGAATTCCAAAAGATGATATGACAGTTTTGTGCACCGGGATATGGGAAAATTAGTACAAATATGATAAAATAACAAAAAACACGTATGGTCGTTAAAGGTGTAAGAAAAATATGAAAAATAAGGTATTGAATTTTATAAATAAAAATAAAATATTACAATATGGAGACAGCGTCATACTGGGGGTTTCCGGAGGCGCTGATTCCATTTGTATGCTTTATCTTCTAAAAGACATTAGCAGTGAAATGAATCTGACTCTTTATGTGGTGCATATTAATCATCACATTAGAGGAAAACAGGCTCAGAACGATGCTGATTACGTAAAAGATGTGTGTAGAAAGCTGAATGTGGATTTTAAGCAGATTGATGCAGATGTTCCACTTATGGTTAAGCAGACAGGTATGACGGAGGAAGAGGCAGGCCGTCAGGCGAGATATAAGGCTTTTTTTGAACGAGCCATAGAAGTAAAAATTAAAGAAAAAAAACAAGCTAAGAATCAGACTAAAAAACCAGATGAAAGCCGGAAACTAAGCTTAAAAGAGAATCAGGAAAACTCAGCAAAAGAAGATGGCATTAAGAAAAATGACCCAAAAGAAAGAAAAAGCAGTTACAACAATATCAAAATTGCCGTTGCCCACAACTTAAATGATAACAGCGAAACCGTGCTGTTTAATCTTTTTAGGGGAACAGGCATAAAGGGACTTACGGGAATCCCGGTTAGAAGAGATATGATTGTGCGTCCTCTTTTGTGTTGTACAAGACAGGAGATTGAGTATTATTTGAAATCTAAAAATATTTCATATTGCAGTGATGCAACCAACAAAGAAACAGAATACAGCCGTAATAAGATACGTTTGGAGCTTTTGCCTTATATAAAAAATAATATAAATAAAAAAGCTGAGTATAATATTGTAAACGCTGCAGAAAATTTAAATGAAATTTGGGATTATTTAAATAGGCAGGCAGCTGAGGAATATAACAGATATGTTAAGGATGAAGTTTTGGATGAGAAGGCATTTAACCTTCACCCGGCAGTTTTGAATCAGGTTGTAAGAAAGATGATCGAGAATGGAGCAGGAAAGCTAAAGGATATTACAAGGAAACATGTGCTTTTGGTTGTGGGGTTGAAAGATATGAATGTGTCCAAAACAGTTGATTTGCCATACAATCTTGTGGCAACAAGACTTTATCACGGAATATCAATAAAAGAGAAAAGTGATGAATCAAATCAGGAAAAAACAATGGAACAGTGTTTGTTAAAGAATGGTAAGATTCATAATACTAAAAATGTAACAATAACCATTGAAAATAATAGTTTTTCTTCTGAAAATATTCAGGAATTATTGTATACGAAATGGTTTGATTATGATAAAATAAGAGAATTGACTGTTAGAACTCGCAGACCAGGTGATTTTATAACAGTTGATGAAAACGGAGGCAGAAAGAAGCTGAAGGATTATTTTATTAATGAGAAAATTCCAAAGGCGCAAAGGGATGAGATTCTTTTGCTGGCTGATGGAAGTCATGTGGTTTGGGTAATCGGATACAGAATAAGTGCTTATTACAAGGTTACTGAAACTACAAAGAATATTTTAAGAGCAGATTATATTGAAGAAGATTAGGAATTAAAAACCTAAAATAACATATGATAAGGAGTTTATTATGAATACAAAGATTAATGTTATGATTAGCGAAGAAGAAATTAATAAAAGAGTATGTGAAATTGCAGAACAGATTAGTAAGGATTATGCAGGAAAAGAAGTACGTTTGATTTGTATTCTTAAAGGCAGTGTTTTTTATACATGTGAATTGGCAAAGAGAATTACTATTCCTGTAACACTTGATTTTATGAGTGTTTCAAGCTATGGAAGCGGAACAGTTAGTTCAGGAACAATAAAGATTAAGAAAGATTTGGATGATGACATTGAAGGACTTGATGTTATTGTTGTTGAGGATATTATTGACTCAGGAAATACTTTAAGCCGTCTTATTCCAATGCTTAAAGAGAGAAAACCGGCAAGCCTTAAGATTACAACACTTCTTGACAAGCCGGACAGAAGAGAGGTTGACGATGTTACAGTTGACTATGTAGGTTTTGAAATTGAAGACAAGTTCGTTGTAGGTTATGGCTTAGATTATGACCAGAGCTACAGGGATTTACCATATATTGGAGTTATTGAGTAATATAGCTTAAATTTTATAAAAAATGACATTAAAGATAAGTGACAGAACTTAAAAAATTCCGGATAGGAGGAATGAATTGAACAATAAAAGAAGTAATTTTACGAGAATTTATTTTATAGGGATGGCAATTATTATATTAGTTATGCTTTATTTTGCAGGCACGGGAATTAAGTCCAACAACTACAGATATAATGATTTGCTGAATGATTTGCAGGATGGAAAGGTTACAGAGGTTAGCATTAACCAGAATAAGGAGGTTCCAACAGGAAAGATTACTGTGAAACTTCAGGATGGTTCAACTAAGTATGTTTATATTACTGATGTTAACAAGGTAATCAGTGAAATAAAGGACATTAATGACAAGACTAATCAGAATATACAGCCATATATTGCTGATGTAAGAAGAGACAGCGTTTTTCTTACAAATATTTTACCTATGTTGCTTATGGGTGTGGTAATTGTAATTGTTATTATGATGATGAATGCCAATGCAGCAGGCGGTAATTCCAAGATGGCTAATTTTGGAAAAAGCAGAGCCAAAATGGTTGTAGAAGTTAAGAATATGGACTTTAGCAAGGTTGCAGGTCTTGAGGAAGAAAAAGAAGAACTTGAGGAAATTGTTGATTTCTTAAAGAATCCTAATAAGTATATTATGCTTGGGGCAAGAATCCCAAAGGGAATACTTTTAGAGGGACCTCCGGGAACAGGTAAAACTCTTCTTGCCAAGGCTACAGCAGGCGAAGCAGGAGTTCCGTTTTTTACTATTTCAGGTTCAGATTTCGTTGAAATGTTTGTTGGTGTAGGTGCATCAAGAGTTAGAGACCTTTTTGCGGAAGCAAAGAAGAACGCACCATGTATTATTTTCATTGACGAAATTGATGCAGTTGCAAGACGAAGAGGAACAGGTATGGGAGGTGGTCACGATGAACGTGAGCAGACTCTTAACCAGATGCTTGTAGAAATGGATGGTTTTGGTGTTAACGAGGGGATTATCGTTATGGCAGCAACTAACCGTGTAGATATTTTGGATCCGGCTATTTTAAGACCGGGACGTTTTGATAGAAAGGTTCTTGTTGGAAGACCTGATGTTAAGGGCAGAAAAGAGATTCTTGAAGTGCATGCTAAGAATAAGCCTATCGGTGATGATGTTGATCTTGAACAAATTGCAAGAATTACGTCAGGTTTCACAGGTGCAGACCTTGAAAACTTACTTAATGAGGCTTCTATTCTTGCAGCAAAAGCAGGAAAGCATTTTCTTACACAGGCCGAAATTAATCAGGCAATGATTAAGGTTGGCATCGGTAAAGAGAAGAAGAGCAGAATTATTTCAGAAAAAGAAAAGCGTATTACAGCATATCACGAATCAGGTCATGCGATTTTATTCCATGTTCTTCCTGATGTTGGACCGGTTCACACTGTTTCAATTATACCAACAGGAGCAGGTGCAGCAGGATATACAATGCCTTTACCGGGTAAGGATGAGATGTTCTTAACAAAGGGTAAAATGCTACAGGATATTATGGTAAGCCTTGGCGGACGAATTGCTGAGGAGCTTATTCTTGATGATATTACAACAGGTGCATCACAGGATATTAAGCAGGCTACAGCTACAGCAAAGGCAATGGTTACTAAATACGGATTTTCAGAGAAGCTTGGTCTTATTAATTATGATGATGAGTCAGACGATGTATTTATTGGAAGAGATTTAGCTCATTCAAAGGGATACGGAGAGAATACTGCTTCAGCTATTGATGAGGAAGTTAGGGAAATTGTTGATACATGTTATAAAAAGGCTAAGAAGATTATTGAAGACCATATGGAACAGTTGCATGCAAGTGCAGCATTGTTAATGGAAAAAGAAAAGATTGGCCGTGAAGAATTTGAAAGTCTATTTGACGCTGATAATAATCAGGCCGACTCTTTAACAAACGAGGAAACAGTATAAAATTTTAATGTTAAATAGTTGCAACAGAACTTTATTATTATTTTGTTGCAACTATTTTGTACAATGGGAAATCTGTTGTATGAAAACCGGAAATTTTAGAAGAAGGGATTATAAAAATGAAACAGCAAAAGGAAGCACTTTTTCACGATGGCTCAAGTCAGTTTTGCAAATATAATGAAAAGTCGGATACATATACATTTATTCTCAGAACTACAATAGGGGCAGTAAGTCAGGCTTTTATGGCAATAGATGGTTATGAGATGAAAATGTCACACGTGGATACAAAGGGCAGATTCGATTATTATGCAATTAATCTGGCTCTTGGAACTAAAATGATAAAGTACCATTTTAGAACGGTTGGTCAATACCAGTTATACTATAATGTTTTCGGCGCAAGTGAACATTTTTCTGAAGAATGGGAGTTTGAGTTTACACCGGGATTTAAAACACCTGATTGGGCTAAGGGCGCTGTAATGTATCAGATTATGGTGGACAGATTTAATAATGGCGATAAGTCTAATGATGTAATGACTAATGAATATGCCTATATTGGTCGTGGAGTTTCAAAGGTTGAGAATTGGATGGAGCCTCCTGCTGTTGATGGAACAAGACAGTTTTATGGCGGAGATTTGCAGGGGGTTATTGATAAGCTTGAATATCTTGAAAAATTAGGTGTTGAAGTTATTTATTTTAACCCTATTTTTGTTTCTCCATCTAACCATAAATATGATACACAGGATTATGATTATATTGATCCTCATTTTGGAAAGATTGTTAATGATAACGGTAAGTTATTAGAGGACGGTGACAATAATAATGAGCACGCACAGCGTTACAAGGTTAGAACTACTGATTTGGCTAACCTTGAGGCTAGTAATAAGTTGTTTGTTGAATTGGTTGAAAAGGCTCACGCCCATGGAATTAAAATAATTATTGATGGTGTTTTTAATCATTGTGGCTCTTTTAATAAGTGGATGGACAAAGAGAAGTTTTATACAAAGAATAAAAATTATAAATCCGGTGCTTATATTTCAAAGGATAGTCCGTACAATTTATATTTTAAATTCCTTGAAAACAGATGGCCGGACAATAACTCTTTTGAAGGCTGGTGGGGCTTTGATACTTTGCCAAAACTAAATTATGAAGGTAGTAAAGAGCTTTGCGATTATATTATTGAAGTTGGTAAGAAGTGGGTTAGTCCACCTTACAATGTAGATGGTTGGAGACTTGATGTGGCGGCAGATTTAGGTCACAGTCAGGAGTTTAACCATGAGTTTTGGAAGAAATTTCGTAAGGCAGTTAAGGAAGCCAATCCGGAAGCTATTATTTTGGCAGAGCATTATGGAGATGCTAATTCATGGCTTCAGGGCGACCAGTGGGATACTATTATGAACTATGATGGCTTTATGGATCCGGTAACATGGTTTTTGACAGGTGTTGATAAGCATTCCGACAATTCTAATCCGGGAATGCGTGGCGATGCGGGAACTTTTAAGCTTACAATGCAGTATCAGATGTCAAGAATGCAGAATCAGTCATTGTTGGTGGCAATGAATGAGTTGTCAAATCACGACCATTCAAGATTTCTTACAAGAACTAACCGTATGGTTGGTCGTGTGGGGACAGCAGGAACAGCGGCAGCAAGTCAGGATATTGATGAAGCTATTTTTAAGCAAGGTGTTGTAATGCAGATGACATTGCCGGGAGCACCTACGCTTTACTACGGTGACGAGGCAGGTGTTTGCGGTTGGACGGACCCGGACAATAGACGAACTTATCCTTGGGGACATGAAAACTTTGAAATTTTGGAATTTTACCGTGAGACAATTGAAATTCACAGACAGCACAAAGTTTTTAAAACAGGTTCTTACAAGCCATTAGTTGAGCAGAGAGATTTGCTGTGTTATGGACGTTTTGATATGGACAATGCAGCTTTTGTGGCAATTAATACATCAGATACAGACAAAACAGTTTCAATTCCAACTTGGACATTAGGTGTGGAAGATGGTGAAAGCTTTGAACGATTAATTGAAACATCAAGAGAGTTCTATAACTGTGGCAGAGTAAAAGTGGTTCAGGAAAACAATGTTGTAACAGTAACCGTAAAAGCTAATAGTTCAGTAATATATTATAAGTAGGTTTAAAATATTTTAATGCGAACATAAAAAACTTCCTACCGGGAAATTGCCGGTAGGAAGTTTTTTGATATATAATAAAAAATATTGCAAAAAATCTTATAAAAATCACAAAAACGTTTGCACTTTAAGCATTTATATGGTATAAGTATATATTGTTAAAGCAATGGGCAGATTCCCGAGTGGCCAAAGGGGACAGACTGTAAATCTGCTGGCACTGCCTTCGAAGGTTCGAATCCTTCTCTGCCCATTACTTTTTAATTAAATATCGCGGGGTGGAGCAGTCTGGAAGCTCGCCGGGCTCATAACCCGGAGGTCATAGGTTCAAATCCTATTCCCGCAACTATGTGCCTAGTTAGCTCAGTTGGTAGAGCAGAGGACTGAAAATCCTCGTGTCTCTGGTTCGAT